>Ga0213866_10000045_pt1 | contig 102080 bp, 84 predicted proteins | sample PICome_11_FD_160079 | JGI IMG/M metagenome (GOLD analysis project Ga0213866, IMG submission 160079) | Coastal seawater microbial communities near Pivers Island, North Carolina, United States - PICO284 | ecosystem: Environmental > Aquatic > Marine > Coastal | place: USA: North Carolina... | reverse complement strand
CTGTATAAGATTAATCTTATCGCTAATAAGTTGCTCCTCAGCAGAGCTTATGTCCTCTTCAGATTAATGCTGATAAATTATAAAATATTTTTGACAAAATCACCAACTATTTTTGACCACATTACCTAAATAAAAAAGATTTCTTTTAAAAGCCAAAAGCCAAAAGCCAATCAAATCGGTGTTTTATCTTTTGTAGGATAAACAGTATTTTTAATCAATCATTTTTATGTGCTGAATGATCGCTGTACTATCGCAATTATGTATTGCAAGTTCGACTTCTTTATTACGGAGCATTCCTTCTATAATATACAATTTACAAGAATCTACTTTCGTTTTACTTCTAGAGAAATCAACATCTCCATATTTCAGAATATTTGAAATTTCAGCAGTATCAATTGCTTTATTGTCTATTAATTGGCGAATTTCGGAAGAAAAGTGACGTTCTTTTAATCGAATATTTTTTAAAGTACGTGCATTTGGAAAATAATCAAACTCACATTTTACACCTCGTCCACGAATTAGAAAGGCAAAAATAACCAATCCGATGGCTACGCCACCTAAATAAAATCCTGTACGCCTTAAAAGACTACTCATGTGCTAAAAAACTAATAAATTAATATCTCTGTACGGAAGATCGAACCAGTCTGCTACGGATTTATTGGTTAAAACTCCGTGGTAAAAGTACAAACCATTTCGCAATCCTTTGTCAAAACGAAGCGAATTTTCTAAACCGCCATCGTCTGCAATTTTTAATAAATACGGAGTAAAAATATTACTAATTGATACTGAGGCAGTTCTAGAATATCTAGCAGGAATATTAGGTACACAATAATGAATCACGCCGTGTTTTTCAAACGTAGGTTTGTCATGTGAAGTAATTTCACTAGTTTCAATACAGCCACCCATATCGATACTTACATCAATAATGACAGCGCCTTTTTTCATGTGACTCACCATGCTTTCTGTGACTAAAATGGGCGATCTATTTTTTCCACGAACCGCGCCAATTAAGACATCACAACGTTTTAAAGCTTTCAATAAATTTTTAGGTTGAATGGTAGAAGTGTATACGGGTTGTCCTAAATTTGTTTGAATACGGCGAAGTTTCGTGATAGAATTATCAAAAACTTTAATATTTGCGCCCAACCCTAATGCGGAACGCGAAGCAAATTCTCCAACCGTTCCTGCTCCGACAATAACAACTTCCGCAGGTGGAACGCCGCTGATATTTCCTAACATCAATCCATTACCTTTATTGACATTTGCCATTAATTCGGCAGCAATAAGTACAGAAGCAGTTCCGGCAATTTCACTCAACGAGCGAACTGCGGGATACGAACCATCTTCATCACGAATATATTCAAAAGCAAGCGCCGTTACTCGTTTACTAGCCAAGGTTTCAAAATATTTTTTAGAACGTGTTTTTATCTGTAAAGCAGAAATTAAAATCGTTTGCGGATTTAATAATTGAAGTTCTTCAATAGTTGGTGGTTCAACTTTTAAAATAATAGGGCAGGAGAATACTTTTTGCGTGTCTTTGGTAATTTCTGCGCCAGCTTCTGTATATTCTTTATCAGAAAAATTGGCTTCTTTTCCAGCACAACTTTCGATCAAAACACGATGTCCGTGCGCTATAATTGCGGCTACAGCATCAGGTGTTAGGCAAACGCGTTTCTCTTGATAGGAAGTTTCTTTAGGAATTCCGATAAATAATTCTTGCTTGTGCTTTAGAATTTCGAGAGTTTCCTCTTGAGGAAGTAATTGTTGTTTGGTAAAAGGTGATAAAGATTCCGCCATGAAGCTTTGCTATTGGTTAAAGCATGAAGTTACAAATAAAAATGAAGTAATAAAATACTATTTAATGTCTTCTTTTTTTTCTTTTTCTTTGCGTTCGTATTCAGCGAGTTCAGCGTCAATTTTTTTCAAATCTATTCCATAGACATATTTGTCAAATAATTTTATTCTTATGAAATAAACTAGAGGAATAATAATCATCATGATTGGAATTAGCCAATAAATTTCAACTTCATCAACAGGATTATTTTCATCATGAATTATGCTAAATATTTGAAATATATACATAGCAATTGGTATTAAAATAACATGATACCACCAATCTCTACAGGTGAAAAACCAAAGAATTAGTAATAATAAAGGAACTATTTTACCTGTTAATAGCCAAGCTGTAGTATATAGACTTTCACTACTGTTAAATGTAAATAAAAAAGTTTCCCAAGTTTTTTCATTAGGGAAACTTTCGTATAAATAAAATATATAAGGTGATATTGCTATTAATATAGCAACTATACTACCCGTTACGAGGGACTTTGATTTGAGATCTCTCGATAGTTTGGTCTGTTTGGTATGGGTTGTCTTCATCAGCAATACTGTCTGGGTTACAAGATACAAATAATATTGTTGATACGGCTGCTAAAATGTAAAGGTAGAATTTAGTTTTCATGTGATAATTAGATTATTTAGTTTAACGATGAGCAAACTTATTGAATAACCAACTAATTATCAGAAAAATAGCATAATAAATTTTCTACGTACTTTTGTTAGATTTTAGTCAATCCAACAAAAGTCGTAGAATTTATATTTTTTTAGATGTCTTACGTAAGTGTTTTCGTAAAAACACGTAATTATTTAATTTCTATTTAATTTTCAGCTTCTTTTTCTTTACGATCATATTCTTCTAACTCAGCTTCTATTTTCTTTAAATCAATTCCTAATACTAGTTTATCAAATAATTTTATTCTTATTAAATAAACAATTGGCACGACTATCATCATTATTGGAAGCATCCAATAAATCTCTACTTCATCTATATACTGCTTGTCATCATTTATTACAGTAAACAATTGAAATGAATACATGGCTATAGGTATTAAAATTACATGATACCACCAATGTTTACAAGTAATGAACCAAATAACTAATAATAGAATAGGAACAAACTTGCTAGTAAATAGCCAAGCAAAATCATTAAGATTTTTAAATCCATAACTTTCAAAAGTAAAAAAAGTAGTTTTCCATATTTCTGTTTCAGGAAAACTAGTATACAAATAAAATATATATGGAGATATAGCTATTAAAATAGCAGCTAAAGAACCATAGAATAGAGATGTCTTTTTATCCGTTTGACGCTCTTGGTATCTTTGTTCTGTCAATTCCTTGTTCTGTTTGGTATGGGTTGTCTTCATCAGCAATGCTATCTGGGTTACAAGATACAAATAATATTGTTGATACGGCTGCCAATAGGTAAAGGTAGAATTTAGTTTTCATTTGTTTAGATTATTTAGTTTAACGATGTGGCAAACTTATTGAATAACCAAATGGTACCTCAAAAAATAGCATAATATATTTTCTACGTATTTTTGTTAGTTTTATTTAAACGTAACGCAATACGTAGAAAATAGTATATCTTGTATTTCAATGAACTTTATTTTGTTTTTTGTGATGAATTTTGTTGCTCTTTTTCTTTTCGGTCGTATTCTGCTAATTCTGCATCTATCTTTTCCATATCAATTCCATATACTAACTTATCCATTAGTTTTATCCTTATAAAATAGACAAATGGTATTATCATCATCATTATCGGAATTAACCAATAAATTTCAACAACATCTAAAATGCTTGATTTGTCTTCGATAGCTCCAATTAATTGAAAGCCAAACATGAACATAGGTATTAATATGACGTGATACCACCATTTGTTACATGTGAGAAACCATATTATCATTAACATTAAGGGTATTACTTTATTTAAAGTAACCCATGCAAGTATTTGAACATTATCATACTCTCGCTTGTCAATTGAAAAAAAAGTTGTATTCCATTCGTCTACTGGAGGAACATAATTATATAATTGAAACAAATAAGGTGTTATTGCTATCAATAATGCAGCAATACTATTTATAATTATACTAGACCTAAGTTTTGACTTCTTAGTTACTTGTTTGACCAGGAATTTTGATTTTACTTCTTTCGATTCCTTGCTCTGTTTGGTATGGGTTGTCTTCGTCTGCAATGCTATCTGGGTTACAAGACACAAATGTTACGGATGACATTAATACGATTGCTGCAAAAATATAATTTCTTAGTTTCATTTTGTTTAGTTTTTAGTTTTACGATGCAGCAAACTTATTTATTAACCAAATGATTTTCAGAAAAGTACCATATTTTATTTTCTACGTATTTTTATCATTTTTTTACTTTTTAGTATCTATAAGAATTTTCATTCAAGATATGGTAAAAGTCACTAATTTGTCAGTCTTTTGGGTTTATTTTCAGGTTATAGTTTTTATTTTTCGCTAAAGTGTTCAATTTTTTAGATGAACAGAGCGAACATGTTCGTTTATTTTTTTGATATGTACGTCAGTTATTTCATCAGGTAATAGATTTTTAATGCGGTCAGGCCATTCTATAAAGCACCAAGCATCACTGTAAAGGTAATCTTCAATGCCAATATCGTAGGCTTCAATTTCATCTTCCATTCGGTAACAATCAAAATGATAAATAGTTTCGTTTGCTGAACGATATTCGTTTACAATGGAAAATGTGGGACTGCTCGTTAACTCCGTAATACCTAATTGCTTTGCCAATATTTTGATTAAGGTGGTTTTTCCAACACCCATTTCACCATGAAAAGCAATGATTTTATGTTTAGCCGCAGCAAGAATTTCCGCCGCAATTACTTCAATTTCAGAAAGGTTATATGCTCTTTGCACTAGTATTATATTTTTGAGACCTTAAACAAATTTACTATTTTTTCAAATACCAAAAGAAATGAAAATTAATTATGCACGAGTTTTAGGTATTTCTACTTAGGCGACAACACCACAAACGGAATAATCATTTCTTCCAACGAAACGCCACCATGTTGGTAGGTATTTCTAAAATAACTTACGTAATGATTGTAATTGTTTGGATACGCAAAAAACATATCGGTCTTTGCAAAAATAAACGAACTACTCATGTTAATGCTCGGTAAATGTATCGTACTTGGATCTTTTGCGGCTAACACATCTTTTTGTTCATAAGTTAAGCTTCTTCCTGTTTTGTAGCGTAAATTTAAACTTGTGTTTTTATCGCCAACTACTTTTGAAGGATGTTTTACATTGATGGTTCCGTGATCGGTCGTCAGAATAAGTTTAAAACCTAATCGTTGTGATTGTTGAATAATATCGAGCAACGGAGAATTTTTAAACCAACTTTGTGTGAGCGAACGATAGGCTTTATCATCAGAAGCCAATTCTTTTACCACATCCATCTCGGTTTTAGCGTGTGAGAGCATGTCTACGAAGTTATAAACCACCACGGTAAGATCGTTGTCCTTTTGTGATTTAAAGTTCTCTGCGAGCTTCTTTCCACCTTTTAAGCTGGTAATCTTATGATATTCATGTTTAATATCAAGTCCCAAACGTTTTAGTTGTGCTTTTAAGAAATCGTCTTCATGCAAATTTTTTCCGCCTTCGTCCGTATCATTCTTCCAATATTCAGGATGTAACTTTTCCATATCAGCAGGCATTAATCCTGAAAATATAGCATTTCGTGCATATTGCGTGGCTGTTGGCAAAATGCTCACAAACGGAATTTCTTTTTCTTTTTTGTAATGCGGATTGATAATCGGTTCAAAAGATTTCCACTGATCGTAGCGTAAATTATCAACCACAACTAATAAAGTCGGTTGTGCTTTGCTGATTTCAGGAACAACCAATTCTCTAAATAATGTGTGAGACATAATTGGCGCTTCATCATCACCAAACCATTTTGGATAATTCTTGTCGATAAACTTTCCAAATTGCACATTGGCTTCTGTTTTTTGCGATTCTAAAATCTCAAACATGCCCGTATCTTCAATATCTTCTAGTTGTAATTCCCAATAAATCAACTTTTGATAGAGTTCAATCCATTCTTCAATCGAATTGACCATTGCCATATCCATCGCAATCTTTCTAAACTCTTGTTGATAATTAGAAGTGGTTTTTTCAGAAATCAATCGCGAATGATCCAAATTTTTCTTCAAGCTCAATAAAATCTGATTTGGATTTACGGGTTTTATCAAATAATCGGCAATTTTAGAACCAATCGCTTCTTCCATGATATATTCTTCCTCACTTTTCGTAATCATAATCACAGGAAGATTATTCTGCTTTTCTTTAATTTCTGCCAAGGTTTCCAAACCTGTCAAACCGGGCATATTTTCATCCAACAAAACAATATCAAAATTTTGTTCGTCAATAATTTCAATAGCTTCCGTACCGCTTGTACAGGTCGTTACTTCATAGTTTTTTTTCTCTAAAAACAGAATATGTGGTTTTAATAAATCAATTTCGTCATCAACCCAAAGAATCTTGAATGTACTCATGTAGCTCTTTATTTAGTAAATTATTAGTAAGGCTTGTTAATATGTACTTATATTTGTGCTTATTCTTTAAAAAAACGTATAAAAACTCACAAGTTGAATACTAGAAATAAGCTTAAGATTTTAAACGACCCAATTTACGGATTTATTACGATTCCCAATCCGCTCATTTTTGATTTGATAGAACATAAATACTTTCAGCGCTTACGCAGAATTTCACAAATGGGCATGTCATATTTGGTATATCCAGGAGCACATCACACGCGATTTCATCATGCGTTGGGTTGCATGCACTTAATGCAAAAAGCAATTCAAGTGCTTTGTTTTAAAGGTGTTGAAATTTCGGAAGATGAAAAACAAGCCTTATTAATTGCCATTTTATTGCATGATATTGGTCACGGACCTTTCTCGCATGCCATGGAACATAGTATTGTAAATAGTGTACATCACGAAGAGATTTCCATTCTTTTGATGGAACAATTAAACACAGAATTTAACGGAAGTTTAACGCTTGCGATCGAAATATTCAAAGGAAACTATCCAAGAAAGTTTATGTATCAGTTAATCTCTGGTCAAATAGACATGGACAGAGCCGATTATCTAAAACGCGATAGTTTTTACACTGGAGTTGCGGAAGGAAACATCAATTCGGAACGCATCATTACGATGTTGAACGTGGTGGATGATGAATTAGTCATTGAAGAAAAAGGAATCTATTCGGTTGAAAAATTTCTAGTTGCCAGACGTTTAATGTATTGGCAAGTATACTTACACAAAACGAGTCTAGCTGCAGAACAATTACTAATTCGTGTGTTGAAAAGAGCGAAGGAACTAGCGCTTCAAGGAGTACAATTGCAAGCAAGTGCGGCGTTATCTTTTTTCATCTACAATGAAATCTCTATTGAAGACTTTAAAGGAGAAGTAGTGGACCGATTTGCCAAATTGGACGATTATGACATCATTTCAGCCATGAAAGAATGGATGAACGAAGACGATTTTGTACTTTCAAACTTGTGTAAAATGATTATCAATCGTGATTTATTAAAAGTGAAACTCAAAAATAAAAAGGTTTCAACAAGTAAGCTTCAAACCGAGACACAAAATTTAATGGAAAAGTACAACATTACAAAAGCGGAAGCGGCGTACTTTGTATTTTCTGGAGAAGTTTCCAATCAGGCATACAAAACCACCAGTCAACATATAAACATCTTAATGAAGTCAGGAAAAATTAAAGATGTAGCCAAAGCTTCGGACTTACTCAAGCTAGATGCACTCTCAAAACAAGTAACAAAATATTATATATGTTACCCAAAAGACAAACTTTAGGAGTTTTTTTATACTTTTGCCAGAATGAAGTTTACAGCGACACAAATAGCGGGTATTTTAGAAGGAGATATCGTAGGTGATCCAAACACTGAAGTATCCAAACTTTCCAAAATAGAAGAAGGTACAGAAGGTTCATTGACTTTCTTAGCAAATCCTAAATATACACAGTACATATATAGTACGCGTGCATCTATTACCATTGTAAATAAAGATTTTGAAGCTGAAGAAAAATTAGCAACCACACTTATCAAAGTTGAGGATGCATACAAATCATTTTCCAAGCTTTTAGAATATTACAATAAAGTAAAATTAAACAAAGTAGGAATTGAACAACCTGCTTTTATTTCTGAATCAGCTTCGTATGGAGCAGAACTTTACTTTGGAGCGTTTTCATATATGGGCGACAATGTAAAAATTGGAAACTACGTAAAAGTATATCCCAATGCGTACATTGGCGATAATGTGACTATTGGAAACAATGTGGTTATCTTCGCTGGCGCTAAAATTTACTCTGAGTCAGTCATTGGCGATAACTGTGTCATTCACAGCGGCGTTATTGTTGGTGCGGACGGATTTGGCTTTACGCCGAATGAAAAAGGAGAATACACAAAAGTTCCACAAACCGGAAACGTAATCATAGAAGATAACGTAGATATCGGTGCGGGAACCACTATTGACAGAGCAACTTTAGGATCTACTGTGATCAGAAAAGGAGTAAAGCTTGACAATCAAATTCAAATTGCACACAATGTAGAAATTGGCGAAAATACCGTCATAGCTGCGCAAACTGGAATTGCAGGTTCTGCCAAAATTGGGAAAAACTGTATGATTGGTGGACAAGTTGGAATTGTGGGACATATTACGATTGGTGATAATGTCAAAATTCAAGCGCAATCAGGAATTGGAAGAAACATAAAAGATGGAGAAACATTGCAAGGTTCGCCAGCATTAAACTATGGAGATTACAACAAATCGTATGTTTACTTCAAAAATCTTCCGAAAATTGTAAAAACAATCAATCAAATCGAAAAAAAAATAAACAACAATGAGTGAAATTATTGTTAAACAAAAAACCATCGCCAAAGAAGTATCACTAACAGGCGTTGGATTGCACACAGGAAAAGAAGTATTACTAACCTTCAAACCTGCACCAGAAAATCATGGATATGCTTTTATGCGTGTTGATTTAGAAGGAAATCCAATCATTGAAGCAGATGCAAACTATGTGGTCAACACACAACGTGGAACTGTTTTAGAAAAAAGAGGTGTCAAAATTCAAACTTGCGAACACGTGTTAGCGGCGTTAGTTGGTTTGGAAATCGATAATGTTCTTATAGAATTAAACGGATCAGAGCCACCAATTATGGATGGTTCTTCAAAATACTTCTTAGAAGCTTTAGAAGAAGCAGGAATTGTGGCGCAAGATGCTCCAAGAGAAGAATACATCGTAAAAGATGTCATTTCATATATTGATGATGAAACCGGAAGTGAAATCACAGTCATTCCTTCAGATGAATACCAAGTTACCACTATGGTTGACTTTGGTACGAAAGTTTTAGGAACACAAAATGCTACCTTAAAACATATCGCTGATTTTAAAAATGACATTGCAAGTGCTCGAACATTCAGTTTCTTGCATGAACTAGAAATGTTGTTGGAACACGGACTCATCAAAGGAGGCGATTTAAACAATGCAATCGTATACGTAGATAAAGAATTATCTCCAAAAACGATGGAAAAACTAAGAGTTGCTTTTGGGAAAGATAACATTGCGGTAAAGCCAAATGGAATCTTAGATAACCTAACGTTACATCATCCAAACGAAGCAGCGCGACACAAATTACTAGATGTAATTGGTGATTTAGCCTTAGTGGGAACACGCATTCGCGGAAAAGTAATCGCCAACAAACCAGGACACTTTGTAAATACACAATTTGCCAAAAAACTATCAAAAATCATCAAAATAGAAAAACGTAACAACGTACCCACGTATGATTTGCACAAAACTCCATTAATGGATATCAACCAAATCATGACGATGTTGCCACACAGACCACCATTTTTATTAGTCGATAAAATATTAGAATTATCTGATAGTCATGTGGTTGGTGTAAAAAATGTAACGATGAACGAACCGTTTTTCGTTGGTCATTTTCCAGGAGCGCCAGTCATGCCAGGTGTTTTACAAGTAGAAGCCATGGCACAGACAGGAGGAATCTTAGTACTAAGTACAGTTCCAGATCCAGAAAATTACCTTACCTTTTTCATGAAAATTGACAAAGTAAAATTCAAGCAAAAAGTCGTTCCGGGAGATACACTAATCTTCAAAGCGGACTTAATTACGCCAATTCGTAGAGGAATTTGCCACATGCAAGCCTATGCGTATGCAAATGGTAAACTAGTCGCAGAAGCAGAATTAATGGCGCAAATTGCCAGAAAAAAAGAGGAAGACATCGTAAAAAAATAGAGCGATACTTTCATCAAAACAAAAATCGAAAGAGTAGAAATAACTAAAATATAGTAGATGAATCAACCTTTAGCATATGTTCATCCAGGTGCAAAAATTGCAAAAAATGTGGTTGTAGAACCTTTTACCACCATTCATAACAATGTAATTATTGGCGAAGGAACTTGGATTGGCTCAAACGTAACCATCATGGAAGGTGCCAGAATTGGTAAAAACTGTAACATCTTTCCTGGTTCGGTCATATCAGCGCCACCACAAGATTTAAAATACCAAGGAGAAGACACTATTGCAGAAATAGGGGATAACACTACCATACGTGAATGTGTAACCATCAACAAAGGCACTTCGGATCGTATGAAAACAAAAATTGGTAAAAACTGCCTTATTATGGCATATTGCCACATTGCACACGATTGTATTGTGGGCGATAACTGTATCTTTTCAAATAATAGTACGTTGGCAGGACACATCACGGTGGGCGATCATGTAATCCTTGCAGGAATGACGGCTGTACATCAATTCTGTTCCATAGGAAATCACGCATTTGTAACAGGCGGATCATTAGTTCGAAAAGACGTGCCACCGTATGTAAAAGCGGCTCGAGAACCTTTATCGTATGTAGGAATCAACTCGGTTGGATTGCGAAGAAGAGGTTTTACCACTGAAAAAATTAGAGAAATTCAAAACATCTTTAGAATACTCTATCAAAAAAATTACAATAACACACAAGCAGCAGAAATCATAGAAGCAGAAATGGAAGCCACTACGGAGCGCGATGAAATATTACAATTCATCAAAAACTCGCATAGAGGAATCATGAAAGGATATATTGCTTCAAACTAAAAATAAAAATAGTACCAATGGCATCAACATCAGACATCAGAAAAGGATTGTGTATTCATTACAATCATGACATCTTTAAAATCATAGAATTTTTACACGTAAAACCAGGAAAAGGACCTGCATTTGTTCGTACAAAATTAAAAAGTGTCACCACAGGGAAAGTAATTGACAATACATTTTCTGCGGGTCATAAAATAGAAGACGTACGTGTAGAAACACACAAATTTCAGTTTTTATATAGTGAAGGAGTCGATTTTCACTTTATGAATACGGCTGATTACAATCAAATCCGATTAAATCGTGATGTGCTAGACGCTCCCGATTTATTAAAAGAAGGTGAAGTCGTTACCGTTTTAATTAATACGGAAGACAATATGCCATTATCAGTTGATATGCCAGCAAGTGTCATCTTAGAAGTAACTCATACCGAACCAGGTGTCAAAGGAAATACGGCAACAAATGCTACAAAACCTGCAACCGTAGAAACTGGCGCACGTATTAATGTACCTTTATTCATCAATGAAGGTGACAAAATAAAAATTGAAACAGAAAAAGGTTCCTACATGGAACGTATTAAAGAATAATACAAAAGAAGTCGCCAAAAAGATAAAATTATTTACAATTATCACATTGAGCGCAGTCGAAATGATTTGATAATCAAAACTATTTCTCGACAGCGCTCGAAATGGCAGGAATAAAAACTTTTCAGACAGCTTCTTTTTTATGCTAGCACATTATGAAATTCCCTAAAATACATACGCTCAAAGAAATTGCAGCGATCATTAATACAACGTACGTTGGAAATGATGACTTTCCGGTGCATGGAATGAACGAAATTCATGTAGTAGAAGCTGGAGATATTGTATTTGTCGATCATCCAAAATACTATGACAAAGCGTTAGCATCCAAAGCAACCATTGTTTTAATCAACAAAGAAGTAGCTTGTCCAGAAGGAAAAGCATTGCTTATTTCTGACGATCCTTTTAGAGATTTCAATACGCTTACAGATCATTTTAGACCTTTCATTAGTGCTTCTGCATCCATTGCGCCATCCGCAAAAATTGGAGAACGCACGGTTATTCAGCCCAACTGTTTTATAGGAAACAATGTTACAATTGGAAACGATTGTATCATTCATGCAAATGTAGCAATCTATGACAATGCAGTCATTGGAAACAATTGTACAATTCACTCCGGAACGGTTTTAGGAGCAGATGCTTTCTACTACAAAAAACGTCCAGAAGGATTTGATAAACTACGCTCTGGCGGACGAGTTGTCTTAGAAGATAATGTAGATTTAGGTTCGCTATGTACGATTGATAAAGGCGTTACGGGCGATACCACTATCAAAGCAGGTACAAAAATAGACAATCAAGTGCATGTGGGACATGATACGGTAATTGGTAAAAAATGCTTAATAGCTTCGCAAACAGGAATTGCAGGTTGTGTCATCATTGAAGATGAAGTGACCATTTGGGGACAAGTGGGAATCACGAGCGGAATTACCATAGGAGCAAAAACAGTCATTTCGGCGCAATCAGGTGTTAGCAAAGGATTAGAAGGCGGAAAAAGCTATTTTGGAACGCCAGCCGATGATTTTAGAAAAAAATATAAAGAACTCGCATCCATTCGTCAAATACCAGAATTGATCGAACGAATAGAAAACTTAGAAAAAAATAGTTAACAGTAATTGGAAGTATTTACAGATAAAACTCAAAAAATACTTCATAAATACTAGATAAAAAACTATTTTTGTGCAGCCAAAAAACAAATATAAAATGAGCGTTTTAGTAAACAAAGATTCAAAAATAATTGTTCAAGGATTTACAGGAAGTGAAGGAACATTTCATGCAGGTCAAATGATTGAGTACGGAACTAACGTTGTTGGTGGTGTAACTCCAGGAAAAGGTGGACAAACACACTTAGACAAACCCGTTTTTAACACAGTTTCTGAAGCTGTTGAAAAAGCAGGAGCAGATACCACAATCATTTTTGTACCGCCAGCATTTGCTGCAGATGCCATCATGGAAGCTGCGGATGCAGGAATAAAAGTAATTATCACAATTACAGAAGGAATTCCAGTAAACGATATGACAAAAGTTGCCGCTTACATTAGCAACAAAGATTGTCGCTTAATTGGTCCTAACTGTCCAGGAGTCATTACGCCTGGAGAAGCAAAAGTAGGTATCATGCCAGGGTTTGTCTTCAAAAAAGGAAAAGTTGGAATCGTTTCTAAATCAGGAACTTTAACTTACGAAGCTGCGGATCAAGTAGTAAAACAAGGATTAGGAATCACAACAGCAATCGGAATTGGTGGAGATCCAATTATTGGAACAACCACTAAAGAAGCAGTAGAATTACTTATCAACGATCCTGAAACAGAATGTGTCGTAATGATTGGTGAAATTGGTGGTCAATTAGAAGCAGATGCGGCTAAATGGTACAAAGAAAGTGGCAGTAAAAAACCAGTAGTTGGTTTCATTGCAGGTGTTACCGCACCAGCGGGAAGAACTATGGGACATGCAGGAGCTATTGTAGGTGGAGCTGATGATACAGCAGAAGCTAAAAAAGCAATCATGCGCGAATGTGGAATTCACGTGGTAGATTCTCCAGCAGAAATTGGAAAAAAAGTAGCAGAAGTGATGGCGTAATTCATCATTTTATCATCATACAAAGCGCAATATCAGTCAAATGGTATTGCGCTTTTTTATGTTCATAATTTTTAAAAGTAAAAAACATCAAGACAAAATTATTTTTTATCAAGATAAAATAAAATTTTGTCTTGATAAGTTGACAAGTTTATCTTGATGAAATGTAAACGATCTATTGATGCACTTTTTTTTCATCTTGATGAAGTATGAAAACAATCAAAAATGATTAAATAAGCTACAAAAAAAATCGTTTATTAGTGTTAAACGCTTGTATAAATCTTCCTAAAATATTATTCTAAAACTTTAACATTTGTGCTGTAACATCATTTATTAAAAATAGACACATAGCGCGTGAACCAAATAAATGTTAAAAATTATCATTGCATATATAATAATCATAATTTTAACGTTTTAAGAGTATAAACTAATCAAAAATTATAATGAAAAGATTCAAACTACTGCTATTATTCGTATGTACACTCGCGATTTACAGCTGTAAAGAAAAAAATGATACTTCTTCCAAAGAAATAAAAGTATCGCAACAGAAAGATGCAAATGGTCTTACGTATGAAACCGTATCAAACGATCCAACAGGATTGCGTTTGTATACATTAGATAACGGATTAACAGTATATCTAAGCAAAAACAGTGACGAACCAAAAATACAAACCTACATTGCGGTAAGAGCAGGTTCTAACTACGATCCAAAAGAAGCTACCGGATTAGCACATTACCTAGAACACATGGTGTTTAAAGGAACGGATAAAATTGGTACAATGGATTGGGAAAAAGAAAAAGAATACCTAGATCAAATCTCAGACTTGTACGAACAACACAAAGCAGAGACAGATCCTGAAAAAAAGAAAGCACTCTACAAAAAAATTGACGAAGTATCCTTAGAAGCTTCCAATTACAGTATTGCCAATGAATATGATAAAATGGTCGGTTCGTTAGGTGCAAGCGGTACAAACGCCTATACATGGTTTGAACAAACAGTATACACGAATAAAATTCCTGCAAACGAATTGGATAAATGGTTAGAACTAGAAAATGAGCGTTTTAGTCAATTAGTATTGCGTTTATTTCATACGGAATTAGAAGCGGTATTTGAAGAATTTAACAGAAGTCAAGACAGTGATAGTAGAAAAAGCTATGCAGCTATGCTAGACGGTTTATTCCCAAATCATCCATACGGACAACAAACTACGATTGGTACTGGAGAGCACTTGAAAAATCCTTCTATGGTTGCCATTCATAATTACTTTGACAAATACTATGTGCCAAATAACATGGCAATGGTATTGGTAGGAGATTTTGATTTTGATGAAACCATTCAAAAAGTAAACAAGACTTTTGGTCAAATGGAGAAAAAAGAAGTTGTACATCCAACATTACCAAAAGAAGAACCAATAAAATCTCCAGTGGTAAAAGAAGTATTTGGTCCAACAGCAGAATCTGTATCTATAGCATTTCGTTCAGGTGGTGTAAATACCGAAGATGAAAAATTTGTAACACTTGCAGACATGATTTTAGCGAATGGAAATGCAGGTTTAATTGACTTAAACTTAAATCAAAAACAAGTAGTTCAATATGCAGGAAGCTCTCCAACGTTCTTAAATGATTATGGATATCATCAATTATATGGCGGTCCAAAAGCAGGACAATCGCTAGATGAGGTAAAGAATTTAATTTTAGAGCAAGTAGAAAAACTGAAAAAAGGTGAGTTTGAAGATTGGATGATTGAAGCCGTTATCAACGACTTAAAACTAAGCAGAACACAACAATACGAAAACAGTACGGCGTTGGCAGATGCGTATGTAAATGCATTTATTCATCATGAAAATTGGGTAGATAAAGTAAAATTCTTAGATGAACTTAAAAAAATAACTAAGGAAGAGTTAGTAGCTTTCGCAAACAAATTCTACACAGATAACTATGTAGTAACTTATAAGCGTAAAGGAACTGATGAATCTATTGTAAAAGTAGAAAATCCAGGTATTACACCAGTTAACTTAAACAGAGACAAAAGTTCTGAATTTATCACAGCATTCAATGCCAAAGAAGCGACACCTTTACAACCTAAATATGTAGATTTCCAATCGGAGATTAAAGAAACAAAGTTGGCAAACGGTATTAAAGTATCATACATTGAAAATGAGCAGAACGACCTATTCAACCTGAATATCATTTTTGATATGGGAAGTGACAATGATAAAAAATTGGACTTAGGCGTTGGTTTGATGGAATACTTAGGAACTGACAAATATTCTCCAGAAGAACTAAAGAAAGAATTCTACAAATTAGGAATCAGCTATTACGTAAGTACGGGTGCTGAAAAATCGTATGTTGGTTTAAATGGGTTAAAAGAAAACTTGCCAAAAGGATTAGAATTATTATCACACTTGTGGAATAATGCAGTTCCAAACCAAGAAGCGTATGACAAATATGTTGCGCAAATTATCAAAGGAAGACAAGATACTAAAACGCAAAAAGGAAGCATCTTGCAAAGAGGTTTAAGAAGTTATGCGCAATATGGCGAAAACTCTCGTTTACGTAACATATATAGCAATAGCGAACTAGAAGGAATGAATCCACAAGAATTAGTTGACCTAGTAAAAGATTTCAAAAACTACGATCAACGTATCTTCTATTACGGAAAAGATGTGGATGCTGCGGTTGCTGCATTAAACGAACATCACAAAGTTGCCGCGGACTTAAAACAATATCCTGAAGCAACTAAATATACAGAATTAGAAACTGGCGGAAATGTATTCTTTGTTGATTACGATATGGTACAAGCGGAAATGATGTTTTTAGCAAAAGGAAGTCCTTTCAAAGCAGAAAATATGGCAGCTTCTACGGTATTCAATACGTATTTTGGAGCAGGTTTATCATCCATTGTATTTCAAGAAATCAGAGAATCAAAATCATTAGCATACTCAGCATATTCATATTATGCGCAAGCTTCCGACAAAAACGATTCTAACTATGTAATGGCGTACATTGGTACACAAGCGAACAAAATGCCACAAGCTGTTGACGCAATGATGAACTTAATGAACGATATGCCAGAAGCTGAAAAACAATTTGAAGCAGCAAAAGAATCTACGTTGAAAAAATTAGCTGCAGAACGTATCACAAAATCAAACATTTTCTGGACGTACGAAAGACTTCAAAAACTAGGAATCGATAAAGATCATAGAGAAGAAATGTACAAAGCCATTGAAAAAATGACGCTTGCGGACTTAAAAGCGTTCTTTGACGAAAACATCAAAGGCGAGCAATACAATGTCATGGTGATTGGAAACAAAAAAGATGTAGACATGGATGCCTTATCAAAACTTGGTAAAATTCAAGAAATGGACATTGATTATCTTTTCAATTACGAAAAAGCAAAAGAAATAAAACAATAAAAAAGTAAAAGCGCTTCGAAAGAGGCGCTTTTTTTATGCTAAATACTATAATCTGTGCGTTAAAAAAATTATATTTGAAGTATTAATAAAAAAACGCAAACGTTGTTTTAATAACCTACAAAACAACAAAAAATATAAAATAACCACGAATGAAATTATTAGAAGGCAAAACAGCCATCATTACTGGCGCAAGTAGAGGAATAGGAAAAGGAATCGCACAAGTATTTGCAGCACATGGCGCAAATGTAGCATTCACATATAGCTCATCTGTAGAAGCTGCAAATGAATTAGAAAAAGAATTAACCTCATTAGGCGTAAAAGCAAAAGGATACCAAAGCAATGCAGCCAACTATCAAGAAGCACAAGACTTAGCCGAAGAAGTGGTAAAAGAGTTTGGCACAATAGATGTATTAATCAACAACGCAGGAATCACAAAAGACAATCTTTTAATGAGAATTTCAGAAGAAGATTTTGACAAAGTAATTGAAGTCAATCTAAAATCTGTATTCAACATGACCAAAGCAGTACAACGAACCATGTTAAAACAACGAAAAGGATCTATCATAAACATGAGTTCTGTGGTTGGTGTAAAAGGAAATGCAGGACAAACCAACTATGCAGCTTCAAAAGCGGGAATCATTGGATTCTCAAAATCAGTTGCCTTAGAACTTGGTTCCAGAAACATTCGTAGCAACGTCATTGCACCAGGTTTCATAGAAACGGAAATGACAGGAAAATTAGCAGAAGATGTTGTCAAAGGTTGGAGAGAAGCCATTCCATTAAAAAGAGGCGGAACTCCAGAAGATGTAGCAAATGTATGTGTATTTCTAGCAAGTGATATGTCAGCTTATATCACAGGACAAGTATTAAACGTTGACGGTGGAATGTTGACATAAACTAAATAATAACGTATGAAAAAAGCATTTTTATCAATGGCAGTATTTTTTCTGTCATTTGGAGCATTAACTGCTCAAAATTGGGAAAAGTACAAGTCGGAAGACTTAGAATTCGTAGCATACTATCCGCAAGAACCCGAAAGAACAGTACAAAAAGTAAGTACGGCCGTTGGTGAATTGGACATGCACATGATCATGTATGCGCCTGAATCTGGTGACGATAACGCAGTATACTCTGTAATTCGATCGGACTATCCAGAAGATCAATTCAAAGATGCAGATGATGAATACAATGCAAAAGTATTAGACGGAGCAGTAGAAGGAGCTGTATCAAATGTACAAGGATTTTTAGTTTTTGACCATGCGGTTAAATTCAACGGATATCCAGGAAGAAGTATCAAAATTAAAATTCAAGGAGGATTTATCTACATCAACGCATATTTAGTAAATAATTCCATGTTTATTGCACAGGTAATTTGCTTGGAAGACAAAGACCGTAATGATAGTATTTACCGTTTTCTAAACTCTTTTGAACTTATAAAAACAAAATAAACTATTGCAAACTACAACGATAGTATACATAAGTATAGCAGTACTAATTTCGGCAGCAATTGCCTTATTTCATTACTACTACAAAACGAAAAAACGCACTAAGAAACTAGTGCTTTTTTCGTTTTTAAGATTTTTAAGTCTATTTGCATTATTACTCTTAATCATCAATCCAAAATTTAAACAAAAAAGTTATTATACAGAAAAACCCACCTTAACAATTGCGGTTGATAATTCTTCGTCCGTTGCCGAATTGGGCTATGACACAAAAGTTTTAGAAGTCTTAAATAACTTGAAAAATTCTAAAGAACTTCAAGATAAATTTGAAATAGATACCTATACATTTTCAAAAAAACTCAAAAAAAATGATTCTGTAAACTTCTCGGGACATCAGACAAATATTCACAAAGCACTAGAAGACATTAACAATCTGTACAAAGATGTGATTGCGCCAACTGTACTTATTACAGATGGAAATCAAACCTATGGAAACGATTACCAATTTCTTTCCTCAAAAATAAAACAACCGATATTTCCTGTCATAGTAGGTGATACAACTACATATATTGATCTTAAAATAGATCAGCTAAACGCGAATAAATACGCATACTTAAAAAATAAATTTCCCGTTGAAATCATTGCGACGTATACCGGAAACGAAACGATTCAAACGAACTTAGTCCTTACTTCTGAAGGAAAACGTTTGGCAAGCGAAGAATTGACATTTTCGCCAACGGACAATTCAAAAGTGGTCAATCTAAATATTTCAGCAACCAAAATTGGCGTGCAAACCTTACGTGCAACGCTGACACCATTAAACGTAGAAAAAAATAAGGAAAACAATACACGCTATTTTGCGGTGGAAGTCATTGATCAAAAAGTGAAAATAGCATTGATTTCAGACATCATTCATCCCGATTTAGGCGCCATAAAGAAAAGTTTAGAAGGTAACGAATTACGCAGTGTAGACATTTTAACATCCAATGAAGCTTCAAGTGTGTTGAATGACTATCAATTAATTATACTCTATCAACCAACGAGAAAATTCACGAAAGTGTATGAAAATCTCAATCAATTAGAAAAACACACACTCACAATTACTGGAACACAAACCGATTGGAATTTCCTGAACGACATACAAACCAACTTCCGAAAAGATAATTTAAACGAAACGGAAGAAGTGCAAGGACAATTAAACACAAACTATACAAATTTTTTAATTGAAAACATTGATTTCACAGACTATCCGCCATTAGAAAATGCGTTTGGTGAAATAGAATTTAATGTGGCACATGAAATCATTCTTTCACAAGTAATATCAGGAGTTTCCACAGATGACGCTTTATTAGCAACGTATACGGACGATTCCAAACGCGCAGCTATTTTAGCAGGAGAAAACATTTGGAAATGGCGTGCGCACAGTTTTTTAATGCAAGAAAACTTTATAGAATTTGACACTTTTCTAGGAAAACTAGTGCAATACTTAGCTTCCAATAAAAAACGAGAACGCTTGACAGTTGGTTATGAATCGTTTTACTATGGAAATCGTGAAATTCAATTAACGGCACAATATTTCAATCCTTCGTATGAATTTGATGCAAATGCAAACCTCACGGCAATCATCAAAAATATGGAAACCGAGGAAGTGACCACCTATCCAATGTTACTAAATACCGGATTTTACACAGTAGACTTAAACAATTTACCACCAGCATCTTATAATTTTACGGTGCGAGCAGAAGGGAAAAATAGTAGCAAATCAGGAAGTTTCAAAATCCTAGAATTTGACATTGAAAAACAATTCTTAAATGCGGATACCAAACGATTACAAGCCATTGCTACAAAATCAAACGGAAAATCGTTTTACATCGATAATGGTTCACAAGCGATCATTTCAGAGTTAATAAACGATCAACGTTTCCAAACCATTGAGAAAAGTAATGAAAAGGTTGTATCTTTGATCGATTGGAAATATCTTCTAGCACTCATAGCCATAAGCCTTTCGTTGGAATGGTTTCTACGAAAATATTACGGACTCATTTAACAAACATAAATAAATATAAACATGGACAAATTACCTAAAATTGGAATACCAATACTAGTAGTAACGATCGGACTTATCATACTAATCGTAAAATCTGCGGTTACCATCAAATCAGGAGAAGCAGGCGTTTTATACAAAACATTTGATGGCGGAGTTGTGATTGATGAAGCGCCACTAGGCGAAGGATTTCACATCATTGCACCTTGGAATAAAGTATTTATATACGAAGTAAGACAGCAAGAATTATTTGAACAAATGAAAGTATTATCATCAAATGGATTAGAAATTCAAATTGATGCTTCTGCTTGGTATGAGCCAGTATACAGTGAACTTGGAAAATTACACCAAAATTTAGGGGAAAACTATTTAGATCGTGTCATAAAACCATCTATTCGTAGCGCAGCTCGTAGTGTAGTTGGTCGGTATACGCCAGAACAACTCTACTCAAGTAAACGTGATGCCATTCAAGATGAAATCTTTGCAGAAACAAAGAAAATCTTAGAAAAGCAATATGTGCAACTCAATGAAGTATTAGTGCGTGATGTAACGTTGCCAAACACAATAAAAGATGCTATTGAGCGAAAACTAAAACAAGAACAAGAATCATTAGAATATGAATTCAGATTAGTTACGGCGGCAAAAGAAGCTGAAAAAGTAATCATTGAAGCGCAAGGGAAAGCGGATGCAAACAGAATTTTAAGTGCGTCACTAACGGACAAAATTTTGCAAGACAAAGGAATTGAAGCTACCATCAAGCTTTCCGAATCTCCAAATACGAAAGTTATTGTAATTGGTTCAGGAGAAAGTGGTTTACCTTTAATACTTGGAAATCAATAAAATATAATCACTTACAAAATAAAAAAGTGATTGTCTAAAAAGTCGTCATTACGAATGAAATGAAGCAATCTGTTAAATTTAAGTTCTTGATTTTCAGATTGCTTCAGAATAAAAAATTCTTCGCAAAGACGTTTTTAAAACTTTTTAGACAGTCACTATTTTTATAATATCTATCCAACAATTTGACTTTGCTCAATACAAGCAATCTAAAAATGTGACAAGTCTAAGAATCTAATAAGTCTGATGCGTCTAATAAATCGAACAACGTCTAAAAACTCTAATTCAATCGCTTACTAAAATCCGTGTCACCACCTTTTTTCAAAATAGCAGCCTGACCTTTCCAATCATCACGCTCAATACGTCCTGGGAAAAAAGAAATCAATTCAGTAATGGTTTGTATATCTTCAGACGAAAACCGACTAATCTGTTCAAAAGTATAAATTCCAATAGCATTCAACTTATCTTCAATAAAAGGGCCAACACCTTTAATACGTTTCAAATCGTCTTTCTGTGAAGGATTGGCAAAACCAAAACTCTCAAAATTCAATGGGGAATTCTCCAAATCAAACGCTGCTTGTTCTCCAGCATCTACCGCTTTTCCAGAGCGTTCACGCGTTTTTACAGCTCTCACACCTAGCGATGAAGAAAAATCAATATTAGAGGCTGTATTTTTAGATTCAGTATCGGCTAACAACTTTTCGTATTTGCGTTTTGTATTCCGTTTGGAAAAAATCCATCCAATCAAAAAACAACCAAATCCGATCAAGAATACAATAAAATATTCCCAACTAGAAGTAGGCGTAAGGCTTTGTAAAAATATAAGTAGCATACAATCAGTTAATTAGTTATATTAATTTCAATTCGTCTATTCAATCGTTGTCCTTCTAAAGTCGCATTTGATGCAATAGGGGAAGTTTCACCTTTAGAAGAAATTGTCAATTTAGAAGCATCAATACCTTGCGAAACAAAATAATTCATCACACTTTTAGCGCGTTCATTTCCAATCCATTCATTCGCTTCTAAGTCGCCATTACTATCGGTATGACCAATAATTTCAACATGTTTATCAGGATGTTTAGCTAAATAACTTTTCAATTCGAGCGAATACGCACTCAAAGTATTATCTGGCTGAAACGTTTTTGAACCAAAACCAGCATACAAAATCTTAGCCGCAATTCCTTTATCAATAGCATTCATACGTTCCGCAGACATCGTTTGATATTCGTAGGCAAATCCTTTCTCAAACAGATTATTTTCTAAAAACTTAAAATCACCTTGTTTGGTCTGCATGACAATACGATCAGGATTCAATCCAAAATCGGTCAATACTTTTTTCAAAGATTCATTTCTGGAAAAGGCAATAGTTCCACTTTCATCTTTACTAAAAAAGGACGTAATCACGAGCTCTTTCTGTTGATTGCTGTTCAAATAATCAAAAAATGGTTGCAAAGGATTTGAAATACTATCTACAAGATGGACAGTTTCAGAATTCTTAGTAATAGAAAAAGGCAAATAAGTAAGTGGCTTTTCTATAGGTTTTATTTCCAAAACTTTAGGAGGTTCCTCAACGATAGTCACTGTCGAAACTTCACAAAGTTTCTTTACATTACATTCGTAATATCGAATGCCAAAATAAAGCCATGTACAAAAAAATACAAAAGCAATCACAAAATGTTTCATAGGTGGGCTGGCTATTAATAGTTTAAAATTAGGAATTCATTTTTGATATCACAAGATTTCACAATGTAAAAAACTAAAAACAACTCTATTATCACTTATTTTCGATGAACGACAAAAAATAATTTTAAAAAACACGTGCTGACAATAAAAAATATTACTTACATTTGCATCAATAAAGAAAAAATTATGTCGTTTACTCAATTACATCATCATCATTTTCATACTGGCTATCAAGCGAGCTGAGAATGTATTGAAGTAATTCTAAAAATATATTTAAAACCCGTTTGAATGCATCAAACGGGTTTTTTTATGCCCAATTTTTGTATTCAAGCACAAAAAAACAGAAATGAATAAGTTAAAAATTGCTATCCAAAAATCGGGACGATTAAATGAAGATTCCTTAAAAATCTTGACAGATTGCGGAATCTATATCGACAACGGAAAAGACCAACTCAAAGCTGCTGCGCGCAACTTTCCACTTGAAGTTTTCTATCTCAGAAACGGCGACATTCCACAATATCTAAGAGATGGCGTGGTAGATATCGCCATTATCGGAGAAAATGTCCTCATCGAAAAAGGTGAAAACATTACCATTGCTGAAAAACTAGGATTCTCCAAATGTAAAGTCTCTTTGGCAATTCCAAAAGGCGCAAAATACAACTCCGTAAAAGACTTTGAAGGCAAGCGCATCGCAACTTCCTATCCAGAAACGGTAAAAGCATATCTCAAAGAAAAAGGTGTCAATGCAGAACTTCACATTATCAACGGTTCTGTGGAAATTGCCCCAAATATTGGCTTGGCTGATGCTATTTGCGACATTGTTTCCAGTGGAAGTACACTATTCAAAAACAATCTCAAAGAAGTCGAAGTCATGCTAAAAAGTGAAGCGGTTTTAGCGGTTTCACCAAAAATAACAGCAGAAAGCAAACAATTACTCGAAAAATTACAATTCCGAATTCAATCGGTTTTAACAGCTCGTTCTTCAAAATACATTCTATTAAATGCGCCAAACGACAAAATAGAAGCCATTAGCAAAATATTACCGGTGCTCAAAAGTCCAACAATACTTCCGTTAGCTGAAGAAGGTTGGAGTTCATTACACTCAGTCATCAAAAAAGAAGATTTCTGGGAAGTCATAGACGAACTCAAAAAAAATGGCGCAGAAGGAATTCTCGTATGTCCAATCGAAAAAATGGTACTCTAATGCAGAAAATATTCAATCCAAAACCCGAAAGTTGGACAACAATTTTAGAGCGTCCAACGCAAACTGTTGATGATATCGAAGCAACAGTTTCGCAAATATTTGCTGAAGTTCAAAAAAATGGCGATCAAGCTATCAAAAAATACACTTCTTTCTTTGACAATGTAAAGTTGGATGATTTAGTTATCAGTCAAGCTGAAATTGACTCAGCAAGCAAAAATGTTTCTGACGAACTAAAAGCGGCCATCTCGATCGCGAAAGCAAACATCACCAAATTTCACAAAGCACAAGAAACACCAAAAATAGATATAGAAACGACAAAAGGTGTTCGTTGTTGGCAAGAAAAAAGAGCCATCCAAAAAGTCGGATTATACATTCCGGGCGGAACAGCGCCATTATTTTCAACAATTCTCATGTTGGCTGTTCCTGCAAAAATAGCAGGTTGTGACGAAATCATTCTATGTACGCCACCAAATAAAGAAGGCAACGTACATCCAGCAATTCTATACACAGCTCAACTATGCGGAATCACTAAAATATACAAAGTTGGTGGTATTCAAGCAATTGCAGGAATGACATTTGGCTCAGAAACCATTTCCAAAGTCTACAAAATATTTGGACCCGGAAATCAATTTGTGACAGTTGCGAAACAATTAGCAACGAAATACGGTGTGGCAATTGACATGCCAGCCGGACCAAGTGAATTATTAGTCGTTGCGGACGAAACAGCAAATGCAAGTTTTGTAGCTTCTGATTTACTAAGTCAAGCCGAACACGGAACGGACAGTCAAGTAATTCTCGTGACGACTTCCAAAAAGTTCCTAGACGAAGTTGAAAAAGCAGTAGAAACTCAACTAGAAGCCTTACCGCGAAAAGAAATTGCCACAAAAGCAATTGAAAACTCAAAGTTAATCTATGTCGAAAACGATCAAACTGCATTAGAATTAATTAACGAATACGGTCCTGAACACTTTATCATCTGTGTAAACGATGAAGAATTTTACACCAACGGAATTCAAAATGCAGGTTCGGTATTTGTTGGAAACTATACGCCAGAAAGTGCGGGCGATTATGCTTCTGGAACCAATCACACATTGCCAACAAACGGATATGCGAAAGCCTATTCAGGTGTAAATTTAGCAAGTTTTCAAAAAAGTATGACGTTTCAAAAAATAACCGCAGACGGAATCCAAAACATTGGAAAAGCCATTGAACTCATGGCAGAAGCCGAAGGTTTACAAGCACACAAAAACGCTGTCACACTGAGATTAAAAAGTCTAAAATAAATAAGATAGCGATCACTGAGTTTATCAAAGTGAAAGCTAACAGCTAGAAGCCAAAAGCTAGACAAATGAAAACAATCAACATACAAAATCTCATCAGAGAAAACATAAAAACGCTCAAGCCGTATTCATCGGCAAGAGACGAATACAAAGCTTCGGGAAGCAAAATGATTTTTTTGGACGCCAATGAAAATCCGTTTGAAAATGGCGTCAATCGCTATCCAGATCCAAAACAAAAAGACGTAAAAATCGCATTGGCAAAAGTCAAAAACTGCGATCCAAATCAAATAGTCTTAGGAAATGGAAGCGACGAAATTCTCGATCTAATATTCAGAGCCTTCTGCGAACCCAAAAAAGATAACATCATCATTTTGCCGCCAACCTACGGAATGTATCAGGTGTTGGCAGGAATCAATGATATAGAAACCAAAGAAATCTTGCTTTCTGAGTCGTTTCAACCCAAAGTTGATCAAATCTTAAACGCCGCAAACGAAAACAGTAAAATCTTATTTCTCTGTTCGCCAAACAATCCTTCGGGAAACAGTTTTGAAAATGCTTCGGTAGAAAAATTACTCAATGAATTCCACGGAATTGTCGTCATTGACGAAGCATATATCGACTTTTCAAGTCAAGAAAGTTGGTTGAATCGGTTAGAAGAATTCCCGAATCTTATCATTACACAAACGTTGTCAAAAGCGTATGGAATGGCAGGTATCCGACTTGGTATCTGTTATGCTTCGTTGGCTATTATTGAAATTTTAAATCGAATAAAACCGCCATATAACGTAAATTTGCTCACACAAGCCTATGCGTTGGAACGTATTGAAGATCAAGATGGTGTACAATTAGAAATTTCGCAAATTCAAAACAACAAAAAACAACTGGTAAAAACGTTGGAAACGATTGATTTTATTACAGAAATCTTTCCTTCGGATGCGAATTTTATCTTAGTCAAAGTGGACGATGCAAACCTGCGCTACAATCAACTCATTGAAAAAGGTGTGGTAATTCGGAATCGAACTACGCAACCGTTATGTGAAAACTGCTTGCGATTAACGATTGGAACGGAATTGGAAAATAAAAAATTGATTACGGAATTATTAGAAATTTCAAAATCTTAAGTGTCATAAAAAAATAAAAATTACGCGGTCACTGAGCTTGTCGAAGTGAAAGCAGGAATCATAAAAAATATGAAGCGAGTATTATTCATTGATCGTGACGGAACGATCATCAAAGAACCAGCAGACGAACAAATAGATAGTTTTGAAAAACTAGAATTCTATCCGAAAGCCATTTCTGCTTTGCGAAAAATTGCTACTGAACTCGATTTTGAATTGGTGATGATTACCAATCAAGATGGTTTGGGAACAGAAGTCTATCCTGAAAACACATTTTGGCCAGTACATAACTTTATCTTGCAATCGCTTAAAAATGAGGAAATAGTATTTGATAATATTGTCATTGATAGAACGTTCGCGAAAGACAATGCGCCCACACGAAAACCAAATACAGGTTTGCTAACAGACTATTTTTCAGAAAAATACGATTTAAAAAACTCGTTTGTTATTGGTGATCGTTTGACAGATATCGAATTGGCAAAAAATCTAGGTTCAAAAGGAATTTATATCAACGATGAAACGTTTTTAGGAACAGATGAAATCACGGTAAAACGTTCGGATTTAGACGAATATATCAGTTTAGAATCAAATAATTGGGATGAAATTTACGCGTTTCTCAAAGCAAAAGAGCGTAAAGCTTCGTTGGTACGAAATACGAACGAAACGAAGATTTCAATCGATTTAAATTTGGATGGTACCGGAAAATCGAATATTGATACAGGAATTGCTTTTTTCGATCACATGTTAGATCAAATATCGCGACACGGACAATTGGATTTAGACATTACGGTAAAAGGCGATTTAGAAGTCGATGAACACCATACAATTGAAGACACAGCAATTGCGTTAGGAGAAGTATTTGCGCAAGCCTTGGGAAACAAATTAGGAATTGAACGTTACGGATTCTGTTTGCCAATGGACGATTGTTTAGCGCAAGTTGCCATTGATTTTGGTGGAAGGAACTGGTTGGTTTGGGAAGCCGATTTCAAACGTGAAATGATCGGAAAAATGCCGACAGAAATGTTTTATCACTTCTTCAAATCGTTTACCGATGGCGCAAAAGCAAACCTAAATGTCAAAGCAGAAGGCACGAACGAACATCACAAAATTGAAGCCATTTTCAAAGCATTTGCAAAAGCGATCAAAGCGGCTGTAAAACGTGATGTGGAAAAAATGATATTGCCTTCAACCAAAGGAATGCTGTAAATAGTAATGAGTATTGAGCCATGAGAAGTGAGATTTCTCAATACTCAATACTAAAACCTCAATACTAAAATTCATGAAAGTAGTCATCATAAATTACGGAGCAGGAAACATTCAAAGTATCAAATTTGCGTTGAAAAGATTAGGTGTTGATGCGATATTGAGTCATGATGTTGCCGAAATTAGAAACGCAGACAAAGTAATATTTCCAGGCGTAGGCGAGGCGAGTAGCGCGATGAAGAAACTCCGCGAAAGCAAACTAGATTTAGTCATTCCAACATTGATACAACCCGTTTTGGGAATTTGCTTAGGAATGCAATTGATGTGTAATTTTTCGGAAGAAGGAAATACGGAAGGTTTGGGTATTTTTGATACAAATGTAGTTCGTTTTTCAGACAAGGTAAAAGTGCCACAAATCGGTTGGAATACCGTTCAAAATCTTAACAGTAAATTATTTGAGAACATTCGTGAAGGCGAATATATGTATCTGGTGCACAGTTATTACGCTAAAAAATCAACAGAAATGATTGCAGAAAGCGAATACGAACTAACTTATGCTTCGGCGTTGCAAAAAAATAACTTTTACGGCGTGCAATTTCACCCTGAAAAAAGTAGCAAAGCTGGAAGTCAATTATTAGAAAACTTTTTGAATTTATAAAAGAATCCGAAAACGTCACTTCGAGTGGTTTTTCGAAATGAAATGAAGAAAAATTGTATCGAGAAGTACTTTTAAATTATAAATGTTAAATGCTGAATTTTAAATTAAAAAACGTGAGTTCGACATAAGAGAATCACTTAATCTCGATACAAAATTCTTCCAGAATTTCACTCGATTTGACGTAATTCTAATTCAAAAAACGTCAATTCGAGTATTTTTTGATAAAAAAATGTATCGAGAATAGTTTTTTGAAGCATTAAAAGCTTATCTCGAATTCACGTTAAAAAGTAATTTCAAATAAACAAATAAACACATCGATCACAGTCGAGATAAAAAACAAATTAACAGCCAACGGCTAACAGCCAAAAGCTAAAAGCAAAAAAAAAATGAGAATCATACCCGCAATAGATATCATCGACGGAAAATGTGTCCGATTGTCAAAAGGTGATTATGACACAAAAAAAATATACAATGAAAGTCCGTTGGAAGTTGCAAAGCAATTTGAATCTGCTGGCATTCAATACCTTCACATGGTAGATTTAGATGGCGCAAAAGCAAAACATATTGTGAATTACAAAGTATTGGAACAAGTGGCTGCACAAACAAATCTGAGAATTGATTTTGGTGGCGGATTAAAATCGGATGAAGATTTACACATTGCGTTTGAAAGTGGTGCCAAACAAATCACAGGCGGAAGTATTGCAGTAAAAGATCGTGAATTATTTACACAATGGATTCAAAAATATGGCAGAGAACGCATCATTTTAGGCGCAGATGCGATGGATGAAAAAGTGGCAATTAGCGGTTGGCAAGAAGAAAGTAGCGAAAAATTAATTCCGTTCATTCATGAATATCTCAAAAAGAACATTCAATATGTAATTTGTACAGACATTGCAAAAGATGGCATGTTAGAAGGTCCATCATTTGAATTATACAAAAGAATCATTGCGGAAAGCGATTCACGTTTAAAATTAATCGCTTCCGGCGGAATTTCCACGTTTGACGAATTACCAAAATTAAAAGAACTCGGTTGCGAAGGTGTCATTATTGGAAAAGCAATTTATGAAAATAGAATTTCATTAAAACAACTTGAAAAATTAGTATAATTATGTTTTTTGATTATCACGTCAAGCGCAGTCGAGATGTAATTTTCAATCATTCAATTTTGAATCTTTCAATCATTTAATCAACAATAAATGCTTACAAAACGAATCATTCCGTGTTTAGATATTAAAAACGGTCGTACGGTAAAAGGAATCAATTTCGTAAATCTTCGCGATGCTGGAGATCCCGTGGAATTGGCAAAAATATACGCAGATGAAGGCGCAGACGAATTGGTTTTTTTAGACATTTCGGCAACGGAAGAACGTAGAAAAACATTGCAAAAGTTAGTGTTAGATGTCGCAGCGCAAGTTGACATTCCATTTACGGTTGGCGGCGGAATTTCCTCGGTAGAAGATGTAGATCGCTTATTACAAGCAGGCGCAGACAAAGTTTCGATCAATTCTGCGGCTGTAAAACGACCTGAACTAATCAATGAATTGGCTTCCAAATTCGGAAATCAATGTATTGTTGTTGCGATTGATGCCAAATTAATTAATGGCGAATGGATGGTACATTTAGTCGGTGGAAAAGTTCCGACAGACATCAAACTATTTGATTGGGCAAAAGAAGTGGAACAACGTGGCGCAGGCGAAATTTTATTCACCTCGATGGATAATGACGGAACGAAAGACGGATTTGCCAATGAAGCCTTGGCGAAACTATCCGAAATCGTGAATATCCCGATTATTGCTTCTGGTGGCGCAGGAAATATGGAACATTTCAAAGACACATTTATCAACGGAAAAGCAGATGCGGCGTTGGCTGCAAGCGTATTTCATTTCAAAGAAATCGGCATTCCAGAATTAAAAACCTATTTAAAATCGAATACCATTAATGTTAGAATTTAGCATGCGTCACTTCGAGTGAATTTTCAGAATGAAATGAAGAAAATTGTATCGAGAAGCACTTTGAGATTATCAAGTTTCTCGATACAATTTTCTTCGAAAATCACTCGAAATGACAGTAGCATATCAATTTAAAAGTATTTTCGAATTAACAAAATAAGCGAGTAAAACGAGCAATCTAAATACTCAATACTAAAACCTCAATACTAACTAATGAACATCAATTTCAACAAAAATAACGACGGATTAGTGCCTGTCATCATTCAGGATTATACCACCAAAAATGTATTAATGTTAGGATACATGAACGAAGAAGCCTATCAAAAAACAGTCGAGACAAAAAAAGTGACGTTTTTCAGTAGAACTAAGAAACGTTTGTGGACAAAAGGCGAAGAAAGTGGTAATTTTTTAAACTTAGTCAGCATTCAAAATGATTGTGATGATGATACTTTATTAATCAAAGTAAATCCTGTTGGACCAACGTGCCACAAAGGTTCTGATACGTGTTGGAACCAAGAAAATACGATGTCGTACGGTTTTTTAAGTGATCTTGAAGATACAATTCAAAATCGCAAAGAAAACAAAGAAGATGCAGAAAGTTATGTTGCATCCTTATTCCGAAAAGGCATCAATAAAATTGCTCAAAAAGTAGGAGAAGAAGCCGTAGAAGTCGTGATTGAAGCCAAAGATGACAATGATGAGTTATTCTTGGATGAAAGTGCCGATTTATTATTTCATTACTTAATTTTATTGCAAGCAAAAGGGTTCAAACTGAATGATATTGTAGACGTTTTGAAAAGTAGAGAGAAGTAAAGAATTTTACGTTATAAAATGTTGAATGCTAAATTTTAAATTATTAAAAATAATTTACTCATAAAACAAAATTCCCCTTTCTGCAAATTTTAGCCTATTATTGCACTGTCTTTAGCACAAAACTATGTTTGAACAACTCTTTTACAAAGCGATTCTGAGTTACAAATCGCCTTCCAAAAAACGGAAACACCAAAAGGTGATTTCGCTGGCAACACTATATATTACGGCAGTTCACTTGAGTATTTTGTTTGTTGTATGTATCGTTTTGGTAAAAGCGACCAACAGTAGTTTTTTGCGATTCTATGAAATTTACACGCCTATATTTTATCTTTTATTAGCAGGAATTTCGTTATATCTTTTTAATTCGTTGTATTACAATGGAAAACGTTTGCTTCAAATAAAAAACAGAGCGATCAAAGAAAATACAAAAGGTACAGAAGTTTGGAAACTTTGGATTATTCCAATAGTTATTTTTGGTTTAAGTCTTATTTTACTGAAAGCAACCTAAAGCAAATCATCAAAAAACAAACCAACAAAGTAACAACTTTGAGAAGAAAACGCTATTACTATCTAATCACGCTGCAATACTTAGGATTTCGCTATCATGGTTGGCAAAAACAACCTGAAGTGAACACGGTCCAACGCATGACAGAACGCACCTTAGCGTATGTTTTCGGACATAAAAACTTCAAACTATTAGCTTCTGGCAGAACCGATGCGAAAGTTTCGGCAAACGAAATTGCCATTGAATTATTTTTAGATAACGAAACGCTTGATATTCCTGAATTTTTACCACTTTTCAATCAAAATTTACCACAGGACATTCGTGCATTAGCCATTACGGAAACCGATGAAAAATTCAACATCATTCAACATCCAAAAGTAAAAGAATACATCTATTTATTTGCGTTTGGGGAAAAATACCATCCGTTTGCCGCGCCTTATATGACGAATGTTTTGCATGATTTAGACATCGAATTGATGAAAAAAGGAGCAAAGCTCTTTGAAGGAAATCACTACTTAAAAACCTATTGCTACAAACCTACGGAACACACGATTTTAGAAGGCGAAATTGAGTTATGTGAAATCATAGAAAACGACCTTTACACGGCAAATTTCTTTCCAGAAAAAAGTTATGTATTACGGGTAAAAGGTGCCGGATTCAAGCGACATCAAATTCGGATGATGATGGGAACCTTAATTCTACTCGGAAAACACGAACTTGATTTAGACTTCATCGAACGTTCACTATTACCAAATTCTACATTAGAAGTCAATTACATTGCGCCCGCTTCTGGATTGATTCTCAACAAAATGACGTTTAAGGAATTATGAATTTTAAATTGTGAATGCTGAATTTTAAATTAATTTCAATCACTCAAAATCTAACAATCTAACCAAGTCTAACAATCTAATAAAGTCTAATACCGTCTTCTCCTAGAATTCGGTTTTTTCTTCTTAGCAGGACTGTCTGTATTAGAATTAGTGCTACTTTTTTGACTATTGCCAGAAGTTCCTTTCGGTGACTGCTTTGGCTTTCTCGATGGTCTTGGACCACGTTTTTCGGGTTCTGGCGGTGTATAATTTGGATCTGCTTCAAAACCTTTTAGTTCTTCCGATTCCAATTTCTGCCCTAATAATTTCTCAATTGCGTGCACGTATTCATACTCTTCCGCAGAAACCAACGAAATCGCTTCTCCGCTGGCACCAGCACGACCTGTACGACCAATTCTATGGACATAATCTTCAGGAACATTTGGCAATTCATAATTTATCACATGTGGCAATAACGGAATATCCAATCCGCGTGCGGCAATATCGGTCGCTACTAAAATCCGAATCGTTCCTTTCTTAAAACCTTCCAATGCTTTCGTACGTGCATTCTGGGTTTTATTTCCATGAATCGCTGCCGAACTAATATTGCTAGAAACTAACTTCTTACTCAATCGGTTAGCGCCGTGTTTTGTTCTCGTAAAAACTAACACCTGACTCCAATCGCCTTCTGAAATTAACTTGATTAGTAAATCTGATTTTTGCGGTTTATCAACTCTATATGCTTTTTGAATCACTTTCTCGGCAGTCGTATTCTCAGGAGTTGCACTTACCGAAACAGGATTGTGCAAAATAGTTTGTGCCAAGGTTTTAATATCTTTAGAGAAAGTTGCCGAAAACAATAAATTCTGACGTTTTTTCGGTACTAACGCAATCACACGTTTAATATCGCGTAAAAAGCCCATATCCAACATTCGATCAGCTTCATCTAACACTAAAATTTCAACTTTCGCTAATGATAATACTCCTTGACTTTGTAAATCGAGCAATCTTCCAGGCGTTGCCACCAAAATATCTACACCATTTCGCAAGGTTGAAATTTGCGGTTTTGCGTTTACACCACCAAAAATCACGGTAGATCTAATATCTAAAAAAGCACTATATTCTTGTACATTTTCATAAATCTGAGCGGCTAATTCACGCGTAGGCGTTAAAATTAAAGCTCTAATAGGTCGCTTGCGTAAAGGCGGTTCTTCAGAAAGTAATTGTAATATTGGCAAGGTAAAACCTGCTGTTTTTCCAGTTCCTGTTTGTGCGGAAGCCAATAAATCTCTACCTTCTAAAACTAATGGAATTGCTTTTGCTTGAATTGGGGAAGGCTCAGTATAGCCTTTTTTGCTGATGGCACGTAATAATGCATCAGATAATCCTAATGATTTGAATGACATAAAAATTGTTTGTGAAATGACAATCTTTATATAAAACCTCATTTCCTTATGAAGCCGCAAGGTACGGCTAATTTTTATCTTTCCCAGTATTTATGACAGAATACGAAAAACGGGTACTAGTACGTGTTGTTTGTCTTACAAATTCAAATTAATTTTAAATACTTTAAAAATCAAACCAAAACCCAAACCCACACATGAAACACACTTTTGAATTTTTAGGAACTACAAACCTAATAGACAATGATTTAAGTAGCATTCACTTTCAAGCATCAGATTTTAGCGTGCAATGTTGGATAAAAACGGAACAATCAGGCGAAATTCTCTCAAAATCAGCCAAAGACACTGCTTTTTCATTGAACGTCAATGAACAAGGAAATGTGCTCTTTTCTGTAAAAGAAAATGCAGAAACACGAACGATTACTGCGAGTAATATAGCTGTATTTGATGAAAATTGGTATCATATCACAGCCGTCAAAACAACTACATTTTTATATCTATATATAAATGATTTTACGTTACAAATTGAAAACAGTACAAAAACACTTCAAACACATACCAAGGAAGAACTATTTTCAATAGGAGGAAGCTCTGAAGAAAATTTATTCAATGGAACCATCAGTCAAATTGCAGTTTGGAAGAAAGCATTGTTAAAGAGTGAAGTCTCTAAAATAAAAGACGAAACCGATATTACAGGAACGGAAGGATTGCTAAAAATTTGTGATTTTTCAGACAATACTAAAAAAATGGCTGATGATACGGATTCAGGAATGAGCGTTCGTCTAAAAATACGAAATACTTCATTTGAAACATTGACACTGACAGAATCATCAAGTACGGATGAAAATATTCCAAAAACGATCGCTGTGGATGAAGAAGTAACCATTTTTCTGGAAAATAGATATTTCCCCATAATTAATGCAACATTTCGCTATGAAAACCGCAGTGGAAGTTCCTTCATTACCATTAAAAAGAACTTAGATAGATTTGATACGGTCATTAGTGTTGTATCAGATAAAGATTTAATTGACGATTTAGCGATTCAAAAAAACACAAGTTTAGTTTCAGAAGCGACTTTGGTCATTGGCGAAAATAGTGTGGTTGTGAACATGCGTAATCTCTACAATTTCTTGAATGGATTGCGTGGTTATTTAAACTGTGATCAAATCCAAACACCAGGCGGAAACCTAATTGATGCGATTGAATATAACAAATCGAGTCAAGTATTCAATCGCAGATTTCAACTGAAACCATTTGCCATTATTTATTGTGAATGTACAGAAGATGTGAAACGTGTGTACAAAGATGCCATTGCGAACAATTTGCCAATTAGAGTGCGATCTGGCGGACACGATCATGAAGCAGAATGCTCAGGAACCAACGTGATTTTGTTAGATATGACACGTATAAATCATGTGGAAGTAAGTCACAACAAGCAATTTGCACGAGTTGGTCCGGGAAATCGTTTCAAAGATTTAACGCCAAAACTTGCCGAACAAGGTGTGATGATTCCGCATGGAACTTGTGCCACCGTTGGTGTTGCCGGATTTACCTTTGGTGGCGGTTGGGGACCATGGACACGAAGATACGGAATGAATTGTGAAGGCTTAGTCGGTGCCACAGTCGTTCTAGGCGATGGAGAAATTGTAAATATTCAAACAGATTACACAGACAACAAAGACTTATTATGGGCATTAAAAGGCGGTGGCGGAATGAGTTACGGAATTGTAACCGAATTGCAATTAAAAGTATTTCCGTTGCCGAAAGAATTAATAAAATTTGAATTAGAATGGAATCCGTATGATTCCAGTTTGTCATCGCTCATAGAATATACAGCAACCAAAAAAGTATTGCAAACGTGGGAACGTGTCATTATGAACAAAAAAGACATTCCAACATCAGAATTTTTTAACAATGAACAACTTATTGGAACGAATTTAAAAATTTCAGGAAAACACTTAGAAGACGAAAAAGAATTTGATCCCAAAACAGCAATACACAACTGTATCATGTATGGATATTGGGAAGGAACGGAAGCAAGTCTGTTTGCGTTTACGAGTGTTTGCTTTGCAGATGCGATGCCGAACGAATTACGCCTAATTGGTAAAGGCGGACAAGGATCAGATTACGCTGACGATGGTTTAATGAGTGCTTGGGACAGAGAATCGTTTAGTAACATAAAACGAGCAATCAAACTCAACAAACTAGGTAAATCAGCCAAAAAAGAAGCACTCTCAAATGAACCAACCTATGATAAAGTCTACGAGATAAAGCAGAATCTATCAAAAAGTAACGGATTAAAGAGCTTTGCGGAAAACTTTACAAGTGCTTCTACAAAAAAGCCATTACCACCCGATTTAGATGCGCCAGCACCTCACAAAATCACCTCGCGATTAGCGGACAAAGGCGGTTTAGGTGATAAAGGCGCTGAACAATTAATTAGTTCATTAACCTCAAAACTCATCTTAAAAGACAATCGTAGCTACGGATTATTTACCTATATTACGCTTGGAGCGATTGTTGGTAAATTTTACACGGAAATGTCAGAAGAAGATAAAAATAAAAGTGCATTTCCATACAAAGACAAAGCTTATACCATTCAATACCAAACATGGTGGAATACAGAATTGCTTCAAAAAGAAGAAGAACAAGATAATAAAGTTTACAACCGAACCAACAAAGCAATGGATTGGATGCAAGTATGTCGTGACTATGAAATAGAAAATTCTGGCGGTGCGTTCATCAGTTTCAAAGACGCTTCCATTCCTACGAAAACATATTTTGCAGAAAACTATCAAGAATTAATTGATGTCAAAGAAAAATATTCCAGAGATCCATTCAACCATTTTAGAACACGAAAAACAATCATATAACCAATTTTAAACTTATGCAAACAAACGAAATTAGTAGCGTAGCCATTTATCCTCCAATTGGAATATCCCGAATAGGAAATTCAACAGAATATTTCTTTGCGCCAGACATTCCAGGAGTTGAACTCACTCCAAAAGGTGGCTACAAAGACGAAAAAGGACGTGTAAAAAAGCAAGTGGCACGTTTCAGAATTTACGCTTTCGATGCCAACGGAAAAGTATTAGGAGAAATTACAGAAACCAAAGAAAGTAACATTCATTGGCGTATTGATGTCGCAAATGTAAAAGCGGCTTGGTATGAATTTAACAATGCCTTAGATTTGCCAGGCGCAGGAATTCCTTCTGAATATCGAAACTCAGACATTAAAGGAATCGCAAGAGAACAATTGGCAATAAAACCAACGCCCGTAAGCATTTCAGGAAGAGACGTTAAAGGAGCAAAATATAGTTTTGATGATGGAGAATTCTTTGGAAAAAAAGTAAAACTCGGTCATGTAGAAACTGATGCAGAAGGTAGATTACTATTTTTTGGAGGCGATGGCGATTCGGCTTCAAAAGATAACGAACCTGCCATAACGTTCGCAAATAACGAAGGCTGGCACGATGATACCTGCGATGGAATTGTGCGTGCAACGGTAAACATTAACGGAAAAAGCTTTGAAGCTGAACCTGCAAATGTAGCGGTAACGCCACCAAACTTCGGACCAGGATTATACGGAGTTGTCACCATGAATGATGTCGTTCAAGACTTATTTATTCGGGAAATGGGCTACCCAAATCCTTCCGAAAATGGGGTCGTTTTCTATGAGCATATTTATCCAATGTTACAACGTATGACAGACACACAATGGGTAAACTCAGGATTCTTTATGTTATTTGGGAAAAATTCGCCGTCCGACTTTACAAATCCTGAATTTGTAAAACAACTGTCAAGTCCTGCAAAAGAATACGAAGTACTGCGAAAACGTATCTTTGAATGGTTCCGAAATCCAGATTCTGAAGAATATACACCTGAAAAAGTGCCGCCGTTTTACGGAGATGGTTTCGGGGAATATGTAAAAATTGCGATTGTCGATTTGCCAATCACACGCACTCAATATACACGTTTGGAAAAATGGGCAATTGGCGATTTCACAACTGGAACACCTCAAAAATACGTTCCATTTGAGGAATTATCACCAGCACAACAAATCAATGCGTTAAACCAAGCGCCGATGGAAGAATGTTTGGGCGGACCATTTCACCCAGGAATTGAATTGACGTGGCCAATGCGCATCAAAGAAATGTGGAAAAAACCGTATCGCTTAAATGTAGTCAAAGAAGGCGAACCAACTGATTTAAACTTTGGACCATTACTATCGCCAGCAATTGCCTTAGGAAAAGATGGGCCATTATCCAAAAGTGGGCCAGGCGCACTAACACGCTGGTTAGGTGTTCCTTGGCAAACGGATGAAGCAAGTTGTCTATCGGGTTATGATGTGACAACTTACTTGCCTTTACCGTCATTTTGGGCAGCACGTGTGCCAAACCAAGTATTGAGTGAAGATAGCTATGTGCGAAGCATAAAAGCTGGAAAACTAAACATTGCTCAACGTTTAAAGCACTTTGATTACCGTCAAGATTGGTTGCGCGATTTAGGACCTGTATATCAAAAGAAAATTAACTTAATGATTGCAGAATGGCACGAATTGGGCATCATCGCTAAAATTGAAGATGATGTGCCAAACAATGAACACCATTTCTTACCAGATGTCGTTTGGAAAGAAACTGGACGCGATTTCCATACCAATGAAGCAGATGCTACTTTTGCACAAGTATTGCGCGCAGAAACCATTTCGGATGCAGATGAAGTGAAAGCGAAACGTTTATTACAAGTGGAAAAAGTGGCTGATAAATCATCGACAAGTACACGAAAAAGAAGAACATTCTCACGTGGAGAACGATAAATATACATATCAAGTAGTGATAGTTGGTGGCGGTCCTGCGGGAATCGCCACGGCTATTACATTACTAGCCAAAGGAATTCGTTGTTGTGTAGTAGAAGCACACAAAACGCCCATTCGGAAATCGGGAGAAGCCATTCCGCCGAACGCAAAACCTCTATTAAAACAATTAGGAATTTTATCGTTAGTTACTGACGAAAAACACAAAGTATATTACGGAAATAAAAGTTGTTGGGGAAGCGAACAATTAGAACAAAAAGAATTCATTTCGGAACGTTTAGGACATGGTTTTTTGTTAGATCGATTGTACTTTGAAACCCAATTACAAGAATTATACAAAAACTCAAACAGTTCATTTTTTGTAGGTTACAAGCTTAAAAAAGTAATTTCTCATGAGGAAGAAGTCATCACAACTATTGAAAATGATTCGGAAACGATCACGCTAAAAAGTAATTTTATTATAGATGCAACTGGCAGAAAAGCATCGGTTTGTAGACATTTAGGCATTCAAAAAGAAAACTTAGATGCACAATTCGCGATTACGTTTAATGTGCAACTTTCAAGTGGAATTCCGCATGAAATCATCGTGGAAGCAACTGAAAACGGTTGGTGGTATGTGGCGCCTTTTACTGAAAATGAAGTTACAATGATGTTTTTTACACTCAAAGAGCTCATTCCCGCCAAGGAAAACTTACATACATTTCTTCAAGAAGAAGTCACAAAAACAATTCATCTTTCCAAAATCTTTCAAAACATAACGATCGAGAACTGTAAAATAATGCTAGCAGGCACCAGTTGTGTTCAAACTCCTTATGGAAAAAATTGGCTTACAGTGGGCGATGCTGCCTATTCTTTTGATCCAATTTCTTCCTATGGAATCACGTCTGCATTGGCTTCTGGCTTTTATGGCGGTCATGCTGTGGCAGATTTTCTACACGAAAAAGAGGAAGCGTTGGAAGTCTATCGATATGTGATGGAAAAAGCGTTTGAAGCCTATTTACACAAACTTATTGCACATTACGATTTGGAAAAAAGATGGGAGGAAAGTCACTATTGGAAACATCGTTTGGCGGTTTTTTCAACATCATCGTAAGTTTACTTTTTAAGATTTTTCAAGCAATAGATTATTTTGTACATTAGTAAAAAAACAAAACTAAATGCACGAAACAATCCCTCGCGAGACCTTTTCTTTTTTGAACAGACTCCACGAAAATAATAACAAAGAATGGTTTACAGAGCACAAAAAAGAATTTAAGGAGATTGAAAAAGAAGTCAAACAATTTTACAATCAACTAGGCTCGGAATTAGGAAAACATGACAAAATTGACAAGGTAAAACTATTCAGAATCTATCGAGATGTGCGTTTTTCAAATGATAAAACACCGTATAAAACACATTTTGGAGGAAGTTTTCACCGAATGAAACCTGCGTTGCGTGGCGGATATTATCTGCATATTACACCCAATAACGAATCATTTATTGCCACAGGATTTTGGGAACCTAACAAAGATGATTTATTGCGAATTCGTAAAGAATTTGAAATGGATACGACTGAAATTGAAAAAATAATTAACAAAAAAAGTTTTAAAAATGTTTGGGGCGAATTTGAAGGCGATGAATTAAAAACAGCTCCAAGAGGATTTGATAAAGAACATCCTGCGATTGATTTAATCAAAAAGAAGCAATACATTTTCACTAGAAAATTTACGGATACAGAGGTGACTTCTGCTGATTTTATGGAAAAAGTAAATGACAGTTTTAAAGCAATTCGCCCATTTTTTAACTATATGAGCGATGTTTTAACGACAGATTTGAATGGAGTTTCGTTGTTGGAGTGAGTTTTAGCTAAACAACCGCACTCAACACCACATCTTTTTCAAAAAGTAGCACATGATCTTTCAAACGTTCGGTTACAATATTCATCATACGTTTATTAAGTGAAGACGAATTTTCAATGTATTGATGATATTCTTCCAAAGTAAATTGTCCCATAATCATACCTTTGAGCGAATTTCGAAACTTCATATCTTTTTGAATAGCATTTTCAATATACAACAAACGTTTTTCGGCTGATAATGCATGAAATACGTTTTTGTGTTTTGCTATATAATTTCGAAAAGCAGCAATTAATAATGGACTTTGAAGCTTAATTACGGGACGCAAAGTAGCATTTTGGAAACGTTCGTCTTTTGACATATTTTCAGAAATTGACTTTTGGGAAATTTGCGGACGCGCTTTAATTAAATCGTTTTCTCGATCGTTCATGACAATAAGTTTTATTAAAATTAAAAATAATAATCATCATAATGAACAGGTTATGAACAACTTGTTAACCTACTTATCAACACGATCAAAATACATTTTCAAACGAAATATAATGATATAATCCGTATTTTTATAGTCCAAAAAAAAAGAAGTATGCAATTTGGAAAAGTAACGAATCCTGAACAAATAGATTTTACCTTACCAGAAAATCATCCAGAAACAGAAGTGGTTTTACAATCGTATAAAAATGATCAAAAACCTTCTATTTACGTAGGTTGTGCCAAATGGAATCGGCAAGATTTAAAAGGATTTTATCCGCGTGGAACGAAAGACGAATTAGAATACTATGCGTCACAATTCAACTCCATAGAACTCAATGCTACTTTTTATCGGATGTTTCCTGCGGAACAATTTGAAAAATGGCGCGATAAAACTCCTGAAGGTTTCAAGTTTTTTCCAAAAATCACCCAAGAAATCAGTCATTGGAAACGCTTGCAAGCCACGGAAGCTTTGGTCGATTTGTACATTTACAATGCAACACATTTACAAGAAAAACTCGGAACTATTTTTCTACAAATGCACTCTAATTTTTCGCCAAAAGATTTTGATCGTGTGATACAATTTGCCGAATTCTGGCCAAAAGAAGTACCATTAGCAATGGAATTTAGACATACCGATTGGTACAATGATGAAAAAATAGCCAACGAATTATATCATGTTTTACAAGAAAATAAGATTGCGAATGTTTTAGTAGATACGGCTGGAAGACGTGATATTATGCACATGTGCATGACCAATCAGGAAGCGTTTATACGTTATGTTGGCGCCAATCATGAAAGCGATTACACACGTTTGGACGATTGGGTAGATCGTTTGGAACAATGGATTTCGTATGGTTTGCAAGATATTCACTTTTTCATTCATCAAAATTTAGAAGTAGAATCGCCGTTACTTTCTGCGTATTTCATCAAAAAATTGAATGAACGATTGGGAACAAAATTAGTCGTTCCTAAAACAATTACAACACCACAAAAACCGCAAACCTTATTTTAGGATACGAATGATTATAATAAGAAGAACTGAAGTCTGTATTGACAAACTCTATTCAAAATTCATAAATAGGAGTGAAGCAAACAGTACTTTTACAAAAAATAAACTATGAGATTTCACACGCGAAAATGGGTTAAACCCGAAGATTTAAATCCTAATGGAACTTTATTTGGAGGACGATTGTTATCTTGGATTGATGAAGAAGCAGCTTTATATTCCGTTATTCAACTTGAAAATTCTAAAGTGGTGACAAAATATATGTCTGAAATTGATTTTAAAAGCTCTGCAAAACAAGGCGATATTATCGAAATTGGCATAGAAGTTTTAAAATTTGGACGATCTTCACTTTCGTTAAAATGTGAAGTACGAAATAAAATGACACGCGAAACTATTATAACCGTTGACAATATTGTCATGGTCAATCTCGATAAAGATGGCAATGCGTTACCACACGGAAAGCAACAAGTCGAATTTGTGAAAGATAGATTAGAGGCAAAAGACGATTAATTATAGTTTACAAACCGCAAACCAAAAAAGAGAAACGCAATATTTCTCTTTTTTAGTTTACGAATATGATAATTTGAACTCTTGTTGAGATCAAATAAAGTGAGAAATTTAGTTAAAAAACTAAGAAAAATATATTTATATAAAATATAATTTCTTACAAGAAATAAAATTTACTACGTTTGTAGTTCAGCAATACTATAAAAAACTTTAACAAGTTTTTATGAGCCCAATTTTTTATTGGGCTCTTTTTTTTGTATATTTAATACGAAAAGCATTAACAATCAATTTGCTGTTTAGTTAATATTTTCATACACTGGTTGATTCGGCTTAAAATATTAACCAGATAACGTCCTTCATTTTTGGAGGACGTTTTTTTTAGAATTCCATCAAACCAATTCACTACAACAATACTTTTTGTCGCCACTTTTTTTCTTTTCATCGAAACTTTAAGTTTTCTGAACGTCTTTTCAATTTATTAAGTAAGAATAAATGTACTTTTGAATTGTTATTTAACAATAGCAAAAATCTATTCCCCCTAAACCCAGAAAGAGAGCTACGTGCTCTCTTTCTTATTTTGCTCACTTTTTAAAGGACTTGAAAAAGAAATTAACAAAATTATTGTAAAAAAAATAGTTTTGAATCTGGATAAGAATACTTAAATATGCACTCCAAAAGTATTCCCCGATATGAAAGTTGTTCAAACAATTCCTGTATATAACAGAAAAAGTAAACGTGTCACAAGTCTTAAAGTAGATGATTTTCAGTCTATTAAAAACGAAAATGTTGAATTTTTTGATGTGCAAGGTGATTTTGTCATTATAAAAGATCGTTTTTTTAGAGCGCCACATTTGGTAAAACCTTGGACGTTTTGGATAGAAAATGGCAAACCACTTACAACTCCAACAAAAAATATACAACATACAAAAGTGCTTTTTGCTGTAGAAGCTCCTGATAAAAACGAGTTTGATTATAAAAACGAATTTCGAGCAGGCAATCCATTATCTGGTTATTTTCAAAGTTTCAAAATAGGTTTTTTAGAGTTGATGGAACAAATTGCGTCAAGTGACATCACAAATTTTGAAGTCACATTTTATACATTAGTTCCCTATCAAACTTCATTACATTACTTATTAGGGAAAAGAGGAAGCAATCAAACACGTTTAAATTTTTGGTTTTACGGTTGGATCAATCTCAAATACAGAAATGACTTTATGAATTACTTAAAACGGCATACTTTTGATTATTATATCAACGGAAGTACACGTGCGTTTAAAGGAATTATTTCGCAAGAACTCTCGCGTGTGATTGATGTTGAATATCAAGTACATCATCCGAATAGTGGTTTCTGGAAACGAAAAAACATCAATCTGGGAATCAAAAAAATAATTCATTTAGAGCTTACTACAATTTCCTGGGCATAAGAAGATCAGGTTGGAATGATAATTGTGTGTTAACAACTGAATTTGTCATTAAAAATTATGTAATATTGTAACAGATATTCAAAATTTGACTATAAAACACCAGCTATTGCCTTCAAGATATTTACATACAAAGTTGCGCTTGACGATACTATTCATTCTTACGGGAATGTTTTTTGTGTACAGTCAAAAAGATACAACTAAAAATAAAACAACGGATGTTGATATCACGAAAGGTCGTGTAAAATTGCCATTTCCAAAACTCAAAGAACCTTTAAAACCTCAGGAAAATTCTATAAATTTTATGGAATTCAAAACACCTAGTTTATTGGTAAACAAACGTACGAGTTTAATAAAATTACCCGAATCGAATCGTACTTCTTTAAAAGAAGAAAAAGAAATCCAATTTACGGGTGGCGAACAATATGTGACACGAAATAAGGAATTTGAGCGCAAACTGAATAAAAATGACAAAGAAATTCGTCCTGAATACAAAGTAGAGCAGTACTTAGGCGATTTTAGAAGCGATGGAAAGTTTGTAGAAATAGTCTGTAGAGATCACGAATTTGTCGATGGCGATCGTGTTCGTGTGTATGTAAATGATGTGATTGTAGCAGATAATATTCTATTGGAAGCTGCGTACAAAAAAGTAAATGTAACTTTAGAAAAAGGATTTAATAAAATAGACTTTCAGGCATTAAATCAAGGTTCATCTGGACCCAATACCGCCGAATTCCGCGTATATAATGACAAAGGCGAACTCATTTCTGCAAACGAGTGGAACCTTACAACAGGCGTAAAAGCGACCATGATTATTGTAAAAGAGTAGACTTTATTAGATTTGTTAGACAGTTAGACAGTTAGACGGTTAGGCAGTTAGACGGTTAGACGATTTAGATTTTTAGATTGGTCAATTTGAAGAATTTTAGCTTTTACAAATCAAAATTATTTCTTTTCACGATGTTCTTCGCTGTGCTTTGAAAATTATCCAAAATAGCTCACTCAAAAATAAAATCAAAAAATAGTATAAAATCTTTTTCACTTTACAAAATGTAAAGTATATTTGTCATTATATAAAACGTATTTGTCAATTTAAAATTATATCATCATGGCGAAAGAAACATTTTGTGAAGCAGAAGATCGAAGATTTGAAAAATTCAAAAACTTTGGTTTGCCGCATACCTACCGAAAAATTGGAGTTATTCTTGTAATTATATCGTTACTTATGATGATTTCTTCTAAGTTAATTACATACGATTTTGATACAACTTCCTTGAAATTTTTATCCAAACGGATCATTTTAGTTGGCTTACTTGTCATCGCAATTTCAAAAGAAAAAGTAGAAGACGAAATGATTCGTACCATTCGTGGACAAGCGTTTTCAATGGCTTTTGTAGCAGGTGTTGTATATACGTTAGCGCAACCATTAATCAATTACATTGTAGCATTATTCATCGAGAAAGACAAAGAACCACTATCGGATGTTGGTGATTTTCAAGTACTCTGGTTTTTACTCACCATGTATTTATTATTTTTTTACATGATTAAAAGAAGACAATAATGACGAACAGAATTAAGATAGAACGCGCTATTTTAGACATCACACAGGACGATTTAGCCAAGAAAATTGGTGTGTCAAGGCAAACCATTAACTCCATTGAAAAAGGACGTTATGTGCCTTCAACGGTGTTAGCCCTTAAATTAAGTACTGTTTTTAATAAACCAATCAATGATTTTTTCTTCTTGGAAGAAACGGATTAATCTAAACTTCTTTAGAAATACTATAAATATTGACAGTTTTTGCTTTTCCCTTCAATAACAAATTGTCAATATGTTTGGTCTTGTATTCGTCGGAAAGCTGCATATCGGTTAATAATTCTCCCGAAATTAAAATGGTAGCGTTATACGTATTACATTCCGATTGAATCCTAGCCGTTGTATTAATCACATCGCCATGATACGCAATTTCTTTTTTTATAGTGCCAACTTCCGTTACCATCAAAGTTCCACCGTGAATTCCCGCTTTAAATTCAGGAACTAAACCGTATTTTTCTTGATAATAATTACGTCGAATATTAATCTTTTCTTGAAACGCAAAATACAGCGCTACGGCACGATTTCGTTTAATTCCTCTTTGATATGACCAACTCAACACCGCTTCATCGCCAACATACTGATAAATCTCTGCATCAAATCTTCGGATAATCATATTCAAATCATAAAAACAATCTTGAATTAACTGACTGTACGCGTAATGTCCCAATTGTTCGGCAAACGTTGTGGAAGCTTTCAAATCTAAAAACATAAAAATTCGTTTCTCTTCTTTCGGTTTTCGATACTTTCCCAACAACATCTTAATAAAAACACCACGACCAAACTTTTCATTGGCAATTTTAATAAACGAAAACACCAAAGAAGCTACGACAAAAAAGATAACAATCGTCCAAAAAGTTTTATTTGTTCGCCACCAGCCTCTGCTTGTATCTTGTTCTGATTCAAGGATATATCCTGTGTATTCCATCAAAAAAGTTAACAATGAAATTAGGGTAACTAAATAAATTATGGTTTTCAATAAAATGGTAAAACCCAAAGCCAATCGTTTGGACAAAAAGCGTTCAAACATAAACTCAATAGCTGCATAAAAAATACCAAAAGGAATGGCGGCAACCAATGAAAACGTAAGCATATCCAACATAGACAATTCAAACTTTGGAAGTACACTAACTCCTTTCTCTTGAAATACACCAAAATAGCGGATCACAATAAGAAAACTAAATGCAAATACCCAAAAAATAATGGATTGTCCTGTAAAAAGAATATACTGACGAATGGTTCTGCTCATAAGCCGCAAAATACTAAAAGTAAATTACAAATATTAAGGTTGATTCTGTATTTTAATAACAAAATCTTAAAAAATAATCAAACAAAAAAATCAAAAGTGTAGCACTTATTGGCGGCTTTTAGGAAGGTAAAATGAAGAAGAAAAATATTGAAAAGAAGTAAATAAAATGATTTTTTAAACCTTACATAATTACACGAAGTAGAAAGTATCAAAATATTTAAAATCAATATTTTATGTATTTTAAATTAAATATAAACTGTCTAAAAAATCTTAAAAACGTCACCCTTAATCTTTGTTTTCAATCTGACGATCATTAGATTCTTTAGACAGCTTAAAAGTTTTATCCGCAAGGTGTATACACAGATTCTGGACATCCTAAATGGCATGCATTTGGATTAACGCTAGAGGTACAAGCACCAGAAACACCACCTTTTGCTTTCTCTGAAGCTAAATTTGAAATCACAGCTTTCGTAAAACGTAATGTTTTAAAATTCTTTTTTCTCATAAGTAAATTTTTTAAATTAATAATACCTTGAAATTATGGAAAAACAATATTAAATAGGTACGGGAATACCGTAATTAACATTTAAATTGTACTTTTGCAGCATGTCAAAAATCATTAAAAATCAGCGTGAAATCTTAGCAAAATTGGGTATAGAAATGCTCAATGAAATGCAAGAAGAAGCGAAACTAGCGATTAGTTCGCATCCAAATACCATTCTGTTATCACCAACAGGAACTGGGAAAACCTTGGCGTTTTTATTACCAATCATTGAGGAATTAGATCCCGAAAACGAAGAAGTACAAGTCATTATTTTAGCACCTTCGCGCGAATTGGCAATTCAAATAGCACAAGTAACACGCGACATGGGAACAGGTTTCAAAACCAATGAAGTCTATGGCGGACGTAACTTTTCCAAGGATAAAGTAGAACTCAAACATCGTCCTGCAATTTTAGTTGGAACGCCTGGAAGAATTGCCGATCATTTACGCAAAGAAACTTTTGCAACTGACGGAATCAAAACTTTGGTGTTGGATGAATTTGACAAATCACTTGAAGTTGGTTTTGAAGAAGAAATGAAAGACATCATTTCGCTATTGCCAAATGTTGAAAAACGAGTGTTAACTTCGGCAACGAAAGACATGGAAATTCCACGATTTGTCGGAATGAAAAATCCGTTACTCATCAACTATTTAGGCGAAAAAATTGCAAAACTAACGGTAAAACGCATTCTTTCTCCTTCAAAAGATAAATTAGATACGTTACTAAATACCATTTCGCTTGTTGCGAATCAACCCGGAATCATCTTTTGTAATTTCAAAAATACCATTCAATATGTGAGCGATTTTCTAACGTCCAAAGGCATTCCGCACGGTTGTTTTTATGGCGGTATGGAACAAAAAGATCGTGAACGTGCATTGATTAAATTCAGAAACGGAACTCATCAAATCATCATTGCCACGGATTTAGCGGCACGAGGAATTGACGTTCCTGAAATCAAATACATCATTCACTATCAATTGCCGATGCGCAGCGAAGAATTTACACATCGTAACGGACGAACTGCGCGTATGCACGCCGAAGGAACTGCGTTTGTACTGCAATGGGAACACGAAACCGTTCCAGATTTTATCTCCAATGTAGAAGTTGTGGAAGAAGTATCTTCTGGCGCAAGACCGCAAGCTTCTGGCTGGAAAACGCTCTTTATTTCGGGCGGACGAAAAGACAAAATTTCCAAAGGTGACATCGCAGGATTGTTCATGAAGCAAGGAAAATTGACCCAAGATGAAATTGGCATGATTGAACTCAAAAGCGATTGTGCCTTTGTGGCGGTTGCCGCTTCCAAAGCAAAAGAAGTCATCAAACTCACTTCAGACACACATCTTAAAAAGAAAAAAGTACGAATAACGCTTATTTGATATACGATTTTAGAATTTTATGCGAACTTTTTACGTTATAAACAAGCTAAAAAACTATTTTTTATTTTCATGGAAACTTTTTTAAACAAAATAGTTTCCATGAAAATCTTTTCTAATATCTTTGTAAATCATAAAGAATATAGCTCAAAAGTTACCAAAGTTATAAAGTAACTTTAAATCGTAATTGTAACATGAAAAAAAGTTTTAATTACTACTATCTTGTATTTGTTTGCATCGCATTTATCATACTAATTTTAGGTTTAGGATCTTACGGATTTGCCGAAACGAGCGAAGCCAGATATGCTGAAATAAGTCGAGAAATGTTTCTTTCTGGCGATTATCTAAATCCGCAACTACTCGGAATTTTTCACTTTCACAAACCACCTATAACGTATTACATTACCACTTTCGGATATCATATTTTTGGCATCAACGAGTTTGGCGCACGCTTTTTTCTGCAAGTTGCCGTTGCAATTCAATTAGTATGTGTATATGGAATTGCCAATTTGCTATTCAAGAACAAAAAGATTGCCTTTTTTGCGGGTTTAATCTATTTTTCCATGCCAATTATTCTTATTGCGAGTCGTAATCTGACCACAGATTTATATCTCACGACTTTTATTATGGGATCAATCTATTGCTGGCAATATTATACAAACAAAGGGAAATTACTTTTTCTCTATCTAAGCTACATTTTGATAGGACTTGCTTTATTAACGAAAGGTCCAGTAGCGTTGTTATTTATTTTAGTGTACATCATTACCTATAAAATCATTTTTAAAAGTAGTTCACGCATCACTATTCATCACGTATTAGGCATTTTAGTATGTTTGGGAATTGGCGTAAGTTGGTATATAATTGTGATTCTCGAAAATCCAAGTCTTTGGGATTATTTCATAGGAAAACAACTTGTTTCCAGAATCAGTTCAAATTCTTTTGATCGTGCCAAACCTTTTTGGTTTTACATTCCTATCATTATCGGATTATTATTTCCGTGGTGGTTAACTACTGTTGTTAAATTTCGTAGTAAAATCAAGTCTATTTCTAAGCTTCAAAAAGAAGCCAAACTACTATTCATTTCTAGTGGTATTCTTTTTATAATCTTTTCAGTATTCAGCACAAAACTTATCCTGTATATCATGCCAGCCTTTTGGATGGTCGCTGTATTTATAGCCGTTCAGTTGGATACATTCTCACAAAAAGATAAAAAAATAGTAACCATAAGCTATCTGGTTTTATCAACGCTTTTCTTTTTGACGCTTCTAGTTTTTTGGATTGAAAAACCTGATTTCATAGACGTAACAACATTAGCCATTAGTGCCATTTTTGTACTCACAATAAGTTCCTATGTTGTGTACTATTTTATCAAAAATAACGAACTGTACAAGCCTGTTTTTATGGCGGTTCTATTTAGTATTGTCATACTTCACGGTTCAACAATTGTGATGAAAAGCAATAGCCAATTGATCAATTCTACACGTGACATGGTTCATTTTATAAATAATCATACAAAAGAGCCTAAAACGATTCTGGTGTACAATTACTTACTTACGTCCATTCCGTTGTATTCAAATGCGAATGAAATCACCATAAATTCAGGTCATAATACTACCGAACGGGAAGTTCAATTTCAGCACGATGAACTATGGAAAGAACACCTCTGGAATGTAAAAGAAGATCTAACTGTCTCGAAGATAAAAGAACTCTCACATCATAAAAATACCTATCTACTCGTTCGAAAAAAGCATGATTTGCATGAGGATTTGTCCAATGTTAAAGATGATTTTAACTCGATAAAAGAATATGGTAAATGGAAAATTTACTACAACGAGTAATCTGTTGAAAAATCGTGAAGTACGTCAACAGTGATTTTTTATAAAAAACTTTTCTCCTATATTTGCGAGTAATGAAAAATATAACACTATTACTCGGATTTCTAATGCTTTTCGGTGTTGTCAACGCACAAAATAGCAATGTTACGATCAAAGTATTTTCGGAACACGAAAAAGAACCGTTATTGGGCGCAAACGTGTTATTTGAAGACTTAGAAAAAGGCGCGATTACCAATACGGACGGAATTGCGACGATCAACGATATTCCTAACGGAACGCATCATCTCATGATTTCGTTTATCGGTTTTAAAACGATTGAAACAAAAATCACGGTGCCTTCTTCCAAAGAATTTATATTCTATTTAGAAGAATCCAAAGGCGAATTGAACGCGGTTGTGATAGAATCTACACGAAGTTCACGAGACATTCGTCGAATTCCCACTCGAATCGAAGTGATTGGCGGTGAAGAATTAGCTGAAAAAAACATGATGAATCCGACCAACATTTCCATGGTTTTACGTGAAAGTACTGGAATTCAAATGCAGCAAACATCGCTCAGTAGTGCCAATCAAACCATTAGAATACAAGGATTGGACGGACGCTATACACAACTTTTGCGTGACGGTTTTCCACTATATGGCGGATTTTCAAGCGGATTGAGCATCATGCAAATTCCACCATTAGACTTAAAACAATTTGAAATCATCAAAGGAAGTGCGTCTACTTTATACGGCGGCGGCGCTATTGCAGGTTTGGTCGATTTGGTTTCCAAAAAACCTGATTTTGAACCTGAATTGGATATCATGTTTACGCAAACGCACGCGTTGGGAACTACGGCAAACGTTTTTTACAGCAAACGAAATGAAAAATATGGAGTAAGTATCTATGGTTCAGGAAACTATCAAAAAACATACGACCCTGAAGATGATGGATTTAGCAACTTGCCAGAAACGACATCAATAGCGATCAATCCGAAATTCTATTACTATCCATCGGAAGATACTACGTTTTGGATTGGCTTGAATGGTACGTATGACGACCGAATTGGTGGCGATATAAATACCATTGAAAATAACGGAAATGGCACGCCACAATACACCGAAGAAAACATTTCAAAGCGTTTAAGCAGTCAGGCAGTATACACTTCAAAACTAGATTCTTTACGAAATTTCACCATCAAAAACAGTTTTTCATACTTTGATCGTGAGTTGAATGTGCCTAACATGCAATTCAAAGGAACGCAACTCAATTCCTTTACAGAAGCGACGTTGCAGCACAATTACGAAAAAAATGATTGGACGCTTGGCGCGAATTTATACACGACAAACTTTAACGAAGACGACAATTCGCCCATCCAACGCGACCAAAACGATGTGACGTTTGGTGTGTTTGTCAATTCTACTTTTGACTTATCGGAAAAGTGGATATTAGAAACTGGTTTGCGAACCGATTTCGCCAAAGGTTGGGGAATCTTTGTATTGCCAAGAGTTTCCTTACTTTATAAAAATGATTCAGGATTTTCGAGTCGATTTGGAGGCGGATTGGGGTACAAAACGCCTGATATCTTTACAGAAGAAGCGGAATTTATCAACTTTCAAAATGTCTTAGGAATTGATCAAAATTCGCTTAATGCGGAACGTTCGTATGGTTTAAACCTCGATTTCAACTACAAAACCAAATTATTTAATGACACTGTTGGATTCACGATCAATCAACTATTCTACATCACAGCTATTGACAATGGATTGCTGTTAAATACCAATTCGGCAGGATTCTTTCAATTTGAAAATGCAGACGGAAACATCTTGAGTAAAGGTGCGGAAACCAATGTAAAATTCTCGTACAAGGATTTCAAATGGTTCTTTAACTATGCCTTAATTGATACCAAACTTACCTATTTGCCTGGCAATCCTAGAAAACCCCTAACGGCAAAACACAATGCAGGAAGCGTGATTATGTACGAAACCAGTACGTGGCGTTTGGGCTATGAAACCTATTACACAGGTTCGCAAGTACTCTCCAACGGCACAGAAACCAGAGATTTCGTCACTATGGGATTCTTAGCGATGCGTAACTTTTCTTGGGGTGGCATTTACGCCAACTTTGAAAACTTTACCGATCGCCGCCAAAGTCGTTTCTCGCCATTAGTCACGCCAACCGTAAGCAATCCAACTTTTTCAGAAATCTATGCGCCAAATGATGGATTTATTTTTAGTGTTGGCATCATCATCAAACCGTTTGGAAATCATAGTGAGCATCATGATGACTAGACAACTTAGACTTTCTTAGATTGTTAGCTATTTAGACATGCTTTATGCTGAGCGGAGTCGAAGTATTAGACTTGCTTAGATGTGTTAGATTTTTAGACATGTTAAACTAAAACGTCACCTTGAATCAAGTTCAAGGTCTCACATGTAAAAATTATGTAAAAGCCGTTATTCTTTGTGGATAGCGGTTTTTATTTACGACGTCTTTGCGACCTTGCGCATGATACGTGGGAAGCAATCTCTTGGGTAAATAAAGACAAAAATTACTTCGTCGAAACTCCTCGAAATTACATCTTAAATATGATCGTCAGTTCGAGTGCCAAATCTGTGATTTGGTGTATCGAGAACAGCTTTGAAACTAGATTACTTCTCGATACTATTTTCTCCGTTTCACTGCGAAAATCACTCGAAGTGACGTACATAAATCCAGCACGTCAGTTCGAGTGAAATCTTGGAAAGATTTTGTATCGAGAACAGCTTTGAAAAGCAAATATTTCAATTATTTAATTCTTGAATCTTTCACTCGAAGTGACGAAAGCAAACAAAAAATATTCGTGCATTCGTGGCAAAACTAAACAAAGATTGCTTCGACGAAAAGCTCAGCACAAGTACTTCGATACACTCAGTAGAACTATCGAGAACAGTTTTGAAATTAGAATGCATCTCGACTGCGCTCGATGTGACATAGAGAGATCCAACACGTCAGTTCGAGTGAAATCTTGGAAAGATTTTGCACTTCGATACACTCAGCAGAACTATCGAGAACAGCTTAGAAAAGTTCTTTATCAAAATACTTCTCGATACTATTTTTCTCTTTTTTGCTTCCGCAAACAGATAAAAATCACTCGAAGTGACGCAAAGAAGCCAACACGTCAGTTCGAGTGAAATTTTGAAAAGATTTTGTATCGAGAACAGCTTAGAAAAGTTCTTTATCAAAATACTTCTCGATACAATTTTTTTCTTTTTTGCTTCCGCAAACAGGCAAAAATCACTCGAAGTGACGTACATAAATCCTACACGTCAGTTCGAGTGAAATCTTGAAAAGATTTTGTATCGAGAACAACTTAGAAAAGCGAATATTTCAATTATTTAATTCTTGAATCTTTCAATCGAAGTGACGAAAGCAATCAAAAAAATATTCGTGCATTCGTGGCAAAACTAAACAAAGATTACTTCGAGGAAAAGCTCAGCACAAGTACTTTGATATACTCAGTAGAACTATCGAGAACAGCTTAGAAAAGTTCTTTATCAAAATACTTCTCGATACAATTTTTCTCTTTTCTGCTTACGCAAACAGACAAAAATCACTCGAAGTGACGTACATAAATCCAACACGTCAGTTCGAGTGAAATCTTGAAAAGATTTTGTATCGAGAACAGCTTAGAAAAGCGAATATTTCAATTATTTAATTCTTGAATCTTTCAATCTCTTACAGCACGTAAGAATTTATTTCTTAAATTTATAAAATATCAATTGATTGTGTTACATCGAGCGCAGTCGAGATGCAAATAAGTATCAATTATACCATAAATATGTCAAAAGAATTACAACCATCAGATTTTAAAAATGAATTGGAATATGTGGAAGCGGTGTTAGGAATAAACATTCCTAAAAACAATTACACACTAACAAAACAAGGAAAGCTAACGAGCTTAAATCTTTTTAGTAATGGAATCTCTGAAATTGATTTTTTAGGAAATTTGACTTCTTTGGAAATTTTAGACTTATCTCAAAATAAAATAGTTGATTTCAGTACCTTGTCAAATTTGACTTCGTTGATTTTCTTTAATCTTTCTAATAATCAACTAAGTGATATCAGTGCCTTGTCAAAATTGACTTCTTTGACTAGCTTGTATCTTTCTGAAAATCAACTAAGTGATATCAGTGCCTTGTCAAACTTGACTTCGTTGACTAGCTTGTATCTTTCTAATAATCAACTAAGTGATATCAGTGCCTTGTCAAACTTGACTTCGTTGACAGAATTATATCTTTCTACTAATCAACTAAGTGATATCAGTGCCTTGTCAAACTTGACTTCGTTGACTAGCTTGTATCTTTCCAATAATCAACTAAGTGATATCAGTGCCTTGTCAAACTTGACTTCGTTGACTTACTTGGTTCTTTCTTATAACCAACTAAGTGATATCAGTGCCTTTTCAAACTTGACTTCGTTGACTTACTTGGTTCTTTCTTATAACCAACTAAGTGATATCAGTGCGTTGTCAAAGTTGACTTCCTTGGAACTGATCCAAATAGATAATAATCCTTGTACTGAAAATGAAAATCTTAAATCTCGAGAAAACCACATCGATTTTTTAAAACTATGGAAAGAAAAAAATAAGTTACAAGACAAAGTAGCGGTATTGTTACCCAAGAAAGTCGTTTTTTTAGGGAATCACGCTTCAGGAAAGTCTAGTTTGTTGTATTTTTTACAAGAAGGAGAATATGCTCCAGAAACCTCTACCACACATGTATTAAATGTAGCGCAACATACATTAGAACCTGCTGAGTCCACGTATATAAAATCATTATTTGAAAACAAGAAAAAGACAAAAGATAAAAAAGAAATCAAAGAAGTATTGCCCATCATGTATTACGATTTTGGTGGACAAGATTTTTATCACGGATTGTATCAAAGTTTTTCTTCCAAAACTGCGTTTCAAATTGTAGTGTATTGTGCGGAGCAAAAAATGATTGAATTGGTCAAAGACTCAAAGGATCGTGACACGTACAAGTATCCATTATCATTTTGGTTGAAAGAAAAAGAATATTTAGAGCGTGGGACTAAAAACCCCTATTTTATTGTAGAAAATAAAATTGATGGTAAAAAAGAAAGTGCGTTTGTAAAAGATTTTCCAAATGTGTGTGACTTTGATCCACCCAACGGCATGTTTCATGTGTTTTTAAAAGCCCTAGAAGTGGAAAATATCACAAAAGATAAATACAACAGGTTACAATTAGAATTTCTAAAAAAGCAATTGTTGCAAGAATTGTATGAATCCAAAGAAGAATCTCAAAAAGTAATTGATTTCTACAAACAAGTATACAAAGAAAGTATTCAAACTACCCTAAAAATACAAGATCGGTCAATCTATAAAATAGAAGGTATTTCACCTGAAAATATGTTGACACAATTGCAATTACTCGAAAATTCGGGTGTGTTGTTTCTATCGGAAGATAAAACTAAAGTAATTGCCAATCCGAAAGCATTTATTGAACATATTCACACAGAAATTTTAAAGCAAGATATTATTTTAGAAAAGCAAGGAAAATTATCTTTTGAAGAATGGAAAGCGATTAAAAAAGGAACACATGCACAATTGATCGAATCCTTTATGCTCAAACAAAAAACCATGTTTATAGATAATGATGCCGAATCATACGTGTTTCCAAACTATTTACCATTGTATTCACAAGATGAGGAACATTATTTCTTAACCGTTTCGGTGGAACATTTGGCGTTTTCCATAGAATTTGAGTATTTCATTCCGTTTGGTTTTATCAATGTGTTAATTCATCATTTTGGAAAAGAGCCGAACAAAAAGAAATTTTGGCGTGATGCCATCTATTTTATTCAACACGAAGACGAAAAACCGAAAGCCAATGTGTTCATTCAACTAAATGTAGAAAAACTACGATTGGAAGTTTCTGTAGAAACGCGTGACGCTAACTTTGATGTTCAAAAGTACAAACGGTATGTATGGTTGAGTTTGTCTAGAATGTATCATCAACAAAAATTAACTTCTTGGATGGATTTCAAAACTAAAAAAGGGGATTCCATATCTAAAACAGATAGTGATAAACAGTTGATTGAAAAAGAATTCTTTACACAAAATGAATTCCCCGAAACTGCAAAAGTTTCTGTAGATGGCAACTATTATGTGTCGCTTTCAACCTTGAAAGCACGCATCGAAAAAAACGAATATAATATCAATGTTACCAATGAAGAAGGCAGAAGTAAATTATTACCATTATATAAATTTCAAGTATTCACAGATAAGCATATTAAAAAGATGAAAAAAATATTTATATCCTATTCCAATGAAGACATTCATTATAAAAAAGTATTGGAAAAGTTTTTAAAACCGATGGCGAAGTTTCAATTGGCAAAATCGTGGAGTTGTGAAGAAATCACACCAGGTTTGTGGGATGATCAAATTCAAGAGGAATTGGAAAGTTCGGATATTGTCATCTTTATGATGTCCATGAATTTTGCGTCTTCGGATTATATCTTAAAAGAGGAAGTCTACAAAACATTTCAACAGATGAAAACCAACAAAGACAAAAAGATTGTTTGTGTGTTGGTAAAGCAGTTTCCGTGGAGTTATTTTTCGTCTTTAAAAGATATTTTAAACATCAATGATACAATTATAAATAGCGATTATGAGGAAGGAGCGATTGCGTTGGCAAAACTATCAGCGTATCAATTTATTCCATATTATACAGATACGTCTAGTCAGAATAAAGATGAACACAAGCGTGCTTTAAAACCTTTAAATCAATGGAAATTTGAAGAAGAAGCGTATACGCAAATTATTGAAACTTTGGGTAAAATTGTTTAGTATGTTCCTGCATTCGTGGCAAAACTAGACAAAGATTGCTTCGACGAAAAGCTCAGCACAAGTGCTTCGATACACTCAGCAGAGCTATTGAGAACAGTTTTGAAACTAGAATGCATCTCGACTGCGCTCGATGTGACATAGAGATATCCAGCACGTCAGTTCGAGTGCCAAATCTGTGATTTGGTGTACTTCGATACACTCAGCAGAGCTATCGAGAACAGCTTAGAAAAGCTCTTTACCAAAATACTTCTCGATACAATTTTTCTCTTTTCTGCTTCCGCAAACAGACAAAAATCACTCGAAGTGACGTACATAAATCCAACACGTCAGTTCGAGTGAAATCTTGGAAAGATTTTGTACTTCAATAAATTCAGCAGAGCTATCGAGAACAGCTTGGAAAAGCGAAAACTTCAATTATTTAATTCTTGAATCTTTCAATCGAAGTGACGAAAGCAATCAAAAAAATATTCGTGTATTGTGGCAAAAAAACAACAACTTCAACCTTCATAAGACGTTCCGTAATCCTTTGAAGCGGTTCATTAAAGAATAATTTAGGTTCCGTAAACAATAAAAGCGGTTCCCTAAAGCTTCGTTTGGGTTACAATACTATCTCTTTGACGTTGATTAATATTTATTAACGGTTGAATAAAGATTATATTCGGTTAAATAAGTCATTTTACCCCTTAACGAACTCAAAATAGTCTATAAAATACCAACTCGAAGCGACAAACAAGTCTTAGTTATCAGTTATCAGTAACAGTTTTCAGTTTAAATAGGCTAACATTCTAAGCAGTCTAAACAAAATCACGTAGAAATCCCTATTGCAATTCCCTCTAAAGATGCTTAGTTTTGATAAGCACAATAAAAATTGGTATCTTCATACATTACCTATTGTGAATCAACCTCAAAACCAACATACATGAGTTATTTTTCATCCAAACCTGGAAAGGAATCATTAGACAAAGCAAAGAAAGTAAAAGGATCTGTCCGAAAAGCATTTTCTGATTATATCATCAAAAATTATGGTGACGATTATAAAGAAACCTTACTAAAGCAACGTAAAAAAACCGAAGATATCGGATTGATTAAGAAACAAATCTTGTCAACTCCTGAAAAAACAGATACTAAACCATTGGTCGGTATTATTGGTGGTGGATTTGCAGGAATGTACGCGGGACTCATTTTACAATCGCTCGGTATTGAATTTGAAATATTTGAAGCTTCTAACCGAGTTGGTGGACGAATTGATACGTGGTATTCTTCTGAGTACGATCCGAAAAGTAAAGAAAACAAAGGATTATACGGTGAAGTAGGCGGCATGCGTATTCCACAATTCTCAGATGATATGTTGCCCGTACAACAATTAGCATTATCATTAAATTATGTATTGGAGCGTAATGGATTGACCGATAAAATGTTACGTTGGCGAAAGTTCTATTACAATTCTGATTATCAACGTTTGCGATTCAACAACATGAAACAGCCAGTTTTGGCGAAAGATGCAAGTCTGAATTCGTTAAACTTTGGAAGAAATGAAGGCGGCGATTTAAAAGAAGTTTGGGTTACACCTAAAAAAGATGCCAATGGCAAAGAATATTTGCCTATTAATGTCATTCTTGATAAAGTAAACGGACCCTTTTTGGAAGCGATTAACAAATCATTTGAAACGGGTTTTGCCAAATTGATGCGCTATGACAATTATTCCATGTGGGCATATCTTACCAATGTATTTACCTTGGCAGACTTGGAAGAATATTACGATCCTGCCATGGGCGCGCCTTGCGAGAATCTATCCTATAATGTGGCAAGTTATTTGGAAACCACTAATGTGGGGACAGGAATGTATAGTGTTTCCTTTGTGGAAATGGTGATTGCAGTGTACGATTGGGATGGTAGTAAAAATTCGTACGATCCAACCGATCCAAATATTTATATGATTACGATGAATGAAGGAATGCAACACTTTCCAGATGCCTGTCGTACCGTATTAAATCTTGAAAAAGGAGTCACAGCCGATGATGGACATTTAGCGCAAGTATTGATCGGAATGGCGAAAGGACAGAACAATGCGTATGGATATTCGCCACCAAATCTCACTAAAGACGCTCAACCACCAAGTTCTGTTCCACCAGCAGATCCAAAAGGAAGTGCCAATACAAACCCTGATGTTTCTAAGAAAAAGGAACGTGTATTTATGAATCATAAAGTAACGCAAGCAACTTTTGATGAAAAACTTTATGAAAATAAAGGCGGAATGCGTTTGGTTATTGAGGAAGATCATAATGGAGAAAAGAAAGAACACACAAAAGAATATGCGTATGTCATTAGTACGTTACCAAATGGTGCATATTTAAGTGGACAAGAGAAAACAAATTTCTTTGAAAACTTATCATTTGCAAAAGCACGTGCCTTGCGCGAATGTAATTATATGCCTGCATTTAAAGCGTTTGTAACGTTTAACAAACAATTCTGGAAAGAAATAGGCGAGGAGCGTCAATATGAAAAAGGCTTAGGTGTTTCGGCAAGTGATCGTTCCAACCGACAAGTTGTATATCCATCATACGGATACGACGCAGACAAAGGCGTATTGCAAATTTATTCGTGGGCACAAGATGCAGAACGCATGGGCGCATTAACCGATGAAGAACGCGTAAACGAATGTTTAAAAGGAATTCAGTTTATGTATCCGGAAGTAGATATTTACAAATACTTCGCAGGTTACAATGACGGCGTAACTACGAAAACATGGTTTTGGGATCAGCATGCTGGCGGTGGTGCGTTTGCTTTGTTCAATCCTGGGCAATTCAAAAACCTATATCCAACATTATTAACGCCTGAATTTAATGGCGCATTAAACATTGCAGGCGAATGTTGTTCGGTACATCACGGCTGGATTGTAGGCGCATTAGATTCCGCATACAATGCTGTGAACAATATCTTAGAAGAAATGGGCGCAACAAAGCACCTAGTTAAAATGAAAGCCACTTGGGGCGGACTTACCGAACCCGATACCGCGATAAAATAATAAAGTAAAATTTGAATACCAACTATACTAACAACGCTTATAGTCAATTCAAACGAGGGAAAGTCATTCATTTGGCTTTCCTTTTTTATTTGGTGAAATAGTTGATGAGTTTAGTGGTTTAGTAGTTTAGTAGTTTAGTAGTTTAGTGGTTTAGTGGTTTAGTGGTTTAGTGGTTTAGTGAAATAACTCAATAAATATCAAATACTAAATAAAAAATGTAAAAGTTTTTCAAGATAGAACTGACAACCGACAACTCATAACTCACAACCGACTCTATAAATACTAAATGTAAAATGTAAAAGTAATTTCACCCACAACTCACAACAGATAACTAACTCAATAGCAATTTAGGACGTTACATGAAAAAGAAACGACAAAGTACCGTAGAGCTGGATTTTAAGCCGTGTTTATTTTAAGATAATAGTAAAACTCAAAAGAAATACTTTCTTAAAAGGACTGAGAATGCTTTATTTTTTTATGAAATTATTGGGTTGTGTAACGTATTTTTATATTTTTTTTTACAATCCAATTCGATATTTTTTGAATTCGGAATATTATAATTAAAGTCAAAATTGTTTTTAGAATATAGTTCGGAAATGCAAAATCAGGTAATTCAATTTCTTCGTTTCCATTTAGCCTCGAAATTAATTTTGAGCAATATTCAATCAAGTCCGGAATCAGATATACTAGTCTAGCAAACCAAATAACTGCAACTGTCAATAAAATCACTCTTGTCAGAGATTCTGCGTTCAGTTCCGTTTTAATTTCATTTTCTGTTTTTACAAGTTTTTTAGAAATCCATTCTGCTTTTATGAATAAAAATAAAGAAACTATGATATTTGCAATAGCTAGAAATGTTAATGAGAAATAGAATTTATCAATTGGTTGTCCTAATTCAGTCATCACAGCAATTGAATAAATAGATAAAAAGTAAGCACCAAATTGTTCGAATAATTTAGTGAATAGATAAATTCCAGCGATTCTTAAAACTAAAGCAGTTAATGTTCGATTTGTCATTGAGTTTTGGTTTGGCTATATGTTGCACAACGTGTTTGTGTATGATTTCGTTGCGATTTTGTGAACGAGGAAATTCAGAAGTTTGCAAAAAAGCAACAGACTTTAAATTAAGCTAAAAATAGCAATTTTTTATAAACGGTGTTGGCTTTTAGTGCTTTTGTTCGATTTATTAATCTTTTAGCTTTCTTTGTTTCTATTAAATTTTAATTCCACAATCTATGTTTTATTCAAACTTTAGATTCTGGAAGATTTTCATTCCCAAAACTTCGCAGACTTGATATAATTCGTCATAGATTTCAATTCCGACTCCAAGGTGCTAAATCCAAGTTTTTCGAAATTTCACCAACAAATTAAAAATTCCAATGTGATTTTTTTATTCAATTGGATTAGCTTTTCGATAGTCAGCATATATTTTAATGATTCCAAAAGTTGAAGCAAATAAAATCATATAGAACCCTATATAACTACTTTTAAATGGTGATTCCTTTAGAAAATCAGTCATTAATAAAAGAAAGATAATTGTACTAAATAGCCACAGAATAGTAAATATTCTTAATTTCTTCTTTGAAGGTGGTTTCTGTTCATTAGTTTTGATGTTTTTCATATTTCGTCGTTTTTTCGGGCATTAAAGCCAACGTGTTTGTGTATGGCTCGTTGCGGAAAATCAGCTATGATTTTCCGCCGTAACCGAAAGATAGCAAATTGCAATGAATTCCGATTAGGAATTCAGCCGCAATGAGCTATACACGGTGTTGTGCATAGTGTTTTATTCGTCACAATCTGGCATTAAGTATTTAGTTCCGCCATTTTTATTAAGGGTAAAACTTTTATTTCCTGTCAATTTCTTTATTGTATCTCCAACTTTGACATTAGTCAGTAAATCAGAAAAATTTTCAATATCAAATTGATAATCAATTAGAGTGTCTTTTGGTGCGAATACAGAAATTTCGAGAGCAAATAGGTGTTCATTCATATAGTCGCTGTATTCATATCGATTGATTCTCTTAACAGTTCCTATGAAATTGTCAGATGTTTGATATTCACATTCTACAATTCGGCTTTCTTTGTTGATTTTTCTAACTGCAATAGCGTATGATGCATAGACCGCTACAACATAAATAATTCCGATTAATAATAAGATTCCGAATATTTTCCATAATATTTTCATTCGCTAATATTCAATTCGAGTCAGTTTTTGGACATTATGCACAACATGTGTATAATAAACATATATTCATTATATCGTATTTGTTTTTTACAAATCTAAAGGATTTTAATTAAACTTAAAGAAGAATTGGCTACATGAGTGTATATTTCTCTGGCTTTACTTGAGCTATGTCCTAATAAAAGCTGTATTTGTCTGAGAGCTACACCTGCTTCCAGTAGATGAGAGGTATTTATTTTAGCAATGACACTAAGTTTTATAAAAATAAAAGTATCTTTTTGTATAGAAATGATAGGGTTTCGCAAATAGTGTATTTTTCAAATAATTGATAATAAATTACTTATTTTAATGACTTTTTGACTCACAACTCACAACCGATAACCAACAACAAGCGAAAATTCATCATAAATAACTATATTTGAGAAGCTTTCCCTTAACCACAAAGTAGTCATTACACGTAAAACCAAAATAAACCATCATGACAGAAGATTTTATTCCATTTAAAAGTATCGGACTTTGCTTTAGTGGCGGCGGTTACCGAGCTACATTCTTTTCACTAGGAGTTGTTTCCTATTTTGAAAAAATACACTATCAAAATGCACCTTTAGCCAAAAATATTGAGGCATTTAGTACCGTCAGCGGCGGAACATTATTCGGAGTTGCGTATACCAAAGCGGTACAAGATCCTAATTTTGATTTCAAAACCTTCTTTCAAACCTTTTATAATTCGTTTGAACCACAAAATGATAAACTGCTAAAAACGGCCATTGGTAAATTAAATGATGACAATGTTTGGAAAGCAAATCCACATAAAAAACGTTCACTTATCAATGCATTTGCGTTGACGTATGCAGATATGGACATCTACAAAGGTTCCTTTGACATTTTTAAAGCACCAACTTCAGATCACCTAAAACATGTATGTTTCAACGCCACCGATTTCTCGTTTGGCTTGGCATTTCGATTTCAGAACACAGGAATGTTTGGTAATAAACCATTGAGCAATTCACAAATAAACAAACTCAAAGATGAAATTCAATTAGGCGATATTGTCGCTTCTTCTTCTTGTTTTCCGTTAGGGTTTGAACCTTTGGTGTTTCCTGATGATTACATTAAAAATCAACAAAGTACGGACTACAAATCATTAAAAAGTTTAGAACGTTTTAGCGATGGTGTCGGAATTATGGATGGTGGAATTGCTGACAATCAAGGAATTGGGAGCATCATGAAAATCAGCAAACAACGCAAAACCCGTGATCGTGATTTAGATTTAATGGTTGTAAATGATGTGGGAAGTTTTAAGATGATTCCGTGGAAACCCGAAGATAAAGAACTGGATGAAAGTGCAAGTATTAAAAGTACATTCTCAAAAGTATTAGGCTATCTCAACATAAAACCTTTATACCTTATCATTTTACTTTTAGGAATTCTGGTGATGGTGTTAAATTCATTAGAAATCATCAAAAATCAAGCGTGGCCAGCATTTTATATCATTGGTGGAATTCTCACTGGAATAGGATTGTTACTCACTATTTTTGGACTTGTGGCAGGAATTGTAAAAAGTTTTGTCGTTCGTTCTGCAGCAGCACTTTTCAAGAAAAACGTACCTAGTCCGTTAGTGGACGATGTGTTGAGCTTTAAAAAACTAAGTATTGGTTTGGTGCAACGAATGCTTACAGAGCGCATCAGTTCTACGGTTATCATGGTCAATGATATCTTTTTAAAGCAAGTTCGCAGACTCAACTATCGTTTACTATACTCTGATCCTGAGTTACAACACAAACTCATAACGTCCACAGTATATGAATTAAATGGAGAAGCAACAGCCTATACAACTACGTTTAAATACAATAAAAACATTAGTCCAGCACCAAGTACCTTATTAAAAAATGTTGGGTTAACCGCTTCGGAAACGCCTACAACACTTTGGTGGGACAAAACCGATATTGCCAAAGATCGAATGAATACCTTAATTGCCTGTGGTCAATTCACAACCTGCTATAAATTGATGGATTACATACTGAAACTCAAAAAGAATAAAAAAGTAACCTTGTCGGAAGAAGATACTACGGCAATCGATGCGTTGTACACTGCGTTGGAAAAAGATTGGAAACAATTTAATGAAAATCCAATGTTTCACCTTGAAACTTTAAAACCTTAAAGACTTTTTGGGTATTCGTACACAAATTTAATTCGTAAATAAATTCAGGATAATTTAGTAACTATCTGATAAAAAGAGATGTATGTAACTTTTGAGATCTCTTCCCAAGAACAAAGAATTCTAAAGCAATCTGTAAACATCGAGTTGGTGATTTACAGATTGCTTTATTTTGATACTACTCAACCTAAAACATTTCACTTGTCATAACTACTTTTCAGAGAGAAGTAACTTTGTACGTGAATACCTTATGTAAAGTAAGGGCAACTACTCATAAAAGAACTTTTTATTCTATAAATTTAACTTCTTTATAAAACTAACTTTATCGTATTTATGTATTTCAACGTTTAAACAATTCAGTTTAACGTTTTTTAAGGTATAATCAGTCATATACATTAGAAATCATAAGCATGAAGTTAGCACTATAAAAGTTTTGAAAAATAGCCCCAAGAAATATACATTTTGCGCAAAATATAGATTTCTACAACACGAAACTGATTTAACAGATTATTTGTCCCAAAGTAATCTTTTGAACTTAACCTAATTATTAAAAAAATTATGAAAAAATTTTTACACATTCTTGTGCTATGTCTTTTTGTGTCTTATTTGAATGCTCAAACACCTGGCGTATCTATCTTTTATGAACAAACATCAGGTGACACACGTAACTACATTGAGTACATTCCGGGGAATTTACCAATTATCATTTCTGCACCACATGGCGGTGTTCAACAATCTGGAGAAACTATCGGAGGTGTTTTCTACCCAGATAATGACAGTTCATTACCAGATCGTAGTTGTGGAACTAACGAACGCGATGACAACACCGAAATATTAGTGCGTGAAATTCAAAAGGAAATTTATGCTTTAACAGGTTGTTATGCGCATGTAATTATTAATAATCTTCATCGATCCAAACTCGATCCAAATCGTGAAGTAAACGAAGCTACGTGCGGAAATCCCAATGCAATAGCGCTTTGGAATGCGTTTCACGGATTTATCGATCAAGCGAGTGCTTCGGTAGAAGCTACTTGGGGAAAAGGTGTGTATATTGACTTACATGGTCAAAGTCATGCAGTTCCAAGAATAGAAGTTGGCTATAATATTAGTGCAGCCGAACTCAATTCAGCTGATTTAAACACTTCAAATATTATCAACAAATCGAGTATTAGAAACTTAATAACGACTAATTTAAACAATTTTACACACGAAGAACTCATCCGTGGAAATAGTAGTTTAGGCGAACTATTTCAGAACGCAGCGGGAACATTCTATGCAAGTCAAAACTATCCAGGTTGTGGTCATAATGGTACCAATGGATACAGAGCGGTGCCAAGTGCGACCGATAGTGGAGGCGGAACCTGTGATGATACACGACCAAACGGAAACGCATATTTTGATGGCGACTTTTACAACAATCGCAGACATGGATCGGGTAATGGAACAGCCGATGGAATTGGTGGCGGTGGAAACATAGACGGAATCATGACGGAAGTCAACAGACGTGTCCGTGACCTAGGAACCTACAACGGTCAAGTATACGATACCAGACCACAAACCTTAGTTCCTTTTGCCGAAGACTACGCCGCAGTAGTGCTCGAATTTATCAATACGCATTACAACAATTATGCATCATTTTTATATTTAGCCAGTTTCTACATGGTAGATGGTCCTAATCCATCACCAATTATATCAGGTGTTCCTAATGGAATATTTAGCGCTCCAGCCGGATTGGCAATCAATTCAACAACAGGAGAAATTGATACTGCAAACTCGCTTCCTGGAGATTACACAATAACTTACACGGTAGGAACTTGTGGATATTTCTCTAGCAGTCAGAATATTTCAATTGCAAATGCTGTTTCAGAAGATACGGAAGCACCCACAATTCCTTTTGATTTAATGGCGGTTAATACGACAGAAACCACCACCGATTTATTATGGAATGGTTCTACTGACAATTTTGATGTTATGGGGTATAATATCTATCAAAATGGAATCTTTCATCAATTAAGCGTAGGAACCAACTTCGTTATAACGGACTTAGCTCCAAACACAAACTACACATTTACGATTACCGCCATAGATGCCGCTGGAAATGAATCTGATTTTAGCAATGAAGTAACTGTCACAACGCTGCATAACGTACAACTAAACTACTGTGTTTCTCAAAGTTCCGATGCAAATGATGAATACATCAGTAATGTACAATTGGAAACGATTAACCATACATCTGACGCTCGTTTTTATTCAGACTTTACAAATGTTTCAACAGATTTAGTTAAAAATGGACAATACATCATTACCATTACGCCAACATGGACAGGAACAGTTTACCCTGAAGGATATGCTGTTTGGATTGATTACAACCAAGATGGAGATTTTACAGATGCTGGTGAACAAGTTTGGACACAAGCACCCACAACACAAACAACTGTAAGCACAATGTTTGTTGTTCCAACTTCTGCACCAAACGGATTAACTAGAATGCGTGTGGCTATGAAATACGATGGAATTCCATTACCATGTGAAACATTTACATATGGTGAAGTAGAAGATTATACCGTAAACATTATTTCTCTTACGCGAGATTCACTTCCGCCAATCATTACGCTAAATGGAGAAAATCCAGTAGAAGTAATACGCAATAATACCTATACGGATGCTGGCGCAACAGCAATAGACAATGTCGATGGCGATGTTACCGCATTAATACAAGTTACAGGAACTGTAGATACAACTGTAGAAGGAACATATACACTATTCTATAATGTAAGAGACAACGCTGGAAACGATGCCACGGAAGTAACTAGGAGAATTAATGTAGTAACGCCTGTTGACGAAATTGCCCCAATCATTACCTTAAACGGAAATGCAAATATTAACCTGAATGTTGGTGATACTTATACAGAATTAGGCGCAACGGCAACGGATAATTTAGATGGAAATCTTACATCTAATATCATCATTTCTGGAACGGTAAATACCGCTTCCGCGGGAACGTACACAATTCGATACAATGTGAGTGATGCCGCAGGAAATGCCGCTATCGAAGTCGTGCGTACAGTCACTGTTTTTGCAGATGAAATTGCCCCAATCCTCACCTTAAACGGAAATGCAAACATCAACTTGAATGTTGGTGATATTTATACAGAATTAGGCGCAACGGCAACGGATAATTTAGATGGAAATCTTACGTCAAATATCATTATTACTGGAACGGTAAATACCGCTTCCGCAGGAACGTACACAATTCGGTACAATGTGAGTGATTCCACAGGAAATGCCGCTATCGAAGTCATTCGTACAGTGATCGTAACGGAAATAAATATCGGTTGTAACAACGGAATCGTCACATTTCCATATACGGAAGGTTTTGAAAACACCTTGGGTGGTTGGACACAATCAACACAAGATGATATCGATTGGACATTAGATGCTAACGGAACACCATCAAGCGGAACTGGACCAACGTCTGCCAACGAAGGAAACTTTTATGTATATGTAGAAGCTTCTGGAAACGGAACGGCATATCCTAACAAACAAGCGATTTTAACATCGCCATGTTTCAATCTTGGCGCATTAACGGAAGCTACTTTCAGTTTTGATTATCACATGTTTGGAACCGATATGGGAACGTTAGATGTGGAAATCAGCGAAGATAATGGAACTACTTGGAACACAATTTGGAGTCAGACAGGAAATCAAGGAAATGCGTGGATAACAGCTGTAATTAATATCTCTGCTTACACAGGAAGTAATGTGCAACTGCGATTCAACAGAATCACCGCAAACACTTGGCAAGCAGATATCGCTATTGATAACATCAACCTTACCGATAATGAAATTGCTATTGAAAGTTGCGCAGGCGGAATCGGTAGCTATCCATATTCACAAAGCTATGAAAACACTTTGGGCGATTGGACACAATCAACCACAGATGATATCAATTGGACGGTTGATGCCAACGGAACACCATCAAGTGGAACAGGTCCATTAAACGCTGCCGCTGGGAATTATTACATATATGTAGAAGCTTCTGGAAACGGAACGGCATATCCTAATAAGCAAGCAATTATCAATTCTCCATGTTACGATTTGACGAATGAAATTAGTGCCGAATTTAGTTTTAGCTATCACATGTATGGAGCTACTGATATGGGTACACTTACTTTAGAAGCGAGCAATGATAATGGACTTTCATGGACAACATTATGGAGCGAATCTGGAAATAAAGGCAATAGCTGGTTCAACGTAAATCTTTCTATTTCTGAATATGTTGGCGGAAGTGTACAATTACGTTTTAACAGAGTTACAGGAAGTACGTGGCAAGCGGATGTTGCTATTGATAATATTCTATTAAAAACCTCACTAGCAGCACGTCAAGAAAGTACACAAACAAAAAGTCCAACGGATGAAACAGTAACGGAATTAGGTGTAGCAAATACATTAACGCTGTTCCCAAATCCTGTTCGTGGAAACATGTTACACATCAAATTAGATCGTGGAAATGTAACTTCATACAACATCATTAATTTGTACGGGCAAAGTGTATTATCGGGTAGTGCGAGCAATCAAATCAACGTTGACAAACTACAATCGGGTATATATTTTATAGAAGTTTCTAACGGAATTAATACATTGACGAAGAAGTTTATCAAACAGTAAAAACTAGAAATACTACTACCAAAAAGCCCGATACAAACTTTGTATCGGGCTTTTTTATTGAATTGTCAACCTATTTTAGATTAACAGAAATTCTATATTTAATTCATCACTTTTATGATTCTTCTATTATTTTCGTTCGTAAGTATAATTATATTTAACCCAGAAGTCAACGTTGCTTTTGAAACTGAAATCGTTTTATTAAAATCTTTAAAAAGAAGCTTTCTCCCATAAATATCATAGATCTCAATAGTTGAATTATTATTATACAACGTATTTATGACATAAGTATCATCATTTCTATTGTATATGGTAAAAGCATCTTTAGTAGGGTTAAATTGTTCGTATTCAGTAGTTGCAGATCTTGGTTGATTTGTATTTGAACAATCATCCATTACTCTAACTGAAATATTTTGAATTTTAGGAATTCCTGTACCACCTAAATAGAAGGCAGAAGAGCCATTAACGACAAAATTGCCACTTGAATTTTCATGATATCCATAGATACTTCCTTGATCAAAAGCAATAATCGCTTCATCTTTTCCATTGCCATTAAAATCGCCTGAAACCATTTTTTCAGTCAGTTGAGTTCCTGTATAAATTGTAGTACCAACTTCTTCAAAATAACCAGTTGCATCCTCTTGAAATCTAAAAATTGTTTTGTCAGCAAATGAAATGATCACTTCATCTTTTCCGTCACCATTATAATCACCTACGGTTATATGCTGAGCTATCTGACCACCTTGATAAAATGCTTCGCCTTCTTTAGCCTCAAACGTTCCGTTTTGATTTTCGTAATATCTATAAATAAGCCCTTGTTCAAAGGCAATAATCGCTTCATCTTTTCCATCGCAATCAAAATCACCAGTAGCCATTGTTTTAATCTTTTGTGTACCTGCATAAAATGCTGTAGAACTCACTTGCTCAAAAGTTCCATTTTGATCATTTTCATGATATCTAAAAATTGGTTTTAGAGAAGTGCCTCCATCAAATGCGATAATTACTTCATCTTTTCCATCGCCATTAAAATCACCTGTTGTCATTCCTTGAACTGTTTCAGTTCCTGTGTAAAATGCTAGAGCAACTTGTACAAAATTTCCAGTCGCGTCTTCATGATATCTATAAATATATGTTGACGAAGATCCGTTGTCTAAAGCAATAATGGCTTCATCTTTTCTATCGCCATTGAAATCACCTACAACCATATCATGAACAACTTTTTCATTCTGATAAAATGATGGAGTAATTTGCACAAAGTTTTCAGTTATATCTTCATAGTATCTGTAAATATCTTTTTTGTCAAAGGCAACTATCGTTTCTTCTTCTCCATTTCCATTAAAATCACCTGAGACTATTTTCTCTGTTAGTTTAGAACCATCATAAAAAGTTTCATAATTTGTAAGTATATTAGTAGTCGTGTTCACTTTGAATCTATAAATTTCACTATTATCAAATGAAATCACTAATTCTTCAGTCTGCAAGCGATCTAATTTTTTAGTGTCATAGTAATTACTTCGATTCAAATAATATGACAAATCAACCAATTGAGTCATTCCTCTAGAATCTCGATATGTCATACCAGTAAATATCAATTTAGCTAGACCATGAATTAAATTATCAATAATTGCAAGTTCACTTGGCGTTGTAGAAACATCAGCTTCTAAAGCTTTTTTAGCTCTGATTAAAGCCACAATGTATCCATAACCTTGAGTTTCTATTGTCGGTTTAAATATAGGATTAGTTGTTAAATCTTCATCTGGAATACAATTATTATCAGTTTCTCTATGGTAATTTGAAATAAGTCCGTTATTGCTTAACCTTGAGTTTTCATAATCTCCATTGGGACCGCTAGTCGCTTCAGCACCAATGATTCCTGACGCTTCTCCGTTATAATCAATGATATGATTGATAGCGTTAATTAATTTTTCTTTTGCATTCTCTTTTAACGTTCCGCCATTTAACGATCTGAATAATTCTGCCAAACCTTCAATCATGGCTGCATGATATATAGCTTCTGAATCATGCCATCTAGAGCACAAATCGTTAGGAAACAGATTATTAGTGCCATCATACCCAAAAACTTTCCACGAACCATCTGCTTGATAGCCTTCATCCCAAGCCAGATTCCAACCTGTTGTCGAAGCATTGGATTTTAAAGGAGGAAGTCCATTTAATAAAATATTTCCTTTAGTTTCAAGAAATTGATAACTTTCAAAATCTCCATAATAATCCTGTAATGAAGCACTAGCTATAAATCCAAAGGCTGTTAAATTTGTATAATGGTCATTGAAAAGCGTATATGCTAACATCGCATCTTTTGCCAAAATAATTCTTTCATCCAATTCGCAAAGACTTATTGGAGCTTGTAAACTTGTCTTTTCATAAAAAAACTTGGCACTAACAAGTGCTTGTAATGCTTCTGCTGTTACTTTTGGGTTTGCAAATGTACTTGTATTACCCGGAGAAGGAAATCCTCCATGTGGCCCGCTACAAATATTAGGATCATATCCTGTGACACATTGTTCTCCTAAAAGTTTATCAAGATACTCATCTAAATAATTTTCATGAATTGTCATTTGAGACTGATTATTTATACTACTATAATATTCATAAAGTTGAACATGAGAAATCACTCTTTTTGAATAGTAAATACTCATATCTCCAAAATAATCTTCTGGATCGGCACCATATTCTTTATTAGGTAAAAAGGTGTTTAATAAATACTCAATTCTTGTTTCTACAACTGCTTCAGAAACCGGACTAGGACTGCTATAATAGCTTAAATTTATTGGATGTATTTGAGCACAAAGCTTTGTTGCGAATAATACAATTGAAATTAGGATGATTTTTTTCATGTATATTTTAGTTTCTAATTAATTGTGTAAAATTAAAAATTATCTATGTTTAATTATGCAATTCTGCTTCCGAAATCCGAAACGGATACGAATCTTGCAAAATTTTTAACTCTTCTTCGGTTAAATTTTCTACACTTTTGTTGAATTTTGTTCTGCTCAATTCCTCTCGTAGTTCGTAATACGCGCCTGCTAATTCATTTTGAATGCCAATATACCGATCATACGAAGCTTCTCGATCGGTTTGAATTGAAATAATTGCTTTCTGAGGATTGTCAGACAGGCTTACTTTTTTTACACCTTGGCAATACTCACACGATTCATCGCCGTTATTGTCAATAAACGCTTTCACACTTTCTCGAAGTTCCTCAATAGAAATGGTTTCCTTGTTTGCCATCAACTCATTATTTTTATTCAATTGAATGGTAAAAATGTTTTTTTGTGCTACATCGGAACTACAATCGACGCCTGCGGGACAAGGTTTGGGAATCACACTTTTAATTCCTTCGTCTTCTTCAAACGTAGTCGTTACTAAAAAAAAGATCAATAATAAAAACGCAATGTCTGCCATAGAGCCTGCGTTTATGCCGGAAGTGGTATTTCTGGACATTTTCATACTAATTCGGTTTTAATGTTAAGGAAGTGTTAACATCAAAATTGATACCAAAAAAAAGAAACAATACGAAAGAGATTCTTCCATACACGAAAAACAGTCAGATTATTCCTAAATTAACATGAATTCGGCATAAGAAATATAATTGCCGAGTGTACTAAAATCGATACTTTGCCACTTCGAGCGCAGTCGAGAAGCTACAAAATGCTATTTTTATTGAAGACAGCTTTTTTTAACTTTTAAAACAACGTACTAAAGAAATTTGAAATGCTTGATAATGTATCTGATATACTAGTAATTAAAGGCAAATTACTGTCCATTCCTTTCAAAACAATATACAATACAAAAAGTGTGTACAAACTAATTAATAAATACCCATGTGACTTCCGAATGGTTTTTGGTACCAAGTAAATAAAGAAGGCTATAATGGTAATAATCAACAATAATACACGCAATTGTCCAACATTTTCAAGTGTTTCAGGACTCATCACAATGGGTCCGTTAATCAACGTAAAAAGGAACAATGGGAAACCGAGCGCAAAACAAATATCAAAAATATTACTTCCCAAAGCATTTGCTACGGCATCATCATAATTGCCTTTCATGGCATCTTTCCAAGAAATAATGGTATCAGGAACACTAGTTGCCGCAGAAGCTAACACCACAGACACAAAGTAAATTGGCATTCCAATAGCGTCTCCAAACTGTTCGCAAGCTTCCACAAGCCAATAACAGGCAATTGCTATAAAAAACACGGAAAGGAACATTAAAATCCAAGCTTTCTGTAAATTAATTTTAGTATCGCCCAATACCGTCGTTGCCAAATCGCCTTTAAAAAATGCAATCGCACGATTTCCGCCATCGGCTTCCGCTTCGTAGTCATTATCTACACTTCCCGAACCTTGACTTAGCAACATAAACGAAATATACGCTACATACAAAAGCATCAATACCAAGCCATGATACCAATACAATTCTGTACCCGTAATCAACAAAATCAATACAATTTCACAAAAAATCAACGAAAGTCCATCGCGCTTTATTACTTTTTTGGACACTTTAATTCTACTCACAATTCCTTTGCCAATCACCGCCATAATTACGACTGCGGGAATAATCATTGCGTTAAATACCGCACTTCCAGCAGTAGTACCGATACCGCCTGAAAAACCATCTTGATCTTTCAAAACAAACAGGAAAAATAAGGTGGTAAACAATTCGGGTAAACTACTGCCAATTGCGTTGATAGTAGCGCCTTTGATGCCATCTTTCATATTTCTTCCCAAATAATCAGAAGCCATTTCGAAACCATCACAAGCACGCCAAATCACGATACAGGTAATAATAATTAAGCCTAATGCGGAAATTATTGCCATTGAAAATTGTTTAAGTCACAAAGCTAAAGATTTCATCAGACATTAAATAATTTAGTTCAATGATAAGAGCTATTTTAAAAGAAAAATCATGCAAAATGATCTTTATAAGTTTGACAAACTCCATTCAAATTTCTTTGAAATAATTTTCCAATCTTCTGGAAAAGAACAATAAATACGAATCTCTTTTTCTAAAAAAGGATGCTGAAACGATAGGGAAGCAGCATGCAAAAATAAATTTGACATGCCAAATTCTGCCTGAAACATTCGATTATGAAGCCGATCTCCATATTTTGGGTCGCCAATTAAAGGATAATTGAGTTTGTTTAAATGAACACGCAATTGATGCATACGACCGGTTTTGGGAAGCAATTTTACCAAGCTATATCGCGATTCGGGAAATGGTTGCACTGGAATTGGTAAAATAACATTGGCTAAAGTTTCAAAATGTGTCAAAGCGGTTTTATGTACGTTCGCATCACGACCTTTTACGGGCGAATCAATGATGCCATTTTTAGGCGGAAATCCTCTCACAATGCCATAATACACTTTCTGAATTTGATCGGATGTAAATAAGGCTTGAAATGGCGCTACAAAAGCTTTCTCTTTCGCACATAATACAATTCCTGAAGTCTTTCGATCTAACCGATGAATCGGGAAAAAAGTAGCATTGTATGTTTCCTGAAGCAACTCCACTAAGCTTTGTTCGTCTGACTGATTTCGCGCCATCAACGAATGATGCACCAACAAATTATTGGGTTTTGCTACTGCAATGACAAAATCGTCTTCATATAAAATCATCTGTAAAACTAAGAAACTCTTCCACAAATCACGCATTGTGTGCCGAAGAATAATTGGTATCTTTACGATTATCAAAAAACACGCATTTTCAAGTCTATTTCTTGAAAATGTACCAAAAGAATTGCACCAAATGAAACTCAACATACAAGATACGTTCAACAAAGAATTGCCCGCCGATACTGACAAAAATAATACACGCCGAAAAGTATTTGACGCTTGCTATTCTTTTGTGACACCACGAATTCCTTCAAATCCTAGTTTAATTCATGCTGCAGATGAAGTTGCCGAACTCCTTGAACTCGAACGTGATACGAATTCAGAAGAGTTCCTAAATGTATTCTCAGGAAAAACGGTCTATCCAGAAACAGCTCCGTATGCAATGTGTTATGGCGGACATCAATTTGGACATTGGGCAGGACAATTGGGCGACGGACGCGCGATCAATTTAGCAGAAATTCGTGTGAATGGAAAACAATGGGCATTGCAACTGAAAGGAGCAGGCGAGACGCCATATTCCAGAACTGCGGACGGTTTAGCTGTCTTACGATCGTCCATTCGTGAACATTTATGCAGCGAAGCCATGCATTATTTAGGCGTTCCGACAACACGTTCACTATCCATTGCATTAACGGGCGATGAAGTCTTACGCGATATGTTGTACGACGGAAATCAAGCCTACGAAAAAGGCGCAGTGGTTTGTAGAGTGGCACCAAGTTTTATTCGTTTCGGAAACTTTCAAATCCTAGCGGCTCGAAAAGATGTGGTAAATCTTCAAAAACTAACCGATTACACCATCAAGCATTTCCATAAAGACATTCAAACGGAAGGAAAAGAAAAATACATTGCTTTCTTTCAAAAAGTGGTCAATGCAACTTTAGAAATGGTCATTCATTGGCAACGTGTCGGTTTTGTTCATGGTGTGATGAATACCGATAACATGTCCATTCTCGGATTGACTATTGATTACGGACCGTACGGTTGGTTAGAAGGTTACGATCCAAATTGGACACCAAATACAACGGATAGTCAACAGCATCGTTATGCGTACGGAAATCAACCTGGCATTGCACTTTGGAACTTGGTGCAGTTGGCAAATGCATTATTTCCACTCATTGAAGATGCGAAACCCTTAGAAGCTATTTTAGAAAGCTATCAAGCTAATTTTGATCAAAAATATGTAGTAATGATGGCGAAGAAAATCGGTCTCGCCGAAATAAACCCTCAAGTAACACAATTGATTGAAGATTTAGAGCAAAATTTACAGCTAACAGAAACTGATATGACAATTTTCTTTAGAGAATTGCCGCGCGTTCAAAAGAAAAACACACCACAAGAAGCCTTTCAAAAAATACACAAATCGTTTTACAAACCGTTAGAATTGGCGGGTTCTGTAACGGATGCGTGGACGAATTGGTTTACGAACTATTTAGCACGTTTGCAAGAAGAAAATGACAAAGACGAAACGCGTAAGTTTAAAATGTATGAAGTAAATCCGAAATTTGTCTTACGAAATTACATGGCGCAACTCGCTATTGATGCGGCTGATAAAGGAAATTACGAAGTCTTAAACGAATTATATGAAGTTTTAAAACGTCCGTACAATGAGCAACCAGAATTTGAACAATGGTACGCCAAACGTCCTGAATGGGCGCGCAATAAAGTAGGCTGTTCGATGTTGTCGTGTAGCTCGTAATAGTTTTCAGTTCTCGGTTTTCAGTTTTCAGTTAGCAGTTTTCTGTTGTGAGTTTTCAGGTCACAGTATTCACAAAACACGTCAAAGCAGTGATTTTTTATCATTGTATGTTTTTTGATAATTACCGACTAATTTGAATTGATAAAAAATTGTACTTCGATTAACTCAGCAGAACTATCGAGAATCGGTTTCAGTTGACGGTTTTCGGTTGTGAGTTATCAGTTGTCAGTTGTCAGTTCGAGCGCAGTCGAGAACAGCTTATAAATTCGAGAACACTTTTAAACCAAAACCATCTTTTATGTTCATTCTTTCTAAAAAGATTTAAAATTAACAACTAATGAAAAGCACAAAACTCCAAATAGTAAATGCGCAAGGTCATCAACTCAATGCGTATTTAGAATTGCCCGCAAATCAAAAGCCGAATTATTACGCCATATTTGCGCATTGTTTTACATGTAGTAGTACGTTGAGTGCTGTCAGAAACATCAGTAATGCGCTTACGACACACGGTTTTGGAGTCGTACGATTCGATTTTACAGGTTTGGGTAGGAGTGAAGGCGAATTTTCGGAGAGTCACTTTTCAGGAAATGTGTCAGATATATTGGCAGTTCAGCAATTCATAAAAGAAAACTACAAAGCGCCGTGTTTGTTGGTCGGACATTCGCTTGGTGGCGCAGCCGTGTTGGTAGCAGCTTCTCAATTAGACGATATCAAAGCGGTTGCAACGATTGGTGCGCCTGCTGATGTGAGTCATGTAAAACGCTTGTTTTCGCACGAAGCACATGAAATTCCTGAACATACAAACGTACAAGTTAATATTGGCGGACGACCTTTTAATATCGATAAAGAATTTATAGCGGACTTTGATAAAACTGATTTGCCAGAAATTGTAAAACGCTTACGCAAACCCTTACTAATTCTACATTCGCCGATAGATACTATTGTCGGAATTGACAACGCCAAAGAACTTTACATTCACGCGCATCATCCTAAAAGTTTTATTTCCTTAGACAACGCCGATCATTTATTGACAGACACGCGCGACAGTCGCTACGCAGGAAATATGATTGGCACTTGGGTGGAACGGTATTTTCCCAAACAAACCAACGAAATGCTCGATACTGAAGGCGAACAATTGGTCGGTCATTTGAATTTGGTGGAAGATAACTTTACGACAAAAATTCAGACGGAAAATCATAATATGATTGCGGATGAACCGATTTCCGTAGGCGGAAACGATTTTGGACCTTCGCCATATCAATATCTATACGCAAGTTTGGCGGCATGTACGACCATGACGCTGAAAATGTACGCAGATCGAAAGCAGTGGGATTTGCAAGAAGTATTTGTTTACATATCGCACACTAAAAAGAGGAATGACGAACTCAACATTCCCATGGAAAAACCCACCCGTATTGATTTCATGACGAAGAAGTTAAAATTTGTTGGAAATTTGACCGACGAACAAAAACAACGCTTAAAAGAAATCGCTGCCAAATGTCCTGTACATAAAACCTTGGAAGGAATTGTGGTTTTTGAGAGTGAGGTTGTGTAGACTAGCGTAATGTTAGTTCGATATAACTTAACTTTTAATGTTTTGTTTTTCAGTATTTTAATTCAAATATCAAATCGAACATTATTAAAATATATTTTAAGTGAGCTTCAAAATCGATCAACTTCTTTAATAACCCTAAAAGTGCTCGTGTCAGTGATTTTCATTTCGATTTAGTCTTGCGACGCATCTTGCTTAAATTATGATTGCGTCGCTTCCATTTTAGGTATTTGCTCCGTATCATTTTTATGCCGACTACCTTGGCATTTTTACAGAGTTGTTTATACATCCAGTTTACAGCTTCCCAAAGCAGCTTTTGGTTGGAAGGATACCGCAGTTCACTTTCGTAACAAGTAGCATCTATGGTAACTTGATCAGGATTCTCAATATAATCAGACTAGTGCGCATATAGACATTTTTGTACTACATCAATGTCCAAGCAAGCTGCTAACTCACATCGTATTTGACTTACAATTTTGTAATTAGTGATACAGTCAAAGCCTAAACGTAAATCACAAAAAAACTGATAGTCAATATTGCTGTTGAGTTGTTCTATAAGTCGTTTATCACTACAGCAGTGCTTTTAGATTCAAGAAATTAGACAGGCTGATTTTTATTAGATTTTTTCATCTATTATAAAGTTTTTTACAAAAAAGGTGCACCTTTAAAAAGAATTATTTTATATAAAACAAAAATACTTGAGGTTGTGATTAAGAAGCCGTCATTGCGAGTGAAATGAAGCAATCTGTTAAATTTAAGTTACTGATTTACAGATTACTTCAGAATTTAAAATTCTTCACAAAGACATTTTTTTTCTTTTCAGATAGCTTCTTTTTTTATGATTTTATTTTTACAGAAATCCCGTATTCCGAGCTTGTTCTAAAAGCGATTCATCGCCTTTCTTTTCCACATCAAATACTTCTTTCAAATGTCGTTTGCGCTTTTCAATGGCAGCAAGTGATAATGGAATATATTCTGTTAAGTTTTTCGTTTTAATTCCTTTAGAAAGATGGAATAGGATATTACGATCAATATCATCGAGTACAACTTCATTGATAATTCGCGTGCGAAGTAATTTTGTTACTGTATGACTGTAATATGGCGGATCGGTCAATACGACTTGAAAAGCACGCATCAATTCATCGGAAGTTACATCACTTTTCACTAAAAAACCATCTGGATTGATATTTTTTAGAATATTATGAATTCTGAAGTTATTATTAAACATTGTAAGAATCACCACTTTAGTATCAGGAAGTAATTCTTTTACTTTAATTCCTAAATCTTCTCCTGAGATAATTTTGCCATCTTCTGATGGTGGTAATTTTATATCCAAAAAAATAACATCATACGGAGCTCCTGATGAGGCATTTTTTATTTTAGTAAAAGCGTCATCACAACTATCAGCTGTGTCAATCCGAAGTGTCATTTCGTCGGAATTAATGCCCAGTAAGGCATTTTTATAGCCTTCGATAATCATTGGATGGTCATCTACAATAAGTACTTTTATTTCTTTCATATGGTTAGGTTAAGTCTCTCTATGTCATTGGAACGTCAACACTGATAGAGGTTCCTTTACCTGGAATTGAATTTATAGTAAATTGTCCATGTAGTAAAGCTACTCTTGATTTCATATTTTTAAGTCCTATACCGCTATTTCTTTTCTCTTGGTCAAAGCCAACTCCATCATCTTTTATGGTAAGGATAATATGTTCACCATTCTTTTTAAAATCTAGTATTACGTTTTCTGCTTGCGCATATTTATTAATATTTTGAATAGATTCTTGTATGATTCGATAGATATTTATTTTAATATGTCCTGGTATATCTGTCCAAATAATACGATCGTCATCTTCAATTTGGTATTTAAAGTTAGTTATTTTCGACTGTTCTTGCAAGAGATTTGCAATCATTGTACTATAACTCGTTGTAGAGTTGAAATTATCTAATCCTAATTCATGAGAAATATTTCGTACTTCTTCCTCAATGCTTTGAAGTTCATATATATACTGTTCTCTCATTTTTTTTGAACTCAAGTCATCTTTTGCATTTAAACTTCCCAAACTGAGTCGTGTTCCAAACAATCTGCCTAAGATTCCGTCGTGTAATTCTAATGAAATACGTTCTTTTTCTCGTTTTCTTCCTTCTTCAATCTTATCTTGTTGGTCAATCATCAAATTATAAATTTCCTCATTGGCACGTTGTTGTTGACGTTCCATTTCGAGTTCTTTATTTCGAGTTCGCTGTTGGGTTATTATGTAAATAAGGAAACCAAAGAAAATAATTGCTGTTGATATGGCAACAATCCATGTGTTTTGAAGGTTTAATCTATGGTTTTGACTAATGTATTCATCAGTTTCAAATTGGATTCGCGCAAATTTATTTCGTATTGAACGTTCATGTTTTACGAGGCTATCACTAGTATGAATGTAGGAGTTAAGATATAGAGAATCTTTACTAGGATTTATCGTGGCTAATATTTTATACGAATCTAATAAATGTTCGTAAGATTTTATTTTTTTAGCAAGATTTTTTGCTTCACTTGCATAGGTGAAACTTTTTAAAGTATCTTTCTTGTACCAAAAATATTCTGCTAAATGTAGTTTATTTATAACAATTCCTTCAGGTATATTAATACTATCTCTTATTTTTAAAGCTTTGAAAAATAATTCAGGTAATTCTTCAAAGTCATTTAATTTGAATTTTGAATAGGCAAGATTATCTAACAAAATAGCATACAAACGAGGTCGTTTAAAAATTATACTATCATTTTCTAATGCTTTTAAATAATTCTTAATTGCTTTTTCGTGATTGTTCTTATTTCTATATACTATTCCTAAGTTATTTAAAGAGATTGCTTCTTTAACACTTTTATCTGATACTTTTTGTAGATTCTTTAGCGCCTCATTATGATACCCAATTGCTTGGTCATACTCTTCAAGGTTATTAAAAACAATTCCCAGATTATTATAACAGTTATAAAGTTGTTTGTAATCATTCAGAGGATCAAATATTTTAATGGCTTCAATAGTCTTCAGTTCACTACCAGTATAATCTTTTACATCTTTTTGAATTGTAGCCATAAATAAAAGTAACTTACCTACATTTACGTCACCAGGCGTTTTTAAGTCTAGGATTTTTTTAGCAGAATTATAAAAAAAGTACGCGCTGTCATTTCTTTTGTAAAGAGAATAAAAAGCCCCTAAGTCCCAATAATGATTCGCAAGTAATATAGAATCTCTTAGTTTGTTTGATAATGAAATCCCTTTTTTATTAAAATTTCGGAAATTTATAGAATCTCTATTTTGGAAAAAAGCATACGAAAGCTTGTAATACAATCTATTTTTAGTAGAATCTACAGCTATATTTTTAACTAGGTTTTGCGCTTGAGTTAAATAAGAATCTCTCTGATTTTTGTCAATAGTTTTATCTCTAGATTTGGAAATTAGCTCTATTATAAAATTCGTATCTGTATCTGTTTGCGCATAACTCCTGCAAGTAACAAGCGCTAAAAATAATATTATGATGGTGATTCGTATATTCAAAACATTTAGTATCTAGTTACAAAAATAGAGTTTTTTAAAAGCCCTCAACCATAAATTAATGATTGAGGGCTAATTTTTAATAATTTATTATTGTAAACTTATTTTTAAAAGCCGCCGCCACTACCTTCGCCTTGTTCAACTTCTCCATCTTCATCTCCTGTACCTGTTACATTCTCAAAAACATTATCGTCTCCTGCATCAGAAGTACTGTTTGGCTCACATGCTATAAATCCTAAGTTTACTATTACTAATAATGCTAATAATCCGAATACTTTTTTCATCTTTTAAATTTTTAATTAAGTTGTTTACTAGTTATTGTTTCTTTATTTTGTTACTCATTTTTTCCAAATACTTTTAAAAAAATACTTTTTATTTATTTTTAAGCTTTTACCGTAATCGTCTTCTTTTTTAAAACCATACTTTCACAAAAAATAAACTTCTTTTTGGTTTTTTGAAAACTTTTTTTGTTCTAATTGATTTCAAAAAAAAGAGCTTTTTTCATTAAATTACGAACTTAAAAAAAGTTAAACATCTGATAATCAGTAACTATAATTAAACAGATTTTTAACTTGATTTGAGAAATCAAGTTAAAATCAATTTTTCTTTATTCGATACGGTTTTTCAGTAAAAAAACTATGGGATTCCAATACAATTCAAATGAAGATTATTTTTGATTGTGTATTTTGTAATTGTATTTGGATGCGTATCTTCGCATTTTAAATTAAAAACAGAACAATGAAAGACGGTTTATACGCAAAATTACATACGAGTAAAGGAGAAATCTTAGTAAAATTAACTTACAAAAGAACGCCTGGAACAGTAGGTAACTTTGTAGCTTTGTCTGAAGGACAATTAGAAAATAATGCAAAATCACAAGGAACTCCTTATTATGATGGATTAAAGTTTCATAGAGTTATTCCTGATTTTATGATTCAAGGCGGTTGCCCACTTGGAACAGGAACAGGAAGTCCAGGATATACGTTTGAAGATGAATTTCATCCAGAATTGAAACATAGCGAACCTGGAGTCCTTTCAATGGCAAATGCCGGACCAGGAACCAATGGTAGTCAATTTTTTATTACACACATTCCAACACCTTGGTTAGATGGAAAACATACTGTTTTTGGTCATGTAGCAAATGGACAAGAAGTTGTAGATACGATTGCACAAGGCGATACAATTGATAAAGTTGAAATTGTACGTGTTGGAGCAGAAGCAGAAGCTTTTAATGCAGTAGAGGCATTCCGTTTATTTGATGGAGCAAAAGAAGCACGTATCAAAGCGGCAAAAGAAAAAGCAGAAAAAGAATTAGAAGAAATCGCAACAGGTTTTGACAAAACGGAAAGCGGATTGCGTTATAAAATTATCCAAGAAGGAAATGGTGTGCAAGCTGAAAATGGAAAAACGGTTTCTGTTCACTATAAAGGAATGTTCCCTGATGGTGGCGTTTTTGATTCTTCTTATAAAAGAAATGAACCTATTGATTTTCCACTAGGACAAGGAAATGTAATTTCAGGTTGGGACGAAGGAATCGCTTTATTAAAAGTAGGAGATAAGGCTCGATTTGTTATTCCTCCACATTTAGCGTACGGAGCAAGAGGCGCTGGCGGCGTAATTCCTCCAAATGCAACCTTAATGTTCGATGTTGAATTAATGGATGTAAAATAATCATACAAAACGCTCTGAAAATCTCAGAGCGTTTTTTGTTTTACTTCATTTTAAGTTTTTAATGATTTTAACACGAATGCTAATGGACATAGAAAAATTAAAATATCCTATCGGGAAAGTACACATACCAACAACGATCTCCGCAACTGATATTTCAGATTGGATTGTTGTTTTAGAAAATTTCCCAAAACGATTAAAAAATCTAGTGGTGAATCTTTCGGAAGATCAATTAAATACGCCATATCGTCCTGAAGGTTGGACAGTCCGACAAGTAATTCATCATCTAGCGGATAGTCATCACAATAGCTACACACGATTTAAATGGGCATTAACAGAAGATCAACCCGTAATTAAAGCCTATTACGAAGATCGCTGGGCGGAATTATTTGATAGTAAAACAGCGCCAATACAACTTTCGTTGGATAGTATAAAAGCGTTGCATACAAAATGGACGTACTTATTAAAAGGATTGACAACGGCTGATTTGGAACAAGTTTTCATTCATCCGGAAGGAAATAAAAAAGTAAGTTTAAAGGAAAACATAGGAATTTATGCGTGGCATTGCCATCATCATTACGCACATATTGAACAGTTACTGATTCGTGAAGGCTGGCTCTAAATTTTAAGTGCTAAATGATGAATTTTAAATATACATTTCGACAAGTGTTCACGTTTTTAATCTAACAATCTAAGAAAGTCTAAAAATCTAACCAAGTCTATTCTTTAATCCACTTAATTCCACAACCAATACTCGGCTTTTGGGTTTCTGATATTTTTTCTCCTCTTAACAACGTATCTAAAGCTTTTCGCATGTCATTTCCAGTCACAGGAATTCCATTATTTGGTCGTGAATCATCGAGTTGTCCTCTGTAAACTAAGGTTAACTCTTCATCAAAAATATAAAAATCAGGCGTGCAAGCTGCGTTATATGCTTTGGCAACTTTCTGTGTTTCATCATACAAATACGGAAAAGGAAAATGATATTTTTCTGCATTCAACTTCATTAAATGTGGCGCATCTGCTGGATAATTCTCCACATCATTGCTAGAAATTGCTACAAAACCAATTCCTTTTGATAGATAATCATTTGCCAATTGCACAATACCTTCATTCACATGGATCACAAACGGACAATGATTACAAATAAACATCACAACTGTTCCGTACGTTCCTTTTTTATCGTTTAATGAAATCGATCTGTCTGTAATAGTGTCAATTAAAGTAAAATTGGGTGCTTTTGTTCCTAAAGGAAGCATATTGGAAGGTGTCAATGCCATTTGAAATATTGTTTTAAAAGGTTAAATTTACTCAAAAAAAATACGATGAACGAGGTAACTTGGAATGATTTTGAAAAAGTAGATATGCGCATCGGAACCATTATCGAAGTAGATAATTTTCCAAAAGCCAGAAAACCTGCATATCAACTTACAATTGACTTTGGCGCGGAAATCGGAATCCGAAAATCATCTGCGCAAATTACAAAGCGTTATACGAAAGACGAATTACTCGGCAAACAAATCATGGCTGTCGTGAACTTTCCAAAAAAACAAATTGCTAATTTTTTCTCCGAATGTCTTGTGATGGGCGCTGTTGATGGTGATGATGTCATTTTAATGCAGCCTTCTGCAAAAATTCCGAATGGGTTAAAGGTTTCGTAAATAGATTTTAAATGCTAAATGTTGAATTTTAAATGTAAAAGTTTAAATTTCACATACCAACATACCAACATACCAACATACCAACATACCAACATACCAACATACCAACATACCAACATACCAATTTACATCATCCCCGAAAAGAAAATCGCATTCATCAACAACTTATTCGTTCCGTACCAAAAAGCTCTAAAATTAGTGTTGTCTGTGAAAATAATCACGCGACCGCTTCCCATTCGTGAGGTTTGAAATGGAACGGTGTTTTTTAAATGTGCTAAATTTTCTTCCGAAATATAACCACTTAATAACGGATTATTTGTGTATTGAATTGGATTGTTATAGCTTTTTTCATCAGGATTGATAAATACTGTTGTGTTTCTAAACATAGGCAATTCATCTTGCAAATACCCAAAATTAATCGGATGCGATCTGTCTATTTTTGTATTAAAAATAGCGCCACCAATCACTTGTGCGCCATTATGATTTCTTCGATCTTCAAACGAAACATTTTTCGCATCAATACCTGTTTTTTTAAGATCGAGCGAAATAAAATTTTGAGAACTTAAATAACGAGCCGCATTTCGATAGCCAATAATCGTTCCGCCATCTCTTACCCAAGTTTTTAATTTGTTGGTGTCATCGATAGATAATGAAGACGTATTTGGTAAAATAATATGTGTGTATTTTGACAAATCATTTCTGCCAAAATTACGAATATCAAGCTTTGTCAAAGGAATTTCATACCGCTGATCGAACAAATGCCAAATTTCTCCCGCATCATACGGATTGATATTATCACCAATAATCATCGCAACTTTACTATCTTTAATTGCTTCAAAATTATTACTTCCCAAGTCAATTCCTTCGGTCAAGCCAGAAGAAACTGCGGTAATATTCAAATGACTTTCGCTTGCAACGGTTGTTAAAAATTGCTTCATTTCTTGTGCATTCAATATCTGATTTTGCACAGGAATCATAATCGTTCCGTAATCATATTGCACACCTTCAAGCGTAAACGGTTTCATGGCAACTTTTGCACGTAATCCTTTTGCTTTAATTTTTGCTAAGGCTTTTGGTGAATAATATTCGTTCCACTCAAACAAATACGCATAATTTCCGCTTCCGATTACCGTTCCATTTGGTGCTTTTAGCTCAGTAACTTTGTTTCCTGCATTTGATATTGAATTCAATTCTTGATATTGTAAATTGAACGCTAATGGCAATGTCCACGCGGAAATATCATAAAATAAACTATCTTGAAATTGTGTGCGTTTGTCAAACATTGCAGTAATCAATCGGTGTTGTCTTTGATTGGTTGGAATGATAAAACTTGCGCCTTTTTTATAGGTTTTTCCGTTTTGTGTAAAATCATTTTTTACTTCGTGAAACGCAATTTGATGACGTTGCAACATTTCTGCAAAATGATACGTTTTTGCGGCATCTTTTTCATCACCAAAAACAATCGCTTTCGCAGAATTAGAACTGGCTTCGTTTCTTGCGTCTGCATAAAACTGACGTTGATAGTTTAAAATGGACGTTCGCATGTTTTGAGCAGCTTCTAACGTAGACAAAGCCGCCGTAAATTGATTTCGAATGGCAAACGGAAACGTAATCAAGCCATTTTCACTTTCCTGAACGTGTCCACGTGCGCTTCCTTGTTCAAATAAAATTCCGATACTTCCATTAATATCTGGAAATGTAGAACCTTTTCCATAATAAAAATCGTCAAAACTTTCTTCTGTATAATATAAGGAACCGATTTTATCAAAGGCTTTTGCGTGATACGTTGCGATTTCCTTGGTTAAATCTTGATTCATTTGTGGTGTAAGCGGATGCGTTCGTGATGGAATTCCAGGTTGAAAGAAAAACGACGAATTGGAACCCATTTCGTGATGATCTGTCAAAATGTTTGGCATCCAATGATGAAACGATTTAATCCGCGCTCTTGATTCTGGCAATTGCACCGGCAACCAATCTCGGTTCATATCAAACCAATAATGATTCGTACGTCCTTGTGGCCAAATTTCTGAAAACTCTCTGTCTTGCGGATCAGTAATTAAATGTTCGCTTTTGTGCATATTTACCCAACCTGCAAAACGTTGTAAACCATCAGGATTGAACGATGGATCTAATAAAATAACGGTATTTTCTAGTAAATTTTCTATCTGAGTTCCTTCGGCAGCAGCCAAATAATAGGCAAGGAGCAAAGCCGCATTACTTCCGCTAGCTTCATTTCCATGAATGGAAAATCCTTGATACACCACAATCGGCATATTGGAAACGTCAGAACTTTGTCCGCTAGTTTCTGTCAGAGCAACATGGTTTTTCCGAATTTGCTCAATATTTTGATGATTTTTAGGCGATGTAATTGTCAATAATAATAAGGGACGATTTTCAAAGGTTTTTCCACGATCTTCCAAGGTAATTCTGTCCGAACTATTTGCTAATATTTTCATATACATGACTAATTTATCATGTGTTACGTGCCATTCGCCAACTTCATGACCAATCACGCTTTGCGGCGTTGGAATATTTTGATTGTACGTTACATCTTGTGGAATATAATAGGAAAGTGAAGCTTTTTCTTGTGCATTCATCATGAAAACAGGTAGAAAAAGAACGAAAAAAATGTGTTTAAAAAATCGAGACATTTGAAAATTGGGTTGGTTTATCAAACAAAAATCAACTTTTTACAGATCAATTCAAAACGGGAAAACCGTATTTAACAAAAAAGAGGGTTTTTTGATGTTTTATTGTGAATGTTAAATGTTGATTTTTAAATTAAAAGTTTTTTATTTCTAACAATCTAACAATCTAACAATCTAACAATCTAACAATCTAACATATCTAACATGTCTAAGTAGAGTCTAAATCACCCTAAAAGTCTATCAAAAATAAAATTATAATATCTACGCATAAATACTATATTTGCACCACGAAAATTTTATCAAAATTAAGACATGAAAGCTGGAATTGTAGGATTACCAAATGTTGGAAAATCAACCTTATTTAATTGTTTATCGAATGCGAAAGCACAAAGTGCAAACTTTCCATTTTGTACGATTGAACCAAATTTAGGTGTGGTAAATGTGCCAGATGCACGATTGGAAAAGTTAGAAGAATTGGTAAATCCACAACGTGTATTACCAGCAACTGTTGAAATTGTTGACATCGCTGGATTGGTTCGTGGTGCGAGTAAAGGTGAAGGATTGGGAAATCAATTCTTAGGAAATATTCGTGAATGTAACGCAATTATGCACGTGTTGCGTTGTTTTGACAATGATAATATTGTCCATGTAGACGGAAGCGTAGATCCAATTCGAGATAAAGAAACCATTGATATTGAATTGCAATTAAAAGACTTAGAAACCGTTGAAAAACGCCTAGAAAAAGTCAATAGAGCTGCCAAAACAGGAAATAAAGAAGCACAAAAAGAACAAGCGGTTTTACAAAAATTTAAAGCTTCTTTAGAGCAAGGAATATCAGCAAGAGCTGTAGAAGTAACAGACGACGAAGCAGAATTAATGAAAGGTTTTCAATTGTTGACAGCAAAGCCAATTTTATACGTTTGTAATGTAGATGAAGCGTCGGCGAAATCTGGAAATGCATACGTGGAAAAAGTAAAAGAAGCCATTAAGGACGAAAATGCTGAAATTATTGTGTTGGCAGTTGCAACGGAGGCAGATATTGCAGAATTGGAAGATTACGAAGAACGTCAACTATTTTTAGAAGACATCGGATTGGAAGAAGCTGGAGTTTCTCGCTTAATTCGTTCTGCATACAAACTATTAAATCTACAAACCTATTTTACAGCTGGCGTAAAGGAAGTTCGAGCATGGACTATTCCTATTGGAGCGACGGCGCCACAAGCGGCAGGAGTGATTCATACAGACTTTGAAAAAGGGTTCATTCGTGCAGAAGTTATCAAATATAACGACTATGTAACGTACGGGACTGAAGCTAAGGTAAAAGAAGCTGGAAAACTGTCTGTGGAAGGAAAAACATACGTTGTAAATGATGGCGATGTAATGCACTTCTTATTTAATGTCTAAAAGAAGTAAGAGAAAACATTAAGATTTTTATAATATAACAGTAAACATTTAGGAACATTCCATTCGTAACTTTGCATGATAACCAAATAAATTAAATTATCATGAAAAAATTAATGTATGCACTAAGTGCAATGGCATTGTTTGCTGTAAACATGCAAGCGCAAGAAGTTAACTTGCAAAACAATCAAACAACGTTTGCTAAACAAGTAGCGACAGAAGTTGTCAATACAAAAGCAGTAAGAACTTCTTACGATGTCCGTATTGAACTTGTTGATGAAAATTCTGGGCAACCAGTTGATCCAACAACATTACCGGGCTATGCCGCTACAAATTTGGACACAAACCAGATTTACTATCCAAGTTATTATGATTATAACGAATTCAGCAATCTACCAGCAGGAACGTATCGTTTTGATTCTTATAACGGATATTTTGATGGTTCGTCAAGTGCCGTTGTAACGTTAAGTTCAAGTTTAGAAGGAAACGATGGATTTATTGTTGTTACACTTCGTTATTGGTCTGAATAAAAACCAACATCATTCATAAATTTAAAAGAGCGCACTATTTAAAAGATTTTGCGCTCTTTTTATTTTATGACTACATTTTATTTAATACAATTACGATAAAACATTAAGATTTTTATAATATTACAGTAATCATTTATATACATACTGTTCGTAATTTAGCTCCATAACCAAATAAATTAAATGATCATGAAAAAAATTACGTATGCACTCAGTGCATTGCTAATGCTATTCGTTATGAATGTGCAAGCACAACAATCAGTAATCGATGACTTAGATGAAGTTTTTGATTCCGCAGAAGTTATTCGCGTAGAAGCGGTAAGAGTCAAAGCGGCTTTAAAAGTTGTAACAGTTGATTATTTAGTCAACAACAATGTGAATGTAGATGTTGCCACGTATCTTCAAATTATGGATGTAAGTATGGAAGTTGTTGAAGAATTCAGCGATGAAGTTAACTATTACATCGGACAAGCGGCGCAAGGAAATAGTAATATTGATCCGAGTAGCATTCAAAGTAAAGCTTCTACCATTGAAGGAAATGAAGACTTCGTTCGTATCAAAAGTGCTTCGTTACAAACGGCAATTCAGCAAAACAACAGAAACACGGCACGCCAATTAATTCGTGAAATTCGTGAATTATTAAACAACCAAATCGCGTTAGCAAAAGAAATCAAAACGGAAGCAACAGATTTAAAATCAGTAGCCGTAACGTACAATGTGCGTATTTTATTAGTGGATGAGCGAACAGGAGCATCAGTTCCTGTGGGAACATTACCAGGCTATTTTGCCATAGATCAAGCTACAAATCAAGCGTTCTATCCTGATTATTACGATTACAACTTATTCTACAATTTACAGCCAGGAACGTATCGTTTTGATTCCTATGATGGATACTTTGATGGCTCGTCAAGTGCCATCGTAACCTTAGATCAAAGCTTGGTTGGAGTTGATGGATTTATCGAGGTAATACTTCGTTATTGGTCAGAATAAAAGGCAATCATTACTACATCACCTTAAAAGCGCAATATTCACAATAATATTGCGCTTTTTGTTGATTATTTTCAGCCGTTCCTGTTTTATTTTTTAAAGGTATGTAGTATATTAGCATCGAACCCTAATAGCACTTCATTCAATGACTGAAAACACACAATATACCGAAGATAACATACGTTCACTTGACTGGAAAGAGCATATTCGTATGCGACCGGGAATGTATATCGGGAAATTGGGTGACGGTTCTTCTGCGGATGATGGAATTTATATTCTTGTTAAAGAAGTGTTAGACAATTCCATTGATGAATATGTCATGGGCGCAGGAAAAACGATTGAAGTCTCCATCCAAGGAACAAAAGTAATCGTACGCGATTACGGTCGTGGAATTCCGTTGGGAAAAGTCGTAGATGTTGTTTCCAAAATGAATACTGGAGGAAAATACGATTCCAGAGCCTTTAAAAAATCGGTTGGACTTAACGGAGTTGGTACAAAAGCCGTAAATGCATTATCTTCTTATTTTAGAGTAGAATCTTCTCGTGATGGAAAATCAAGTGCTGCCGAATTTGCACAAGGAAATCTCGTAGATGAAGAATTCTTAGATGAAACCTCACGCAGACGTGGAACCAAAGTGACCTTCATTCCTGATGAAACCATCTTTAAAAACTATAAATTCCGTACCGAATACGTAAGCAAGATGCTTCGCAATTATGTTTATCTAAATCCGGGATTGACAATTCTTTTTAATGGCGAAAAATTCTTTTCTGAAAATGGTTTAAAAGATCTTTTAGAAGATAACAACAACAAAGACGACATGCTCTATCCAATCATTCACCTAAAAGGGGATGATATTGAAGTCGCCATCACACACAGTAAAACGCAATACAGCGAAGAATATCATTCGTTTGTAAACGGACAACATACTACACAAGGAGGAACGCATCAAGCGGCATTTAGAGAAGCGATTGTAAAAACCATTCGTGACTTTTACGGAAAAAGTTTTGAAGCGTCTGATGTGCGTAAATCGATCATTTCTGCGGTTAGTATCAAAGTGATGGAACCTATTTTTGAATCACAAACAAAAACAAAATTAGGCTCTACGGAAATGGGCGGCGATTTGCCAACGGTTCGTACGTATATCAATGATTTTGTTGGAAAATATTTAGACAACTATTTACATAAAAATCCGGAAGTAGCTGATAAAATGCAGCGAAAAATTCTGCAAGCAGAACGCGAGCGTAAAGAACTTTCGGGCATTCGAAAATTAGCAAAAGAACGTGCTAAAAAAGCAAGTTTGCACAATAAAAAACTGCGTGATTGTAGAGTGCATTTGGGCGATGTAAAAAAAGACAGACGTTTAGAATCCACGTTGTTTATTACGGAGGGAGATTCGGCTTCGGGTTCCATCACAAAATCAAGAGATGTCAATACACAAGCAGTTTTTAGTTTGCGTGGAAAACCGTTGAATTCGTATGCAATGTCTAAAAAAATTGTCTATGAAAATGAAGAATTTAACTTACTGCAAGCTGCTTTAAACATTGAAGAATCGCTAGAAGATTTGCGTTATAACAACATTGTTATTGCCACAGATGCCGATGTTGATGGAATGCACATTCGGTTGTTATTAATTACATTCTTTCTTCAGTTCTTTCCAGAACTAATCAAAGAAGGACATTTGTACATCTTACAAACACCATTATTTAGAGTTCGAAATAAAAAAGATACGTATTACTGTTATAGTCAAGAAGAAAAACAAGCCGCCATATCAAAACTATCAGGAAAGCCAGAAATCACACGATTCAAAGGATTGGGAGAAATCTCGCCTGACGAGTTCAAGCATTTTATTGGAGAAGACATTCGTTTAGACCCGGTAATGTTAGACAAAGAAACTTCCATAGAAGAATTATTACAATTCTATATGGGAAAAAATACGCCTGATAGACAAGATTTTATTATTAACAATCTAAAGGTAGAATTAGACCTCATAGAAGAAAAATAAATAATATACTATGCGGTTTGATAATGCAAAATCCAAAAAGTGGATACCATTTATCTACTTTTTTATAGCAACTGGAAGTATTATAGTAATGTTTTACTTTTTCTTCTTTCAAGAAGAATCGCACAAAATAAGTAGTTGGTACGGCATTCCTATATTGTTATTTATTTTTCTAGTCATTGTTTACAGTTCGGCTAAATATTTTGAATTTGATAGTGATGGAAATGTATTAACGTTCATCAACAAAGGGCTATTCATCTCAAATTTTATCAATTATAGAGAACATAGAGCTGAATTTCCAAAAGAAAAATTAAAACGATATCGCATACAGAATTACATAATATTTAGTAGACTTTATCTCTATGTAAGATCACGAAGTAATAAAACCAAACGTGTACACTTTAATATTTCACTATTAAGTAGTAGAAAAAAAAGAGCCTTAAAACAATCTTTAGACAAAATCATAAAGCATAACAACGAAATTTCTTAATGGAAGAACATAACGAAGATTTACATGCTGAAAATCAGCAACATGATAACAATACGCAGGAAACCATCACCAAAGTTACAGGTATGTACAAAGATTGGTTTTTGGATTATGCATCGTATGTAATTTTAGAAAGAGCTGTCCCAGCCATTGAAGATGGTTTCAAACCTGTGCAACGACGTATTATGCACTCAATGAAAGATTTGGATGATGGACGTTACAATAAAGTTGCCAATATTGTCGGGCATACTATGCAATATCATCCACACGGAGATGCCAGTATTGGAGATGCCATGGTGCAAATTGGTCAAAAAGATTTGCTGATTGATATGCAAGGAAACTGGGGAAACATTCTCACAGGCGATCGTGCAGCAGCTTCTCGTTACATTGAAGCACGTTTGTCAAAATTTGCATTAGATGTTGTATTCAGCCCAAAAATTACGGAATGGCAACTATCCTATGACGGACGTAAAAGTGAACCGGTCAATCTTCCTGTAAAATTTCCATTGCTCTTAGCACAAGGCGCAGAAGGAATTGCGGTGGGTTTATCCACCAAAATATTACCACACAACTTTTTGGAACTTATTGATGCGTCTATCAAGCATTTACAAGGGAAAAAGTTTCAACTGTATCCAGATTTCCCAACTTCGGGAATTATGGATGTGAGCAATTACAATGATGGATTGCGTGGTGGAAAAGTTCGTGTCAGAGCAAAAATTTCACAATTAGACAAATATACGTTGGTGATTACGGAAATTCCTTTTGGAACGAATACGACATCATTAATTGAATCAATTCTAAAAGCGAACGACAAAGGGAAAATTAAAATTAAAAAAATTGAAGACAACACGGCTGCGGATGTAGAAATTTTAGTCCATTTGCCTAATAATATTTCACCCGATAAAACCATCGATGCCTTATATGCGTTTACCAATTGTGAAAGTTCTATTTCTCCATTAGGTTGTATCATTTCTGAGAATAGTCCGTTATTTATTGGCGTTTCAGAAATGCTGCGAAGATCCACCGATCATACGGTTCAATTGCTAAAATCTGAACTAGAAATTCAACTAGAAGAATTGCAAGAACAATGGCATTTTGCTTCTTTGGAACGAATTTTTATTGAAAAAAGAATCTATCGTGAAATAGAAGAAGAAGAAACATGGGAAGGCGTTATCAAGGCAATTGATGAAGGTTTAAAACCACACATCACACACTTAAAACGTGCCGTTACGGAAGAAGATATTGTTCGATTGACTGAAATTCGTATCAAGCGTATCTCAAAATTTGATATCGACAAAGCACAGCAAAAAATTGATGCGTTGGAAGATAGTATTGCGCAAATAAAGCATCATTTAGACAATCTCATTACGTATGCAATAGATTACTTTACACGTTTAAAAAAGCAATACGGAGAAGGCAAAGAGCGCAAAACAGAAATCAGAATGTTTGATGATGTTGATGCAAAAAAAGTAGTCATTCGAAATACAAAACTCTATGTGAATAGGGAAGAAGGTTTTGTTGGAACTTCGCTCAAAAAAGACGAATATGTGACGGATTGTGCGGATATTGACGATATTATTGTATTTACTCGTGAAGGAAAAATGCAAATCACAAAAGTAGATGCCAAAACATTTATTGGGAAAAATATCGTGCATGTTGCCATCTTCAAGAAAAATGACAAACGTACCATTTACAACATGATCTATCGTGATGGCAAAAGTGGTCCAAGTTATATCAAACGTTTTGCTGTAAAAGGGGTCACACGTGATAAAGAATACGATTTAACACAAGGAACCAAAGATTCTATGATGACGTATTTTTCAGCCAATCCAAATGGAGAAGCGGAAGTTATCACCATTTTATTGCGCCAAGCGGGAAGCATCAAAAAACTAAAATGGGATATTGATTTTGCCGATTTAGGGATCAAAGGTAGAGCGGTCAAAGGAAATATTGTGACGAAATATGCTATCAAACGTATTGAACTCAAAGAAAAAGGCGTTTCTACCTTAAAACCTCGTAAAATATGGTTTGATGATACTGTACAACGTTTAAATGTAGATGGAAGAGGCGAACTTTTGGGCGAATTCAAAGGCGAAGATCGCTTGCTCATTATCAATCAAAAAGGAGAAGTCAAAACCATTCTTCCTGAATTAACTACACATTTTGATGATGACATGATTGTGTTGGAAAAATGGAAGCCAAACAAACCTATTTCTGCCATTTATTTTGATGGAGAAAAAGAGCGCTATTACGTAAAACGTTTCTTGGTTGAAAATACCTCAAAAGTAGAAGTATTCATCACCGAACATCCAAAATCGCAACTAGAAATTGTGATGACTGATTGGCGACCAATGGCGGAAATTGTTTTCTACAAACAGCGTGGAAAAGAGCAAAAACCAGATATGGAACTCAACTTAGAAGAGTTTATTGCGGTGAAAGGAATCAAGGCTTTAGGAAATCAATTAACAACCGATAAAATTCGTCAGATCAATGTGTTAGAATCGTTGCCTTATGAGGAACAAGAAGAAATTTCTGCGGAGGAAATGGAAGTTGTAGATGAAGAAACGATTGAAGGAGGAAAGGATAATAAGCCGAAGAATAATTCCAATGGAAATTTATCGAACGGCACACAATTAGGAATGGAATTGGATTAGTTGTAGAATTGCTTCGCTTTTTGAAGGTTAAAAAAAACTTCTCTATCTAAAAAGTCAACCTTTACTAAAATCTGTTAACATTTATCGGGACTGACAAATTCTACTATGTTTTTTCTTACTTTACTGCTATGAAAGGCGGAATCTGAAAAGCCTAGATAGAGTAGGAATCAAAAAAAAACGAATAGTATGTTAACAAAAATTTTAAACGTAGAAAATGCAACAGCATTGAGCAAAGAAACACAATCAAAAATCAATGGCGGAGTTATGATTTATTGCGATCGCGATTCAGACTGTCCGCCAAATTGGGCATGTAGTAGTGGTGGATTTTGTTGTCCTGATCACTATTAATGACAACAATTTAATTGAAAAGCGTCAATTCATTCGTTTGAATTGGCGTTTTTTTTTTTGTAAAATTTAAATTAAGAAACCAACCAATGTCCATGAAAAGCGGTTTCAAAAATAGCAAACGCTAGTAACCAATTTTCCTCTTCAGCCGTTGGTGTATCAAAGAGCGTAATAATTGGCGTACCAAAACCCAACTCATCAAAAATCTTTTCTACAGAAGGATTATATCCAATAGCATCATAATTTGGTGCGACATGTATGGTTGCTAATTCTCTATCATTCAACGTTAATGGAAAAAGTCCTTCGCCCAAACGATGTTTTTCGGTTGTAAACAATTGCAAATCAAAAGAAGCTTTGATAGGATGTTTGGCGTGTCCGATTTCGGTATCAGTTGCGTCATAAATTGTTCCTGACTTGTCAAAGCGACCTAACAATTTTTCATCACAATAAAACGTAGCTTCCAAACCTTTAAAAACAAAATAAAACGTTTGCTTTTTCGTCGTCGCGTACAAATGCCCTTTTGCATCTATTCCACGTTCAATACGTTCAAAAGCGACAATAGGTTTGCGATTTTCGTTCAAAATCACACCTGAAAGTTTATTATAGGTAACCGCTTTTGTATAATTAAACACCATCGCATCCGTGACTTGACGATAGAGTTCCGCTTTGTGCGGATGCAACTCTTTGCGCTTTTTCAACACATTGGCAAACATTTCCTGTTTTTCATTCGCGATGAATTCCGCTGTTTTTGGATCTTTATATTTTTTAATCACAAACGCAATCAACACGGAAAATCCGAAGACAACTACAATCGTTAAAATGATGATAATCGTAAAAAATGAGCCCATTTTTGGTATGTAATTTTGTGTTTTACGTCATTAATACGTTTTCGACAAAGCAATTTTTTATAAATAAATAGCCACGATTCGCTCGCCATGACGATTTGTTTAGATGCTGAAACAAGTTCAAGATTTTAAAAAATGCGTTTCAAAAATCCTGCTTTATTCTCATCAATTTTACGCAACACAGCTTCTCCTTCAAATTTAAGAATGTTGATTACTTTTATGTTTCCTATGAGACTAATTTCTGCCGTATCATACGCATCAATCGTAATAGAATCTATTGCATTTACAACCACTTTTGCTTGTTCCGTAGCCGTCACATGAATGTCTCTTGCAATAAATTTTGGGGCTATAAATTCGCCTTTTTGTTTTACATCCAAATATAAAACATCGGTTTCTCCTTCCAATTGAACTTCGGCAAATTCTACATGCGAAGTTAATTTGGTAGCACTTACGTTGGCTTTGACATTTGAATCTTCAAAAGCTGTCAAAATTAATTCCTTGGTTATAATTTGATATTTTTGATCAGCACTTCCAAAACTATTGATCGCCAATGAATCTGATTTTATTTTCAAATCAATTTCTGCATCGCCTAAAACATTAATTTCCGCTTTATTGATGTTTAGTGTCGTCAGCGATTTCAATTCGGCTTTTCCTTCTACATGAATGCGTTCCAAGCTTTCAGAAATCGTGACAAAAATTTCGAGTCTTTTACTGCTACGAATTTCCTTTGTTGTCGCAATTTTTAATGTTCCATCTACCACTTCAATCGCAAATACTTCGTGTAAATTTTCGTCCGTAATCACTTCCACTTGTGGCGTAGTTCCGTTGATAATCGTGATTTCCAATTCTTCTTTCACTTCCAAAGTCGTAAACGAATCCAATTCATAAATCACGGTTGTAACTTCCCGATTTCCTTTGATTTTCTCTTTCTTCTGTGCGAATGTCGAAATCGTTACGAATAGGAGGAATGTGGTAATTATGTAGTGTTTCATGTTTTTTGTTTTTGTCAGATAAAAATAGAAAGTGATTTAGTAATTATTTTAAATTTATGGCCTAAAAAGAAGAAAATCGTGCCAATGTTATAAAAACTAGTCGAAATGTTAGTCTTGCATACTAACTACCCCAAAAACTTAGCTTTCAACTCTGGTGTCGGAATCGTGCAACTATCTTGCTTACCAAACCATTTGTAACGGTTTTTGGCAATAAAATTATAGACAACATTTCGTAACGCTTCTGGGAAAATATAAAATGCTTGGGTCAATTTCCAAAATCCGCCAAACTGATTCATGATTTTTAACGCCGCAGTCGATTTATGATAATACGCAACGCCAGGTTCGTATAAAATCACAGAATCTAGCTTTGAAGCGTCTAATTGTAACTGTTTTTGAATCGCCAAACCAATATCCGATTGCAACGAAGCAAAGCGAAATACATCGTTTTTATCATGCGAAATAATCGTATTCACAGAACTATTGCACAGATTACAAACTCCGTCAAATAATACTATTTTTTTATCTTTTGGTAAAGTGTCAATCATAATTGTGACGTTTCTAATAGAAATACAAAGATACGAATTATGAAATTTTAAATTATGAATGTTGAATTTTAAATTCAAAAGTGTTTTTTTCAAGAGCCAAGAGCGAAGTACAGTGAGGAGAATATTGAATATCGAATAAAAAATATTGAATGTTGAAGTGAAATTTTAGAAGTGGATTAAATTTTGTCTCTGTAATCGTTCTCGACTGCGCTCGAACTGACAAGCGGAATACTGAATATCGAATAAAAAATATTGAATGTTGAAGTGAGACTGGAAAACCGACAACCGACAACCGACAACTGAAAACTGAAAACCACCAAGTGAATACTGAATATCGAATAGAAAATATTTAATGTTGAAGTGGAACTTTAGAAGTGGATTAAATTTTGTCTCTGTAATCGTTCTCGACTGCGCTCGAACTGACAACTGGAATACTGAATATCGAATAAAAAATATCGAATGTTGAAGTGAGACTGGAAAACCGCCAACCAACAACTGAAAACCACCAAGTGAATACTGAATATCGAATAAAAAATATTGAATGTTGAAGTGAAATTTTAGAAGTGGATTAAATTTTGTTTCTATAATCGTTCTCGACTGCGCTCGAACTGACAACCAGAATACTGAATATCGAATAGAAAATATTTAATGTTGAAGTGAAATTTTAGAAGTAGATTAAATTTTGTCTCTGTAATCGTTCTCGACTGCGCTCGAACTGACAACCGGAATACTGAATATCGAATAGAAAATATCGAATGTTGAAGTGAAACACTAGAACTGAAAACTAGTCTAAAAATCTAACATTCTAAGAGCGAAGCGATACTTAAAGCGAAGCGTGTCCAAAAGCATAGCGCGTCTATTTCTTAGCTTCCACCAACTCCAATTGCTCCACCGAAATCGTCGTGGTAAACATTCCGTAATTGACAACGGCTTTACCTTTTTCCAGACTGTCAATACTTCCAACGGCTTTTCCGTCCTGCATTCGAACGCGATCGCCGATTTTTAAAATAGGTTTTGGCTTTTCAGCTTCTTTTTTGACAGCTTTTTGTTTGGCAACTTTCTTTTCTTCTCGGATAACAGCCACTTTTTGAATGACTTCTTTTTTGGCGACTTGTTGCTTGACTTTTTCTTCTTTTTTCTCTTTAGCTGTTTGCTTTTTACGCTTTGAATTTTCGGTTTCTACAATCCGTAAAAATTCAGAAATCAACGGACGTTTCTTTTTAGAATCAAAATAACGCTCGGCAATTTCGTTGATTTTATTGCCCAAATGAATCATTCGCTTATCATGATCGTACAATTGCTGATAACTTTCCAACTTCGTTTTTGTCTTGTTATTCAAAGCTTCCAAGCGTTCATTTTCTTCACGTGCTTTGATTTCTTCTTCTTTTAATAATTTAGAAGTTTTCTCCATCAAGCTGCGTTCTTTCTGCAATTTCGCAATGGTAGCATCAAAACGAACTTTTCCACCTTCAATTTTCTTCTTGGCTCTATTAATTAAACTGTATGGAATTCCATTTTTTTGCGCGACTTCAAACGTAAAGGAACTTCCAGCTTGTCCCAACGCCAATTTATACACTGGCAACAAAGTTTTGCTGTCAAACATCATGTTTGCATTGGTGGCATGTGGTAATTCGTTTGCTAATAATTTCAAGTTAGAATAGTGCGTCGTGATGATGCCAAAAGCTTCTCGTTCGTAAAAGACTTCTAAAAAAGTTTCTGCCAACGCGCCACCTAATTCTGGATCACTTCCTGTTCCGAATTCGTCAATCAAAAACAAGGTTTTACTATTGCATTTTTTCAAGAAATAGTTCATCTGCTTTAAGCGATAACTATATGTGCTTAAATGATTTTCAATAGATTGATTATCGCCAATATCTGTCAAAATTCGTTCAAACAAACATACTTTACTGCGTTCGTGCACGGGAATCAACATGCCACTTTGCAACATCAATTGTAACAATCCGATGGTTTTTAGCGTGATACTTTTTCCACCAGCATTCGGACCCGAAATCACGATAATTCGGTTGTCACTTTTGAGTTCTATCGTTTGTGGATAGGTTTTTTCTTTTCGTTCTTTATTGGTTAAATAGAGTAGTGGATGATACGCATCTTTCAAGAATAACGTGCGTTCTTCTGAAATTTCAGGCAAAATGGCATTCATCGAATAGGCGTATTTTGCTTTGGCGTAACTCACATCTAAATCGCTCAAAAAGTCTTGATATTGACGTAAAAGTGACGCAAATGGACGGATAAAATTTGTCAATTCTTTTAAAATTCGCGTGACTTCTTCCTTTTCTTCGTATTCTAAATTGTTTAATTCACGTGAATATTGCAGCGTAATTTCAGGTTCAATATAGACAATACTTCCGGTTTTGGAATTTCCCATTATCGCACCTTTGACTTTCCGTCGATACATGGCTTTTACGGCTAAAACTCTGCGATTATCGACCACAGTTTCTCTGATTTCGTCTAAATAATCTGCTTGATTGTATCTGCTCAAGGCAGAAGAAAAACTCTGATTGATTTTTCCGCGAATGCTTAAAATTCCTCGACGTATTTGTGCTAAACTCGGTGAAGCCGAATCTTTTACTTCGCCAAAACGATTGATAACATTGTCAATTTCGGTAACGATATCTTTCGTGAATTCAATTTCTTCCGAACGTGATTGTAAAGTTGGATAGTATTCTTGAAACTTCTTGAAAAACTTTAATAATAGATTTACTGCATTTGATATCGCAGCAATTTTTCGAAATCCTTGAATTTCCAAAAAGCTATTTTCAATGGCTAATAACTTAATTTCCAATGAAATTCCTTCAAAACCATGATTCGGAATTACGTTTTCGTTTTCAAAAGATGCTAAGTATTCATTTACGTACGCCAAATTTGTCAGCAACTCTTCTTTGTCTTCAAAAGGCAATGTGTCACTAATTTTTTGCTTTCCGAAAGCTGTAACTGCATGTGTTGAAACCTGTTGCAAAACCGTTTCAAATTCTAAATCATCTAATGTTTTGGAATGTATTTTAATCATTGTAAATTTGGGCTAATTGTAATCTGCATTATAGCGTGTAATAAAGCCGATGGCAAAGGTACTTATTTATAAATTGATTTTGAAATCATGGAAGTATGTATTCTTTGTGTACGTTCTTTTCTTTGCTTGCCCAAAGAAAATGAACCAAAAGAAACGGCACTTTTATGAGGTGTTTTTTGATTTTTTATATTCATAAAATCAAAAACCGAAATTCAAATTCTAAATTTTTTCCAAGGCTTACGGAAGCGAATTTCTCAGATTTATCTGTGTTTTCTTGATTTTCTTTGTTCTTGTAACTAATTGATAATGTGTTTAATAATTCTAAAACAGGGTTTACTTCAAAACT
>Ga0213866_10000044_pt1 | contig 102462 bp, 98 predicted proteins | sample PICome_11_FD_160079 | JGI IMG/M metagenome (GOLD analysis project Ga0213866, IMG submission 160079) | Coastal seawater microbial communities near Pivers Island, North Carolina, United States - PICO284 | ecosystem: Environmental > Aquatic > Marine > Coastal | place: USA: North Carolina... | reverse complement strand
CTCGATCTCGTCGAGGAAGCCGTCGCCGCCGTCGGAGTAGCGGGGGTCCTCCAAGGTGTCGGCGGAGAAGATGATGACGAAGCGGGCGCCGCTGCCCTCCGGCTTGCGGCGCAGGATCCGGCCCATCCGCTGGATCATCTGCCGGCGGGTGCGGCTCGCGCTCACGACGATGCCGAGGTTGGCATTGGGGACGTCGACTCCCTCGTCGAGCACACGCGGGGCGGCGACGGCGTCGAGCGAACCGTCTCGCAGGTCGTCGAGGATCTGTCCCCGGTCGCTGCGGCCGGTGCCGCCGGTGATGATCTCGATGTCGACGTGGGGGTCGAGCCGGACGATCGCATGGTTGGCCGCGCGCACCGTCTCAGTGAAGATCAGCGCCCCCTCCGCGGTCTTGATCACGTCGGCGAACGTGCCCAGCGATTCGTACTTGGCGGAACTCGTGGCCACGATCTCGCGGCGGGCCGAGAAGGCCTCGAGATAGTCGTTGGCCGCCTTGCCGTCGGGTCCGCCGTCGTTCTCGGCGAGATGATGGACGGCGGCGAGGAAGTCGCCGAACGGGGTGTGGGGCACACCCGGAATCGACTTCAGCACACGGCGGGCGGCGACGATCGCGCCCTCGGTTGCGTCGTACTCGCTGCGCTCCTCGGCGGTCAGGGGCACGGCGACGAACGCGACGCGGGGCTGGGCGCAGACCCCGTCCTCGATGGCTGCGCCGAAGTCGTAGCGGAAGCAGATGCCCCCGAAGTAGGGCAGCAGGATCGACTCGACGGCGTCGTCGGAGCGCTCGAGGGTGGCGGTGAGCCCGAGGCGTTCCTGGTACTCGGGGAGCAGCGACTTGCGCAGCACGGCGCCGCCGAAGCCGTGGCACTCATCGGCCACCAGCAGGCCCCCGGCGTCGCTCGTGGGGAGTGGCACCCGGCTGGCCGCGCTGTGGCGCGTGGTGACGAGGACTTCGCAGTCGGCGGGCCGGTCGCGGTAGCCGTCGCCGAGCCGGCCGATCGATCGATCGGGGAGCGACTCGACGAGGCGCTCGTTCCACTGTTCCATCAGCACCCGCGAGGGGACGATGACCAGCACGAACAGGCCACGCTCGAGCGCGTCGGCGATGGCGGTGATGGCGACGTCGGTCTTGCCCGACCCGGTGACGGCCTCGATCACACCCTTGCGTCCGCAGCGGTGCCACGCCGTCAGTGCGTCGTGTTGCCAGCGGTAGAGGTCGCGCATCGTGGCAGGCTACGCCGCGTCGGGGCCTGGCCCGACGTGTCGTCTGACCACATAGACGAACGTCTCGCCGAGGAATCTCCGGCGGGGGCGGGCCCGGTTGCGCAACCAGCGCCCGACCGGCCCGGCGTCGACCGTCTCCTGGCCCGTGTCGTCGAGCGTGGCGAACCCGACATTGCGCCAGTGGCTGCCTCGCACCGAGCGCTTGAGCTTCTGGACCGGGGAGCCGCCCGGGCGGACCCGTTCGTCGACCGTCGCGGCCTCGGTCAGCACCAGACCCCGCCGCTCGGCGAGCTCGGCGATGCCGCTGGGGAACAGGTAGCTCACGTGGTCGACGTTCTCCCACACGATGCCGAGCTGGCCGGCCCGGACCCGTTGTGGCGAGTAGGGGTTGGGAGTGGTGAGGATCAACTGGCCGTCGTCGGCGAGTCCCTCGGCCGCGACCCGGAAGACCATGTCGAGATCGCGCACGTGTTCGATGAGCTCACCGGCGACGATCACGTCGAAGGGCCCCCGGTCGGCCAGCGGTCCCAGGCCGGAGGTCAGGTCGTGGGCGACGGCATCGAACCCGGCGGCGTTCACGGCTGCGACACCCTCCTCGAGGATGTCGACACCCACACAGCTGGCTGCGGCGCGAGACAGGTGGCCGTGGAGCCACTCGTCGCCGCCGAGGCGGGTTTCGTCGTGGGCGACACAGCCGATGTCGAGCACGTTCTTGCCCCGGCAGCGGTCGGCCAGGTACGCAACCCGGTCGCGGATGCCGGGGCGCCACGCGCGTTCGAGGGTGCGGGCTCGGTGGGCGACCGCCCGAGGGTCGTTGGGGTCGTCGGCCAGCTCGCTCCACCGGCGCACGCCGTCGGCGGGCTCGCGATGGGCGGCGTCGAACGCGGCAGACCGGTTGTGGCGAACCATCTCAGTGCTCCTCGGGGGGAGGGATCTCGTCGAGCAGGATCTCGTCGAGCAGAGCCGCTTCCTGCGCCGAGCGCTTCGTACGCCAGCGTTCGTTGGTGTTGGCCACCCGTCGGCCGAATCGGGGAGGGGATGAGGTGAAAACGGGCCTTTCGGCCCGTTTCCGGTCAGGGTTCGCGGATCACACCCCGCTCGACGAGCCCATCGATCGCAGCGTCGTCGAGGCCCTGGTCGCGGAGCACGGATCGGGTGCTGGCGCCGACGTCCTCGACCTGGCGCAGCATCGTCGTGGGCGTGCCGTGGAAGTCGACCGGGGGCCGGATCTGGCGGACGAGGCCGAGGTCTGGGTGTTCCCACTCCACGACCAGTCCGTTGTGCACGACCTGGGGGTCGGTGAGCACGTCGGCGCGTTCGTGGATCGGTCCGGCCGGCACGCTCTCGCGGGCGAGACGCTCGATGATGTCGGCCGTGGCCAGCGCGCCGATCTCCTCGACGATGGTCGCACCGACCAACGCCAGGGCTTCGGGGTCGCGGCCGAGGCCGATGTGGTTGTAGCGGTCGTCGTGCAACATGTCGTCGCGACCCAGGGCCCGCCACATCCCGCAGATCTGGTCCGTCGAGGCGAGGTAGTAGATGATCTGACCGTCGGCGGTGTCGGTCAGCCGGTAGTTGTCGCTCGCCCGTCGCCCCGGCAGAGGGTCGTCGGGCAGGGTGAAGTCGCTCATCCCGTCGGGCCAGAACCAGGCGAGCACCGCGTCGAGCATCGCGATCTCGATGTGTTGACCGCCGGCGCCCCGCTCGCGGGCGAAGAGGGCCGCGGAGATGGCCTGGGCCGCCGTGTAGGCGGTGGTCTTGTCGGCCACGAGGGTGCGAATGAGGTCGGGAAAGGGAAGGTCACGGCTGGTCTGACCGTGGACCATGCCGGTGATGCCCTGGATGACCGGGTCGAGACACGCCCGGTCGGCGTAGGGGCCGGTCGGCCCGAAGCCGGTGACGGAGACGTAGATGATGTCGGGCGCCACCGCTCGCACGGCTGCCTCGCCCAGGCCCAGCCGCTCGCACACGCCCGGACGGAAGTTCTCCATGAACACGTCGGCGTCGCGGGCCAACTCGAGAACGAGGTCGCGGCCCTCCGCCTGCTTGGTGTCGACCGCCACGCAGTGCTTGCCGCGGTTGTCGTTGGCGAACAGCGGTGGATACCCGTGACGGAGTCCGAGGCGGAGGAGCTCGCCCTCGGGCGGTTCGATCTTGATCACGTCGGCACCCTGTTCGGCGAGCATCTGGGTCGCCAGGGGGCCGGCCACGACTTGCGAGAGATCGAGGATCTTGATGCCGCTCATCGGGCCGCTGCGCATGTCGCTCATCTCGGCAAGTTAGGTCGACGTCGGCTCTGCGTGCAGAAGGTAGCCTCCGCGCGTGACCAGCTACGACGACTTCGCCCGCACCGATGGTGGTGCGGTACTGATGGACGGCAACCGCCTTCGCGACGAGACCGTCGCCGCGATCAGGGAGGAGATCGAGTCGCTCGGCAACCCGGGCGTGTGCCTCGCCACGGTGCTCGTCGGCAGCGACCGGCCGAGCCAGATCTATGTGCGCAACAAGCACCGCAAGGCCGAGGAAGCGGGCCTGATCTCGCGCCACGTCGAGCTTCCCGAAGATGCGACGCAGGACGATGTCGAGCACGCGGTCCGCAGCCTGGCCGACGACCCGGAGGTGCACGGCATCCTCGTGCAGCTCCCGCTTCCGGCCGGGCTCGATGCCGAGGCCGTGCTCGACCTCGTGCCGCCGGAGAAGGACGTCGACGGTCTCACCGAACGATCGATGGGCCGTCTCGTCCGCGGTCGGGTGGGCCACGTCCCGTGCACCCCGCTGGGGGTCATGCGCCTCCTCGAACGCTACGGCGTCGAGACGTCGGGCAAGAACGCGGTGGTCATCGGCCGCTCGACGCTGGTCGGGTTGCCCCAGGTCTTGTTGTTCGGACGCAAGGGGTGCGATGCGACGCCCACGCTCGCCCACAGTCGCACTGCTGATCTGGCCGCCGTCTGTCGCCGAGCCGACATCGTCGTGGCTGCCGCGGGCATGGCCCGGCTCGTGACGGCCGACTTCGTGAAGCCGGGCGCGGCGGTGCTCGACGTGGGGATCTCCCGAACCGAGGCCGGCATCGTGGGCGACGTCGACTTCGATTCGGTCCAGGAGATCGCCGGTGCCATCACCCCGATGCCAGGCGGTACCGGCCCGATGACCATCGGCTGTCTCATGGAGAACACGCTCGCCGCCGCCCGGATGCTGGGCGCCGTACCGAGCTGAGGACGGTCAGCTCGGTGGCAGGTGGGCGGTCGCGCCCCTGCCCAGCACCCGCAGGAAGACCCCGGAGCGCGGCTTCGGTGCGAAGTACGACGACGTCGGGGGCATGAGTTCACCGGCCGCGGCCACGGCCATGAGGTCGTGGATGTCGGTCGGGAAGACGAGGAACCCGAGCATGCCGTCGGCATCACACCGGGCGACGAGTTCGCCGATGCCGGAGGGTCCGGGCACATAGTCGACGCCGCTGTCGGGCGCGAGTTCGTCGATGCCGAGCACATGGCCGATCACGTCGCGGCGCAGACGCTCGACGTCGAGCGCGGCGAGGGCCGAGGGCCGCTCCTGCGGATCGAGGACGAGCATCGACCAATGGCCGTCGTGGTAGACCCCGATCTCCCCGCGAGCCGTCGGTGCGGCATCGTCGGCATCGATGGCCGGCCGGACCGTGCCGACGGTCTCGAGTGACTGGCGGAGATCATCGATCGATCGACCGTCGACGTCGGCGGCACGGCGATGGAAGGCTTCGACCCGCAGCTCGTCGGCGGGGAAGAGCACGGCGAGCGTCCGTCGGAAGGCCTCGTCGTCGGGATGGGCATCCCGACCGGCGAGGGCCGCCGCCGACCGGTGGTGGCCATCGGTCACGTAGACGCAGGCGTCGGCGAGCAGGTCGACGACTCGGGCGCTCTCGTCGGGATCGAGGGTCCAGATGAGGTGCTCGACCTCTTCGACGACATGGTCGACATCGGGGGTTCTCTCGCACGCCGCGGTCAGCAACTCGCGCAGGGTCGGGTCGGGCTCGTGCGTGAGCGCGATGGGGGACGACGTGGCTCCGACCACCTCGAGGTGGTGGCCGAGGAGCGAGGCCCGCTCGGGCCGCACGTTCTCGTGGGTGAGGACCCGGCCATCTCGCAGCCCGTCGACCTCGAGGGCACCGACGATGCCGGTCTGGACGTGGTCACGGTACGCCAGCCGGTAGGCGTAGAAGGCCGGATGGTCGGAGGAGGCGAACGCGTCGGCGTCGAGGATCCGGCTGAGCGTCTCGGCCCCGCGGCGGAGCAGCTCGTCGTCGTCGGCCACCTCTCCGGGGGAGAGGTCACCGGCCGAACGGGTCACCCCGAAGTAGCTGTAGGGGTTGGCCTCGACGATGGCCCGGCGCTCGTCGGGGGTCTTGGCGTCGTAGGCACCGGCCACGACCCGCTCGGCCCATTCGGGTCGGATCAGCCACCCGCGAAACGGGGCGAACAGGGGAGCGGTCATGCGAGCGTGACGGAGACGTTGATGACGTGTTCGTGCGCCTTGATCCGTTGGAGGATCTCGTCGCTCGGTACGCCGCCGACGTCGATGGTCGCCACCGCCGCCTTCGCGCCGGCGAACACCTTGTTGGACATGGTCGACACGTTGAGATCCGATCCCCGGAGGATGGCCAACACGGCGGCGAGCACGCCGACCTTGTCCTCGTGACGGATGGAGAGCGTGGCCGCGCGGCGGGGTTCGACCTCCATGTTCACGCAGTTCACGACGGCGCCGCTGCGGTAGGCCTCGATCGTGTCGACGGTGCCGTCGGCCACGGCCTGCTGGGCCTGCTCGGTCGAGGCGCCCACATGATGGGTCGCGACGACCGACGGATGCCGGGCGAGCGCCGAGGAGAACTCACCGCTGCCGCTGCCGGGTTCGTCGGCGAACACGTCGAGTCCGGCGCGCAGGCCGCGTGTCTCCATGGCGTCGATCAGCGCGGCCTCGTCGACCACGTCGCCACGGGAGGTGTTGAGGAGGATGGCGCCGTCGGGCATCTTCGCGAGGAACGCCGCGTCGACCATTCCCGCCGTCTCCGGGCCGCCGGGCACGTGCAAGGAGACGATGTCGGACGATGCCAGGAGGGTGTCGAGGTCGTCGACGTAGCGGACCCCCGCCCGGTCGGCCCGGTCGAGCACCGACGCGGGGCGTCCCGGCTTGTCGACCGCGATCACGTCGATGCCGAACGCGGTCGCGCGGGCGGCGGTGGCGATGCCGATGTCGCCCAGTCCGATGATGCCGAGCGTCTTGCCGAAGAGACCGTCGGCCTGCGAGTAGGCCTTCTTGTTCCACTTGCCGTCGCGGAGATCGGCGGTGGCCGCGGCGATGTGGCGGTCGACCGAGATCAACAACCCCATCGTGAGTTCGGCGACGGCCAGCGCGTTCTGGCCGGGCACGTTGCACACGAAGATGCCGAGCTCTGCGGCCCGAGCACAGTCGATGGTGTTGGTCCCGGCCCCGGCCCGCACCACGAGAGCGAGCTCGTCGGCCTCGTCGAGGGCAGCCGCGGTGACCTTGGTGGATCGGACGACGAGTACCTCGACGCCGGGCAGCGCCGCGCCGAGGCCGTCGGCATCGAGATGACCGGCCGCGACCACGTCGTCGCCGGCGGCGATCAGCCGATCGACGGCGGCGTCGGGGAGGGAATCGGCGAGGAGAATCTTCATGTGATCGGCGGTCCTCCCTCGGGGGGCATCGACTGTACCTGCCCTTCGATCGGCCGGGAAGGGTGCCGGAGACAGGGTCAGCCGAGGACCGAGCGTTGCCACGCCCGGGTGGCCTCGACCTGGTTGAAGGTGAAGGTGTGCAGTCCGGTGACGGCCAGGCGGGCGAAGTCGTCGGCCAGAGGGTCGATCAGCGTGCCGGGGTCGTAGCCCTTCGAGGCGAACAGGCGCAGGAGTCCGCTCCGGTTCTTCTTCAGGTAGCGCAGCGAGGTGCCCACGCCGAGCCGCATCCCCATGTCGAGGAGGCGACGGCGATCGACGACCCCCGCGACCCCGAGGTGGACGGGCATCGTGAATCCGTCGGCGCGGGTGGTTTCGAGCCAGCCGCGGATCGCGTCGGCGGAGAAGCACATCTGGGTCGAGGTGAACCCGCTGACGCCGGCATCGCGAAGGAGCGCCTGCTTCTCGAAGAGCGCGTCGCGCAGGGCACCCGCCGGGATCACGGCGTGACCGTCGGGATAGCCGGCGATCCCGACCGTGTCGATGCTGCCCGCCCCGATCTCGAGCAGGTCGCGCAGGAAGGCCATCGCGTCGGGGTACCCGCCCGGCTCGGCTGCGTCGCCGCCGATACAGAACACCTCGCGGAGTCCGAGGTGGATGCAGCGAGAGACCAGCGCTCGCGCGTGCGCGTCGTCGCGAACCATACGGGCGGAGAGATGCGGGACCGGGCGGTGACCGAGTTCGAGGAGTCGGGCGCAGAGGTCGAGCGTGTCGTCGAGGGTCTTGGCCGGCGAGGCGGTGACCGAGACCCGTGCGCCGGCGGGAAGGTGGGGGATCTGGGCAGTGAGCGTCTTCATCGGGACGAGCTCGTAGGTCATGTCCTCGACTGCCCTGCGGGCAGCGGGGGGCAGCGGACCGTCGGGATGGAACCAGCGCCGGGCGCTCGCCGCGTGGGTCATCGGTGCTCCTTCAGCTCAGGTTGACGACGTTGCCGTCGGCGTCGATGTCGATGGCGTGTGCAGCCGGGGTCTTGCCGAGGCCCGGCATGGTGCGCATGTCGCCACAGATCGGGTAGACGAAGCCGGCCCCGACAGAAGCCCGTACCTCGCGGACCGGGAGGGTCCATCCAGTCGGGGCCCCCTTGCGCTTCGGGTCGTGGCTCAACGACAGGTGGGTCTTGGCGATGCAGACGGGCAGATCGCCGAAGCCGGCATCGGTGAAGGTCTTCAGCTGTGACCGGGCTTGCGGCGAGTACTCGACGCCGTCGGCGCCGTAGACCTTGGTCGCCACCGCATGGATCTTGTCCTCGAGCGAGGCGTCGTCGGGGTAGAGCACCGCGAACTGCGACGGTTCCTCGGCCGCCTCCTTCACGGCCGTCGCGAGCTCGGTCGCGCCTCTGCCGCCGTCGGAGAAGTGGGTCGAGACCGCGGCCCGGGCGCCGTACTCGGCGGCGATCTCGTGGATCGCCGCGATGTCGGCGGGATGGTCGCCGGGGAACACGTTGATCGCCACGACCGGGGTGCAGCCGTGGATCTGCATGTTCTCGAGCTGCTTGCGCAGATTGTCGCCGCCCATGTGGACCTCGTCCGGGTTCTCGGCGAGGAGGGCATCGGGCAGCGGCTTGCCGGCGACGATCCGGTGGTTGCCGGAGTGGGCCTTCAGCCCTCGCACCGTGGCCACGAGCACGGCGGCGTCAGGGGCGAGGCCCGAGTAGCGGCACTTGATGTTGAAGAACCGTTCCGCTCCCATGTCGGCACCGAAGCCGGCTTCGGTCAGCAGGAACTCGCCGGTGTGGATCCCGATCTGGTCGGCGACGATGCTCGAGTTGCCGGTGGCGATGTTGCCGAAGGGGCCGGTGTGGACCAGGGCCGGCGTGTGCTCCAGCGTCTGCATCAGGTTGGGCTTGATGGCTTCCTTGAGGATCACCGCCATGGAGCCGGCCGCGCCGATCTCTTCGGCGGTGATCGGTGTGCCCGCTTCCGAGTAGCCGAGCACGATACGGCCGAGCCGGCTCCGCAGGTCCTGGAGCCCGGTGCACAGCGCCAGTGCCGCCATGACCTCCGAGGCCGCAGTGATGTCGAACCCCGTCTCGCGGGGCACGCCGTCGAGTCGGCCCCCGAGCCCGATCACGGTGTTGCGCAGCGAGCGATCGTTCACGTCGAGCACCCGACGCCAGGTGATGTTGTGGGGGTCGAACCCGAGCTCGTTGCCGTGGAACAGGTGGGCGTCGAGGAGGGCGGCGCACATGTTGTGGGCCGCGGTCACCGCGTGCATGTCGCCGGTGAGATGGAGGTTGAACATCTCCATCGGTACGACCTGGCTGTAGCCGCCACCCGCTGCGCCGCCCTTGATGCCGAAGGTCGGGCCCATCGAGGGCTGTCGGATCGCGATCGTCGCCGCGCTCCCGATGTGTGAGAAGGCCTGACCGAGCCCGACCGTGGTGGTGGTCTTGCCTTCACCCAACGGCGTCGGCGTGATGGCCGAGACGACCACGTATTTGGCTCGGGGTCGGTCGGCCATCTGCTCGATCGCGTCGAGTCGGATCTTGGCTGCACCGGCACCGTAGGGCTCGAGGCACTCGGCGGGGATTCCCGCGGTGGCGGCGATGTCGCCGAGGGGCTTCAGGCTCGCCTGCTCGGCGATCTCCAGATCGGACGGAACGGCCATGATTCCCCTTCGGCACGACGGCGAGGCGAGCGTAGCACCTGTGTTCCGTATCGTGGGTATGTTCCGCAATGCGGAACCACGGTCAGCTCGGCGAGAGCAGATCCTCGAGCTCGACCCCGACCTCGCGGCCGTCGACCACCCGCCGGTCGCCGAGGGGTTCACCCAGATCGACGTCGACCGCGACCGCGGGATTGCCCGGGCATTCCCGGTCGCCTTCGAGGGGCACGACGGAGAGGGTGATGCCCACCTGGGAGTCGTCGCCGAGGACCACCGGCTCGTTGAGTCGGTCGCCCATCGGCTGGCCGCTGGCGCAGCCGCGTTCGGTGGCCAGCAGGTGCAGGACCGTGTCGTCCGGCGCCGGCGTCGGGTGGTCGGGGTCGAGCTCCCACTCGACGATCCCCAGACCGTCGTCGAGCTGGAACTGGAGCGGGCACTCGGCTCCCGACGATGCGCCGGCCCAGCGCCACTCGCCGCCATCGGCTTCGAGTGTCATGAAGCTCAGGCCGGTGTCGGCCGCGGTCGAGCGGTCGCCGACGTGCACCACGAGGACCCGTTCGTCGGTCTCGTGGAGCACGCGCCAGCCGTCCTGGGGCCAGAACGTACCTTCCTCGTTCGCGAGGAAGTCCTGCATCGCGGCCTCGACCCCGGGCGTCGCTTCGACCACCGGTGGCACGTCGTCGAGCGCCGAGAGCGGGAAGGTGGGCCCCGACGGGCAGCCGACGATCGGGTCGGCGTCGCCGCCCGTGGGGGCCGGGTCGTCGCCGGTGACCGGCGCGGTGCTCGTGGTGGATGTGCTGGTCGAGGTCGTCGTCGGATCCGCGGTGGTGGAGTCGACGTCGTCACCGCACGACGCGGCGGCGACGGCGACGAGGAGGGCGAGGGCGAGGGTGAGGCGGCGCATGGACGTAGGACGATTGTCTCACGGCGGCGGTTCCCCGGCGGCCTCACCCGGCCAGCGGCGACTCCAGGCGGGCGGTGACGGCGGCGCGAATGTCGGCGTCGAACGCGCGGACGTGGGCCTCGACCAGGTCGGCGACGCCGTCGCCGTCGCCCTCTTCCAGTGCGTGGAGGATCGCCGCGTGCTCGTGCACGGCGTGGCGCATGTCGGCGACCTCGGCGAGGTAGAGGTGCCAGAGTCGGTCCGACTGGGCGTAGAGCGTGTCGAGGGTGTCGAGCAGGAAGCGGTTGCCGGCCGCTTCCCACATGATCTCGTGGCAGCGACGGTCGATGGCCATCAGCTGTTCGTTGCCCGCTGCGGTCTCCGTGGCTTCGAGCTCGACGGCCATCTCGGCCCACTGCTCGGCCGTGCCCCGGGCGGCGGCGAGGCGGGCGGCGTAGGGCTCGAGCACGGTCCGTGTCTCGAACAGCATGGAGAGTTCGGAGACGTCGATGCCGGCCACGAACATGCCCCGGCGGGGAATGACGGTCACGAAGTGCTCTCGGGCGAGCCGCTGGAGGGCCTCTCGGATCGGGGTGCGACCGAGGCCGAGCCGCTCGCGGAGGTCGTCCTCCCTGAGCACGTCGCCGGGCGCGAGATCGAGCCGAACGATCATCCGGCGGAGTGCTTCGTAGGCCGTCTGGCTCTTGCTGGTCTCGGTCATCTGGTCTTGGTCATCTGGTCTTGGTCATGAGGCGTGGTTGCCCGGCGTCTGTCCAGGTTCTAGGATCCGATGATACACAAGTGATATATCAGAGAGCGGTTCGGGAGCAACTGTGAGCGAATTCCCCACACACGCCAAGGTGGTCGTCATCGGCGCCGGCATCGTCGGCAACTGCCTCGTCGGTCATCTGGCCCGGCTGGGCTGGACCGACCTGGTCCTGCTCGACAAGGGCCCGCTGCCCAACCCCGGCGGTTCGACCGGCCATGCGTCGAACTTCATCTTCCCGGTGGATCACAACAAGGAGATGGCGCTGCTCGGCGAGCAATCGGCCAACCAGTACCGCGACATGCAGCTCTCGGTCGACTCCGGCGGCATCGAGGTCGCCCGCACCCAGGAGCGCATGGACGAACTGCAGCGGCGCATGACCTCGGCCACGGCGTGGGGGATCGAAGCCCACCTGCTCACGCCGGCCGAAGTCAAGGAACTCGTGCCCTTCATCAACGACGAGGTCATCCTCGGCGGCTTCTACTGCCCGACCGTGAGCGTGGTCGACTCCCTCGAGACCGGCACGGTCATGCGAAAGGAGGCCATCGAGAAGGCCGGATGTCAGGTGTTCGCCAACACCGAAGTGCTCGATCTGGTCACGACCGACGCACCCGGTGCCAACGGTCGGCGGGAGATCAAGGCCGTCGTCACCGACAAGGGCACGATCGACGCCGACCACGTGGTGATCGCCTGTGGCGTGTGGTCCAACCGCATCGCCAACATGGCCGACACCTACATCCCACTCGTCCCGGCCGTGCACCAGATGGCCGACGTCGGCCCGATGGACGTCCTCGCCGAGACCAACAACGAGATCGGCTATCCGATCGTTCGCGACATGGACACCTTCTGTTACGAACGCCAGTCGGCCGGGTCGATGGAGGTCGGCTCCTACGGTCATCGCCCGATCCTGCACCACCCCGACGAGATCCCGTCCAACGAAGAGGCTGCGCTTTCGCCCACCGAGATGCCGTTCACGCCCGACGACTTCGATGAGCAGATGGAGACGGCCATCGAGCTGATGGACATGCTCGGCGACGCCGAGATCAAGTACGCCATCAACGGGTTGCTCTCGTTGACGCCCGACACCATGCCCTGCCTCGGCGAGATGCCGGACGTCGACGGACTCTGGTCGGCCGCTGCGGTCTGGGTCAAGGAAGGTCCGGGCATGGCGCAGGTCGTCGCCGAGTGGATGACCCACGGCTACCCGCGGGTGATCGATGCCCACGGGGCCGACATCGCCCGCTTCTACGACGAGGAGAAGAGCGACGAACACATCTGGTCGCGCGCCGAGGAGCACTTCAACAAGACCTACGGCATCGTGCACCCGGCCGAACAGTGGGAGAACCGGCGCTTCCTCGTCGACTCGCCCTACCGGTCGCGTCAGGAAGCCCTCGACGCCGAGTTCTTCCAGGCCCGTGTGTGGGAGCGGCCCCAGTGGTACAACGCCAACGCCGACCTCGTCGAGCGCTATGGCCTCGAGGAACGTGAGGTCGAGTGGGACAACCGATGGTGGAGCCCGATCACGATCGGCGAGCACCTCAACCTGCGCGAGCACTGTGGTCTCGTCGACCTGTCGGCCTTCCAGATCTACGAGCTGTCGGGGCCCGGCGCCGTCGAGTTCGCCGACCACCTGGCCGTCAACAAGATCGACGTGCCCGTCGGCCGGTCGGTCTACACGCCGTGGCTCAACGCCGACGGCGGCTTCCACTCCGACCTCACGATGATGCGTACCGGCGACGACACCGTGCAGGTCGTCACCGGCGTGTTCGACGGCGGTCGCGACGAGTTCTGGGTCCGCAAGCACATGCCCAACGACGGGTCCGTCACCTTCCGCAACCGCACCCGTGAGCTGTCGACGCTCGGCCTCTGGGGACCGAACGCGCCGGCCGTGCTCGGCCAGCTGACCGACCACGACCTCTCGCAGGACGGCTCGCCCTACGGCTCCTACCTGCCGGCGACCGTCGCCGGCGTGGAGTGCATGCTCTTCCGCATCTCCTATGTCGGCGACACCGGCTGGGAGATCTACATCCCATGGGGCGAGGCCGCCACGGTGTGGGACGCGGTGATGGAGGCCGGGGCCGCCCACGGCATCCGGGCCACCGGTGGCGGTGTCTACGGCACGTCCGGCCGGATCGAGAAGGGCTACCGCCTGATGGGAGCCGAACTCGAGAGCGAGTACAACCCCGTCGAGGCCGGTCTCGCCCGTCCGAAGGTGAAGGCCGCCGACTTCATCGGCAAGGAGGCCTACCTGGCCGCCCGCGAGGCAGGGGCCGAGGTGCAGTGCGTCACCCTCACGGTCGACGACAACACCGACTCGCAGGGTCGCCAGCGCTGGATGCAGGGCGGCAACGAACCCATCCTCGACATGAACGGCGACCGCATCGTCGACTCACACGGCCGCGTGTCACGGGTGACCTCGGCGGGCTACGGCCCGTCGATCGGCAAGATGCTGCTCATGGGCTACGTCCCCGTCGAGATGGCCGAACCCGGCACTTCGCTCCAGGTGATGTACATGAACGAGCTGTTCCCCTGCACCGTCGTCGGCACCGGTTCCGCCTTCGACCCCGACGACACCCGTCTCAAGAGCTGACCATGAAGACCTTGGTGTGTGTGAAGCGGGTGCCGGCCCCCGGCGCCAAGATCAACGTGACCGACGACGGCATGGACGTCGACGCCGCCCACCTCGGGTTCACCACGAGCCCGCACGAGGAGTGCGGGGTCGAAGGTGCGATCCAGCTGAAGGAGGAACACGGCGGCGAGGTCACCGTGCTGACGCTCGGCGGGGGAGAAGCCGAGGAACAGCTGCGTTACGCGGCGTCGGTGGGTGCCGATCACGGCGTGCTCGTGCCGACCGACGGCGAGCCGTGGGATCCGCAGCGCACGGCTGCCGCGATCGTCGCAGCGATCGGTGCGCTCGAGTCCGACGGCCCGTTCGACCTGATCCTGTTCGGCAACGAATCGGCTGACAGCGGCGGGTTCCAGGTCGGCATCCGTGTCGCCCATGCCCTCGGACGACCGATCGTCCAGGGCATCAAGGGCATCGAGGTCTCCGACGACACGGTCACCGCCCGACGGGAGATCGACGGCGGATTCGAGGTCTACGAGCTGCCCCGACCCTGTGTGCTCGGGGTCAAGGAGGGCCTCAACCTCCCGCGCTACCCGACCATGAAGGGCCGGCTCGCGTCGAAGAAGCTGGAGATCCGCGCGATCGAGACCGACGCTCCCGCCGGCGGGCAGACCCGGGTGCGGCTCCACCGCCCGGTCGAGCAGGTGTCGGAGACCGTCGTCCTCGGCGAGGGACCGGAGGCTGCGGCCGCGGTGGTCGACGTGCTCGAAGAGCTGGGGGTCCTCTGATGTTGCTCGTCGTCCTCGAACACGACCGCGGGGAGCTCGTCGAGGCGGCCCGCGAAGCGCTCACGTTCGGCCGCACGCTGGCGGGAAGGATGGGCAGCGAACTCCACGCCGCGCTCATCGGTGCCGATGACGATGCCCTCGTCGCGGCGGCGGGTGACTATGGCGCGGACACCGTCCACACGTGCACCCACGAGGTCCTGTCCGACTACGGGCCCGACGCGCACGGCGCAGTCGTCGCCCAGATGGTCGAGTCGCTGTCACCCGACGCGGTGCTCGCCTGCGGGTCCGACCGCGGCAACGAGGTCATGGCCCAGGCTGCGGCCCGCCTCGCTGCGCCCTTCGTTGCCAACTGCACCGACGTCGTCCCCGGCGAGCCCTGGTCGCTGACCCGGGTCCAGTGGGGTGGCTCGCTACTCGAGGACGCCACGCTGCGCGCCGACGTCCCCCTGCTCACCTGCGGTCTCCATGCCGTCGCCGCCGAGTCGGGCGACGGCGACGATCCCGACGTCGAGGAGTTCGACGCCACGCTCGACGACTCGCACACGGTCACCATCGTGCGCGACCGCGTGGTGCAGGAAGCCGGCGTCACCCTGCCCACGGCCCCGGTCGTCGTCGGTGGTGGCCGGGGCGTCGGATCCGAGAACGGCTTCGAGCCGCTCGAGGAGCTGGCCGAGTTGCTGGGCGGCCGCGTGGGCTGCTCGCGCGCCGTCACCAACCTCGGCTGGCGGCCCCACGCCGACCAGGTGGGCCAGACCGGCACCCGGATCGCCCCGGAGATCTACATCGCGACCGGCATCTCCGGCGCGATCCAGCACTGGGTCGGCGCGATGGCGAGCAAACACATCCTCGCGATCAACACCGACCGCGAGGCCAACATGGTGGTGAAGGCCGACTGGGCCGTCATCGCCGACCTCCACGACGTGATCCCGGCGATCAGCGAAGAGGTCAGACGGCGGCGATCCGCGTCTTCGTGATGCCTCAGACGGAGGCGAGATGTTCCGAGATGCTCGCCGCCGTCTCGATGGTCAGGAGCCCGAGGTCGTGGGACCGGTCGGGGTCGGGGAAGCGATACGCCGGTCCGTGGACGTGGACGGCGGCCTCGACCGAACCGTCGTCCTCGAAGATCGGGGCGGCCACCGAGTTGATGCCCTCGGCGAACTCCTCGTAGACCCAGGCGTAACCGAGACTGCGGACCTGTTCGAGCCGGGTTCGGATCTCGTCGGGATCGACCATCGTCCACGCCGTCGTCTTGGCGAGGTCGGAACGAAGGAACGCCTCGAGGCGATGCTCGGGCCAGTGCGCCATCACGGCGAGTCCGGACGGGACCGTGTGGATCGGGCACGACTCGCCGGTCCAGTCGCGGATCTGCACCTCGGTCTCGACCTCGGCGTGGTCGAGGTAGTACATGTCACGGCCGTCGACGACCGAGATGCCCGACGTCTCGCCGACGCGTTCGGTCAGTTCGAGCAGGTGGGGTCGGGCTGTCGACACGAGGTTGCGGCCGGGCTGGGCAGCACCCGCGATGTCGATGAGTCCCTCGCCGAGGCGGTAGTCGCCGCCGGTTTCGTCCTGGGTGACCGCGCCCTCGGTTTCGAGGGCGTTGAGCAGTCGGGCGACGGTCGACTTCGGCAGCTCGACCTTGCTCGCGAGTTCGGTGACGCCGGCCGGGCCCACGGCGAGCGCTCTCAGCAGGGTGAATGCGCGCTCGATCGACTGCACCGACATGGAGTCACCGTAGGCGACCCGGCGCGCTGTTCCGCAATGCGGAACGCCGGCGTGGTGATCGGTTGTGTCCGTGACGAGTGTCTGACACCGCGGTGACGGGTCAGCGGGCGGGGGTGATGGCGTCGACGAGCCGGTCGACGACGGCGTCGATAGCGACCCGTTCGGTCTCGCCCGTCGCCCGGGGGGTGAACTCGACCTCGCCCTCGGCCAGGGCCTTGGGGCCGATGGTGACCCGGTAGGGGATGCCGATCAGTTCGGCATCAGCGAACTTCACGCCGGCGCGGGCGTCGCGGTCGTCGAGGATGACGTCGACCCCGCGGGCCTGCAGATCGGTGTAGAGACGCTCGCCGGCGGCGACCGAGGCATCGTCCTTGAGGCTCACGATCGTCACCACGGCTTCGTAGGGGGCGATCGCCACGGGCCAGATGAGTCCGTTCTCATCGTGGTGGGTCTCGGCGGCTGCGGCCATGTTGCGGCCCACGCCGATGCCGTAGCTGCCCATGACGAGCGGGACCTGGGTGCCGTCGGGGTCGAGCACGTGGGCGCCGAGCGCGTCGGAGTACTTCGTGCCGAGCTTGAAGATGTGGCCGGCCTCGATGCAGCGAACGATCTCCAGCTTCCCCCCACAGTTGGTGCACGCCTCGCCGGCGGTGACCTCGCGCAGGTCGGCCCACTCGCTGACGGCGATGTCGCGGCCGACGTCGACGCCGGTGTAGTGCCAGTCGTCTTCGTTGGCGCCCGTCGCCATGCCCGAACGGCCGTCGAGCGCAGGGTCGGCGATGATGCGAAGGCCCTCGACGCCCACGGCACCCAGCGAGCCGGGGTTGGCGCCGAGGTGCTCGAGCGTCTCCTCGGGAGTGGCGGGACGGATGTCGATCGCGCCGGTGTGGTCCTGCAGCTTCTGGACGTTGAGCTGGTGGTCGCCGCGGACGAGGGCCAGGGTGATGGTCCCGTCGAGCACCATCACCAGGGTTTTGATCTGATGGATGGCGCCGGCGCCACCCTCGACCTTGGCCAGCTGGGCGATCGTGCGCACGTCGGGCGTGGGGAAGCGTTCGAGCTCGGCGATGGGTCGATTGTCGATCGGTGTGAGCTGCGAGATCGCCCGCTCGACGTTGGCCGCGTAGTCGCACGAGGGACAGCGCACGACGTCGTCCTCGCCGGCGGGCGACGGGACCATGAATTCGGTGGATCCCGAACCGCCCATCGCCCCCGACGACGCCTCGACGGGCATGGCGGGGAGCGAGAGTCGCTCGAAGATGCGCACATAGGCCTCGTGGTGGCGCTCGTAGGCCGCGTCGAGTCCGGCCTCGTCGAGGTCGAACGAATAGGAGTCCTTCATCGCGAACTCGCGGACCCGGAGCAGGCCGCTCTTGGGTCGGGGCTCGTCGCGGAACTTCCACTGGATCTGGTACCAGATCTGGGGGAGGGACTTGTAGGACGAGATCTCGAGGGAGAGATCCGTGAAGACCTCCTCGTGGGTCATGCCGAGCGCGTTCTCGGCGCCCTTGCGGTCGACGAGGCGGAACATCTCGTCACCCATGACCTCCCAGCGTCCCGACTTCTTCCAGAGCGAGGCGGGATGCATCGCGGGGAGGAGGAACTCCTGGCCGCCGATCGCATTCATCTCCTGGCGTACGATGGCCGCGACCTTCTCGTGGACCTTCAGTCCGAGGGGCAGCATCGAATAGTGGCCGGCGTGGAGCTGGCGGATGAAGCCGCCCCGCACGAGCAGCTTGTGGCTCGCGGCCTCGGCATCAGCCGGGGCATCGCGCAACGTGGGGATGAACAGGTTCGACCAGCGCATGGGCATGCACGGTACAACCTCGCCCCCTGTGCCCCGTGCGGATTGATCGCCGGTCGGGGGCCACGACGACCCGCAGTGCTGCGGTACTGTCCCGGCATGCAGCATCGCGGCGGTTCCGCCACCCCGAGGCGACGGCGAAAGGGCCGCACGTATTCGGCCCCGCTGCCCCGCTTGACCACCCCGATGGTCAGAGACGGAGGCGTCCTGCGCGAGGCGAGTTGGGACGAGGCGCTCGGCCGCGCCGCCGAGGGGTTCGCGGCCATCCGCGACGAGCACGGGCCCGAGGCCTTCGGCATGTTCAGCTGCTCGAAGTCGACCAACGAGATGAACTACGCGGCCCAGAAGTTCATCCGCACGGCGATCGGGTCGAACAACATCGACTCCTGCAATCGAACTTGACACGCACCCTCCGTCGTCGGTCTGGCGACAGTGTTCGGAGCGGGAGGGGGCACCTGCTCCTACGAAGAGATCGAGGACGTCGACGTCGTCCTGCTCTGGGGCTCCAACGCCCGTGAGGCGCACCCGATCTTCTTCCATCACCTCCTGAAGGGGCTCGGCAACGGCGCCCGGATGTTCGCGGTCGATCCCCGGCGATCGAGCTCGTCGAAGTTCGCCGACGTCTGGTTGGGGATCGACGTCGGGACCGACATCGCCCTGGCCAACGCCGTCGGTCGCGAGATCATCGCAGCTGATCTCCACGACAAGGACTTCATCGCCCACTCGTCATCCGGGTTCGAGGCGTACCGAGCCCATGTGGAGCCCTACACGCTCGACCACGCGGCCCGGCTCACGGGTGTGCCGGCCCATGCCATCCGGGAGATGGCCCACGCCTACGCGACCGCGGAGCGGGCGCAGATCCTGTGGACGCTGGGGATCACCGAGCACCACAACGCCGTCGAGAACGTGCTGTCCCTCTGCAACCTCGCGTTGCTGACCGGCCACATCGGCAGGTGGGGGAGCGGACTCGTTCCCCTTCGGGGTCAGAACAACGTGCAGGGCGGCGGCGACATGGGTGCGTTGCCCGACAAGTACCCCGGCTTCCAGGACGTCGGCGATCCCGCCGCCCAGGCCAAGTTCGAGGCCGCCTACGGCATGGCGCTGCCCTCGACCCCCGGCCTGCACCTCACCCTCATGTTCGAAGCGATGGAAGAGGGCGCGCTCAAAGGCGTCTACGTGATCGGGGAGAACCCGGCCGACAGCGAGGCCGATGTCGAACACGCCCGGGCCCTGTTGCGCGGCCTCGACATCCTCGTGGTGCAGGACATCTTCATGACCCGTACAGCCGAGATGGCCGACGTGGTCCTACCCGCATCGGTCGGCTGGGCCGAGTGCGACGGCACGGTGACGTCGTCTGAGCGCCGGGTGCAACGAGTCCGGGCTGCGGTGTCGCCACCGGGGGAGTGCCGCCACGACCACGAGATCCTCGGCGAGTTGGCCACCCGGCTCGGCGTCGACTGGGGCAACCCGTCGCCGGAGGATCTGTGGGACGAGCTGCGTTCGCTCTCGCCCCTGCACGCGGGCATGAGCTACGAACGACTCGAGGCGGTCGGCGGTCTCCAGTGGCCCTGCCCCGACCTCGACCATCCGGGGTCGCCGTTCCTGCACGGATGGCTGTGGGAGGACGATCTCGGCGGCCGCGCCCCGGCGCCGTTCAGCATCACGAACTTCGAAGGTCCGAAGGAACCGCTCACCGACGACTTCCCGTTGCGGCTCACCACCGGACGGGCCCTCGACAGCTACAACACGGGAGTGCAGTCCAACGCCTTCGCATCGCCGATCCGCTACGGCGAGGAAATCGACGTGAACCCGGCCGACGCCCAGCGGCTCGGCGTGGCTGATGGGGAGCGGGTGCGGGTGTCGTCGCCGCGTGGTTCGGTGGAGATGCAGGTGCGGGTGCAGGCCGACCTTCCCGAAGGGCTGACGTTCACCACCTTCCACTTCCCGGAGCTGGTCGACGTCAACACGCTCACCAACGACGAATGGGACCGCCGGTCGGGCACGTCCGAGTTCAAGGCGGCCTCCATCCGGATCGAGAGGGTCCCCGCCGATGGCTGACCTCTTCATCGGCCCGGATCTGGCCGACGAGGACGAGATCGCCGCGGTCACCGCGGCGATCGGCGACGACCCTGCGGTGGTGCACGAGACCGAGCGGCTCGTCATCGGTGGCGGTCACCGGCGTCGTGCACGCCGCCATCTCCTGCTCCCGGCGCTGCACGCCCTCCAGAACGCCAAGGGTTGGATCACCCCCGGCGGCCTCAACCATGTGTGCGAGGTGCTGCAGGTGCCCCCGGCCGAGGCCTACGGAGTGGCGACGTTCTACGAGATGTTCCGGGTCGACGATCCCGGCCACACCGACGAGGTCGTGCACGTCTGCGTCGACGCCGCGTGCCAGATCGCCGGCAACGAGGTGCTGCTCGCCGAGCTCGAAGCCGACGGCGCCGCCGTGCATCGGTCCCCGTGCCTCGGGCAATGCGAGCGGGCGCCGGCACAGTTCGTTCAGGGCGTCGCCGGCCCGGACCGTGTTCCCGCCGACGAGGTCGCGGTCGATCCGGCGGTTCCGCAGCAGGGCCAACCGGGTCTGCGGCTGCTGGCCCGTGTCGGTGTGGTCGACCCGACCTCGCTCGATTCGTACCGCGCCCACGGTGGCTACCGCGCCCTCGCTCGCGGGGTCGAGATGGGGTCGGCGGCCATCTGCGATGCCATCGCCGATTCCGGTCTCTCCGGTCGGGGCGGGGCGGCGTTCCCCACCGGCGTGAAGTGGAAGGCCGTTGCGGCCGAGCTGGGTCGGCCGAAGCACGTCGTCGCCAACTGCGACGAGAGCGAACCGGGCACGTTCAAGGACCGGGTGGTGATGGAGAACGACCCGTTCGCGCTGGTCGAGGCCCTGACCCTGGCCGGGTTCGCGACCGGTGCCGAGAACGGGTGGATCTACATCCGTGGCGAATACCCGCTCGCGACGGCTCGACTGCAGTCTGCCGTCGATCAGGCCCGTGCCGCCGGCCTGTTGGGCCCCGACGCAGCCGGATCCGGCCACGCGTTCGACATCGAGATCCGCCGCGGTGCCGGCGCCTACATCTGCGGGGAGGAGACGGCGTTGTTCGCGTCGCTCGAGGGGTTCCGGGGCGAGCCGAGGAGCAAGCCGCCGTTCCCGACCACCCACGGTCTGTTCCGCGAGCCGACTGCGGTCAACAACCCCGAGACCCTGCTCAACGCCCTCGACGTCGTGCTCGCCGGCCCCGACGACTATCGCACCCGCGGCACCGAGCGATCGCCCGGCACCAAGCTCCTCTGTCTGTCCGGACGGGTCGCCCGACCCGGCGTCTACGAGGTCGAGTTCGGCACGACGCTGGGCGCGGTCCTCGACCTGGCGGGCGGGCTGACCGGAAGCGGCAGGCTCGCCGCCGTGCTCATGGGCGGGGCCGCCGGATCCTTCGTCGGCCCCGACGCCCTCGACCTGCCGCTCACCCTCGAGGACACCCGCGAGCGGGGCACCACCCTCGGTTCGGGTGTCGTCATGGCCTTCACCGACGAGATCGACATGACCGCGGTGTGCACCCGCATCGCCGAGTTCTTCCGCAACGAGAGTTGTGGCCAGTGCGTCCCGTGCCGGGTCGGCACGGTGCGCCAACACGAGACCCTCGTGGAGCTCGGTCGCACGGGCACGCTCACCGCCGATCGTCGGGTGCTGGTGGCCGACATGGCGCAGGTGATGGTCGATGCATCGATCTGCGGCCTCGGCCACACCGCGGCGTCGGCTATCGAGTCCGCCCTCGCCCTCGGCCTGATCGGAGAAGCCCCATGAGCGGCGAGGTGCCAATGAGCGATGAGGTGGCGGTCACGCTCACGATCGACGGTCGCGAGGTCAGCGTTGCCGCCGGGACCTCGGTCCACAAGGCCTGCGAGTCGGCGGGCGTCGACACGCCCACGTTGTGTTGGGCCGAGAACCTCACGCCGGTCGCCGTCTGTCGCGTCTGTGTGGTCGAGGTCGAAGGGTCGCGGGCGCTGGTGCCGTCCTGTGCCCGGCCGGTCGAGGAGGGCATGGTCGTCGAGACCGACTCCGAGCGGGTGCGCCACAGCCGAAAGATGGTGCTCGAGTTCCTGGGGAGCGGGGTCGACCTCAGCCAGGCCGACGAGCTCGCGGAGTGGATCGACCACTACGGCGCCGAGCCCGATCGCTACGACCAGCCGGAGCTGGCGGCCGAGCGGATCGACGAGGAACCCAAGGTCCAGGACGACCTCTACATCCGTGACTACGACAAGTGCGTCCTCTGCTACAAGTGCGTCGAGGCGTGCGGCGACGACGCCCAACACACCTTCGCCATCGCCGTCAGTGGACGGGGATTCGACGCCCGCATCAGCACCGAGTTCGACGTGACCCTGCCCGACTCGGCCTGTGTCTACTGCGGCAACTGCATCGGCGTCTGTCCGACTGGGGCGATCCAGTTCAAGACCGAGTTCGACATGCGCAACGCCGGCGACTGGCGTCCCGAAGACCAGGACGTCACCACCACGGTGTGTTCGTTCTGCGGCGTCGGCTGCAATCTCGAACTCCACACCCAGGACGACCGGATCGTGAAGGTCACCTCACCCGCCGACCACTCGGTCACCCACGGCCATCTCTGCATCAAGGGCCGCTTCGGCTGGACCTACGTCCAACCCCCTGCGCTTCTTAACCGAGAAAGTCGCGGTCACCGCGACTTTCTCGGTTAAGAAGCGCAAGGGCAGGCAATAGCCTTGGTTCGATGCTGGACTTCTCTCTTCCTCCCGAACTCGAGGAACTCCGGGCCCGGGTCCGCGCGGTCGCCCTCGAGGGCGTCGCGACCTACGGCGCCCACACCGACTCGTGGATCAACGGTTACTCGGAGGAGTTCTCCAAGGTCCTCGCCGAGCACGGCTGGATCGGGATGACCTGGCCGACCGAGTTCGGCGGCGGCGGTCGACCCAACATCGAACGCATCGTCATGGGCGAGGAGATGATCAAGGTCGGCGCGCCGATCGCGGCGAGCTGGTTCGCCGACCGCCAGATGGGGCCCGGCCTCATCGCCTACGGCACTCCCGACCAGCAGGCCGAGTTCCTCCCCGGCATGCTCAGCGGCGAGACCACGTGGTGCATCGGCATGAGCGAACCCGACTCGGGATCCGACCTCGCCAGCCTGAAGACCTCGGCCGTCCGCGACGGCAACGAGTGGGTCATCAACGGCCAGAAGATCTGGACCTCCTTCGCCGCGGTCGCCGACTACTGCTATCTGATCGGTCGCACGTCGAGCGAGGGCCCGCCCCATCGCGGCGTCAGCGAGATCATCGTGCCCATGGACCGGCCCGGCATCGAGGTCCGGCCGATCAAGGACATGACGACCAACGCCCACTTCTGCGAGGTGTACTTCACCGACGTGCGGGTGCCGATCGAGAACCTCGTCGGGGTCGAGGGCGATGCCTTCAAGCAGACCATGGCCCAACTCGAGCACGAGCGAGGCGGCATCGACCGGCTGGTGAGCAATCGGCCGCTGTTCGACCGCGCCGTCGAGGTGGCGGACACCGACGACCCGCGTGTGCGGCAGGAGATCGCCCAGCTCGAGATCGGCTATCGCCTCGGGCGGATCCTCGTCTACCGCGAGGCGCTCAAGCAGGCGCCGGCCGGCTTCTCGGCGGCCACGAAGTGCTTCTGCACCGAACACGAACAGCGGGTGGCCGACTTCGCCGCCAGCCAGTTGGGCATGCTGGCCACGGCCGACTCCGACCTGGCCAAGGCCATCAACTACTCCCCGGCCTACACGATCATGGGCGGCACGTCCGACATCATGCGCAACATCCTCGGTGAGCGACTCCTCGGTCTCCCACGCGAGCCCCGGCCCTAGCGACCGCCATTGGTCTGGGCCCTCGGGATCTACTTCTCGTTCGCGATCGGGATCGGTGACTTCTTCGGCGCGTATCTGGCGCGCCGTGTGCACGCCTTCACGACCGTCCTCACCTACCTCCTCATCGGGGGACTCAGCGCCTCGGTGCTGCTCCTCGTGGTCGAGAGTGACTTCATCGCCCGAGACGTCGGATTCGGGGCCGCCGGCGGGCTGACCGTCGGCTTCGCCCTCACGCTGCTCTACCGCGGCATGGCGGTGTCGTCGGCGGCGGTCGTCTCCCCGGTGACGGCGGTGGTGACCGCGTTGATCCCGGTGGCGTGGGACGCGTCGACCGGCGGCGACCTTCCCGGGCTCGTCATTTTCGGCATCGCCGTGTCGCTCGGCGGCCTGGCGGTGACGACGTTCTCGCCCGAGCTCGGCGAACGGGCGATGGCCGGGGTCGGTTGGGGTCTGGCCTCTGGCACCTGCTTCGGGATCTCGTTGACCCTGATCGGTCAGGCCGAGATCGAGAGCGGCATGTGGGCCACGGTCTTCCAACGGTTCACCGCGTTCGCGGTTCTCGCCGTGATCGCCTTCGCCCGCGGGATCCCGCGGTTCGTCCCCCGGCCGCTGCTTCGGCAGGGGATCATCGGCGGCGTGCTCACCGGCACCGGCGTCGGGGCGTTCGTCGCCGGAGCGCAGCGCGGGTCGCTGAGCGAGATCACGGTGACCGCCTCGATGTTCCCGGCGGTCACCGTCGTCCTCGCCGCGATCTTCGAGCACCATCCCCTTCGCTGGTGGCAGATGCTCGGACTCGCGACGGTGGTGACCGGAGTGATCCTCATCGGCGTCGGTTGAGCGGGCAGACTGGCCCGGTGCCGCACTCCCGCCCACGGCTGACCGTCGATCTCGACGCCCTCGCCGACAACTATCGGCTCGTCCGCGATCGACTCGCCGGGGTCCCGGCCGGAGCTGCCGTCAAGGCGGATGCCTACGGACTGGGGGTCGAACCCGTGGCCCAGCGGCTGTGGGCCGAGGGGTGCCGCGAGTTCTTCGTCGCCAACGTCGACGAGGGCGTCGAACTCCGGCGGATCCTGTCGCAGGCCGCAATCAACGTCTTCGACGGCGCGCTTCCCGGCACCGAGGACGCACTCGTGGCGTACGACCTCGTCCCGATCGTGATCAGCCTCGACCAGCTGTCCGGGTGGCAGGCGACCGCGGCGCGAAACGGGTCACCGCTGCCGGTGGGACTGCACTTCGACACCGGCATCAACCGGACCGGTCTCGGCTCGCGTGACACCGCCACCCTGGCCGAGGAACGGACCCGACTCGACGGCCTCGAGCTGCGGCATGTGCTCAGCCACCTGGCGTCGGCCGACGAGCCGACCGATCAATCGGCGCGGCAGCTCGAACGCTTCCGGGGCATCCGCGCCGCGTTCCCCGGCGGCGTCGCGTCGCTGGCCAACTCGGCCGGCATCTTCCGTGGCGCCGAGTACCACTTCGACCTGGGGCGCCCCGGCATCGCCCTCTACGGCGGCTCGCCGGGGGCGGTCATGGACCCTGCGCCCGCGACCGTCGTCACGCTCGAGGCGCCGATCCTGCAGCTTCGCGACGTCGTGGCGGGCGACGAGGTCGGCTACGGGGCCACCCATGTGGTCGACGGCCCCCGGGTCCACGCGGTCGTCGGTGTCGGTTACGCCGACGGCTACCACCGCAGCGGCTCCAACCGGGCCGAGGCCGCGATCGGTGGCCGGGTCGTGCCGGTCGTGGGCCGCGTCTCGATGGATCTCACGATCCTCGACGTGACCGATGTGGCGCCTGCGGCGAGAACGCCCGGGTCGATGGTCGAGTTGATCGGCCGTCACGCACCCGTCGACCGCCTCGCCCAGGCGGCGGGCACGATCTCCTACGAGGTGCTCACCTCGCTGGGTTCGCGCTACGAACGGGTCTACCAGGGCTGACTCAGCGGGCCCCTCGGCCCGGGGTGTCGGCGCCGAACTCGGCATCGGCGGCGTCGAGGTCGAGCGGTGCGGTGACGGCGCCGCCGTCGGTCACCCGGTCGAGAGGGACTTCCCACATGACCTCGAACTCGATGCCGTCGGGGTCCTGGGCGTAGAGCGACCGGCTGGTGTGATGGTCACTCTCGCCGACGAACGCGCCCATCTCGATCAATCGGGCGCGAGCAGACCGAAGCTCGCTGAGCGTCGCCACCTCCCACGCGAGGTGGTAGAGGCCGAGCCCCCTCGGTGGTCGGGGCTGTGGGTCGGCTGCGCGGAAGAGGCCGAGATCATGGTCGGTGTCGCTCCCCGGCGAGCTCATGAACACGGCGTTGCCCATGTCGTTCTTGATCTCGAGGCCGAGTGCGTTCTGGTAGAAGGCCGCCGACGCCGAGGGGTCGCTGACCCAGAGAACGGCGTGACGGAGTCCGAGGGTCGGGCGTGGAGTGTCGCTCATGAGGGGGTCAACCGCGCCGGCCGTGCGCTTGTTCCATGTGGCCCGGACATGTGGTGCCGAGCGCGGTCGGTCAGACCGGTTCGGGAGTCCGCACCCGGGTGACCGTCGGGTAGAGGGCGGCGGCCACCAGGGCAAGGGCGCACACCCCAGCCCAGTGGCTGAGCGAGTGGTAGCTGCTCGCCTCGACGATCACGCCCGAGGCCAGGCCGGCGGCCGCGCCCGAGGCCGTCATGGTGAAGTCGGCCGCGCCCTGGATCGCCGCCCGCTCCTTCACCCCGAACGCGCCGGTGAGCAACGAGCTGCCCGAGATCATCGCGAACGACCATCCGAGCCCGATCAGGAACAGTCCGGTGAAGACGCCGAGTCGGTCCTCGGGGTCGGTGTGTGACGCCATCTCGCCGCCGACGAAGAGCGTCACGCCGGCGACGCCCACGATGAGGCTGCTGGGCAGCCGGTCGACCAGCCAGCCGACGATCGGGGCGAAGAGGTACATGCCGACGATGTGCAGCGAGATCACCAGGCCGATGATCCGCTTCTCGTGGGCGCCGTCCTCCATGTGCAGCGGCGTGACCGTCATGACCGCGACCATCACGCCCTGTCCGACCGCCATCGCCCCGACCGCGATCACCGCCATGCGGTTGGTGGCGATGCGGGCGAACGACTCCTTCAGCGAGGGCCGGGCCACCGCAGTCACCCCGTCGCCGCCGGTCGCGACCAGCAGGGGATCGGGCCGGAGGAAGACCTCGACGACGACCGCGGCCAGGACGAACACCATGATCGCCATGAGATACGGCCCCGACAGGGCTTCGAAGCCGAGCCACTCGGCCGGTGGTTCGGTCGCCCCCAGCGCGACCGTCGGGCCCAGAATCGAGCCGATCGACGCCGCCCAGACGAGGATGCCGATCGAACGGGCCCGCTTGTCCTCGGCCGCGAGATCGGCCGCCGCGTAGCGGGCGGCCAGATTCGTGCCGTTGCCGGCACCGATACCCAGGGTGCCGAGCACCAACAGGGGATAGGTCGACGTCTCGACCGCGACGACCGCCAACAGCGCGCCGAACGCGGCGATCGTCCATCCGATCCGGAGTCCCGGGCGTCGACCCCGCCGCGCCATGTAGCGCGAGATCGGTACGGCGATCAGTGCACCGCCGATGCTGATCATCGTCGCCGCGAGGGTCGCGAGGCTCTCGTTGTCGACGATCTCCTTCGAGGCGAGTGTGGTCGCCGCAAAGCCGCCGGCCATTCCCATCCCGGCCGGGCCGACCGAGCCGATGAGCGCGAAGAGCGTCCGCCGTTGGAGGCGGTCGTGGTCGATGGCGGCGGTCACCGGTCAATCATGGCGCGTGAGGGGCCGGGCCCGTGAGAGATTGTCGGCGATGACCGCCGTCGAAGTCGCGCCTCGGGACGCACGAATGGGCCTGAGTGCCGCCTCGACCGCGGTCGTCTGCTGGGCCGCGGGCAACATCATGGTCACCAAGGTCCCGCTCGGTGGCCTGCAGATCGCGTTCTGGCGGATCCTGCTGGCTGCGGTGGTCTATACCGGTTTCGTCTACGTCTCGGGTCGGCGCATCACCCGCGAGCACCTCCGCCGATCGACGCTCACGGGGGTGACGGTCGCGCTCGAGATCGCCGTCTTCTTCGTGGCGATCAAGTCGACGACCGTGGCGAGCGCAACCGTCATCGGTTCGCTGGTCCCGCTGCTCCTCATGGGGGTGGCCGTTCGCCAGTTCGGCGAACGGGTGACCCGATTCCTCGTGGCCGTCAGCCTGGTCTGTCTCGTCGGTGTCGCCCTGGTGATGTCGGGCGCGTCCTCGTCGTCCGCCTGGAGTCTTCGGGGCGACCTGCTCTCGGTGGTGGCCCTGGTCCTCTTCGCCGCCTACTTCGCGTTCGCCAAGGCGGCGCGAGCCGATGTGCCGGCGCTCGAGTTCCAGGCCTGTCTCTGGATCGCCGGTTCGGTCGTGCTCTTCCCGATCGCGGTGGTCGACGCGGGAGGCATCGAGGTGCCCTCGGCCTCGAACTGGGCCTGGTTGTTCGCCCTGCTGGCGATGCCTGGCACCGGCCACATGCTGATGAACTGGGCCCACCCGCGGGTTCGTCTCGCCATCAGTTCCATGTTGACGTTGGCGGTCCCGGTGCTCACCACGGCCGGTGGCGTCGTCTTCCTCGATCAGTCCGTCGGCGCGGTCCAGGTCGTCGGCATCGCCGTGGTGCTGGGGGCGCTGTCGATGGTGATCCGGCGCGAGGCCCAACTCATGGGAACCGATGACGGCGTCTGATCGTCGTATCTTCATGCGCCGACTCATTGCCCTCGCTGCCCTGTTCGTTCTCATCGCCGCGGCCTGCGGCGACGACGGCGAGACCGTCACGGCCGACGATCCCCCCGGCGACTCGGGGACCCGACCCTCGCTGGCCGGCGACTGGATCCTGCGGTCGTTGACGGTCGACGGTGAGGCGGTGTCGCTGCCCGACGACGAGCTCGAGATCACGATCCAGCTCGGCGAGATCACCGGCGATCTCGGCTGCAACTCGTTCTTCGGGGTGATCGATACGGCCGACGACGGCGCGCTGACGATCGGTGCCATCGGCCAGACCGAGATGGCGTGCCTCGACGACGGACGCATGGAGGTCGAGTCCGCCTACGGCCGGGCGCTGGGTGCGGTCACGGCATGGACGGTCGACCCGGCCGGGATGACGTTCCCCGGCGAAGGCACCGAGATCAGGTACGAGCAGGCGCCGCCGCCCGTGAACCAGCCGCTCGTGGGCACCGTCTGGCACTTCGACACGATCTACTCGGGCGAGGGCGTCGACCGGGCCGCCGAGAACCGCGCCGACATGGAGGGCGTGACCCTCGTGATCTCCGGCGACGAGGCCGTGATCGTCGGCCCCGACTGTGCGGGTGTCATCTCGGTCGTCGAGTTCGCCGAGGGGCGAGACGGTGCGTTCGCGGTGACGACGCCCGGACCGATCGATGCCAGTGCTCCGTGCGAGATCGTGGGCATCGCGGCGGGCGGCCTCGCGGAATCGACCGCGTTCATGATCGACGAGAACCGTCTGACCTTCATCGGCCTGCCGGGGGAGACGGTCGGGTTCTCGGCGCGTTCCTGAGCCGCCCCGCATCTCCGGTTGCCGTGGTGGGCGGATCGCTCGCCGACCCCGCGGAGGACCCATGGACACCGTGAACGCGGCTCATTAGCCTGCGACGCGGCATGGGTACGGTCCAGTGCATCGAATGATCGAGACCCTGGCGTGAGCGAACCACCACGCCGTCGCGGCCGGAGAGAGCGGCCGGCGGGCCCGCAGGCGCCGCCGCAGCCGGGCTGGACCGTGCACCAGCGCCCTTTCGAGCCGACCCGGGTGGTGTCGGACGACCAGTTGGAAGCGATTCATCTCGCGGCGTTGCGAGTGCTCGAGGAGACCGGGATGGACTTCCTGCACCCCGAGGCGCTGCGGCTGTGGCGAGAGGCCGGCGCGTCGGTCGAGGGCGAGCGGGTGCGGCTCGACCGCGAGATGATCGAGGCGCTCGTGGCGTCGGCCCCGTCGGAATTCACGCTCCATGCCCCGAACCCGGCCCGTGACCTGCGGGTCGGTGGCGATCATGTGGTCTTCGGCGCGGTCGCCTCGACGCCGAACATGGCCGACCGGGCCGGGGGGCGTCGACCCGGGAATCGGGCCGACTTCCGAACCCTCGTGAAGCTCTCGCAGTCGCTCAACGCCATCCAGACCCATGGCGGCTATCCCGTGGAGCCCACCGACCTCCACCCCTCGATCCGTCACCTCGAAGCGTTCCGCGACCTCCTGACGCTCTCCGACAAGGCGGTCAACGCCTACTCGCTCGGCCGGCAGCGCAATCTGGACTGCCTGGAGATGGTCCGGATCGTTCGCCAGGTGTCCGACGACGAGCTCGATGCCCAACCGTCCGTCCACACCGTGATCAACGTGAGCTCGCCGCTGCGACTCGACACGCCGATGCTCGAAGGGATCCTCCAGTACTCGGCCCGCAACCAGGTGGTCATCCTCACCCCCTTCACGCTGGCGGGCGCCATGGCACCGGTGACGATCGCGGGCGCCGTCGTGCAGCAGAACGCCGAAGCGCTCGCGGGAATCGCGTTCACCCAGCTCGTGCGGCCCGGCGCACCGGTGGTCTACGGCGGGTTCACGTCCAACGTCGACATGCAGTCGGGTTCGCCGGCGTTCGGCACACCGGAGTTCGTCCAGTCGGCGATGCTCGGCGGGCAGCTGGCCCGGCGCTACGGGCTTCCGTACCGGTCGTCCAACGTGTGCGCGGCGAACGCGGTCGATGCCCAGGCGGGCTACGAGAGCACGTTCTCGCTGTGGGGCGCGATCATGGGTGGGGCCAACATCGTCTTCCACGGCGCGGGCTGGATGGAGGGGGGCCTCCATGCGAGTCCGGAGAAGATGGTCATCGACGGCGACCTGCTCCAGTCGGTGGCGACGTTCCTGCAGCCCCTCGTGATCGACGACGCATCGATGGCGGTCGAGGCGATCGCCGAGGTCGGCCCCGGCGGTCACCACTTCGGCACCCAACACACCCAGGACCGCTACCGCGATGCGTTCTTCGCGCCGGCGGTGTCCGACTGGCGCAACTACGAGACGTGGGCGGAGGCGGGTTCGCCGACCGCGCTCGACCACGCCGAACGGCTCGTCGCCCAGCACCTCGAGGCCTACGAACCGCCGGCGCTCGACGACGCGGTTCGTGCCGAGTTGTCCGACTACATCGATCGCAGAGTCGCCGAGGGCGGCGTGGAGACCGACTTCTGATGAAGACACAGACACAGGTGGTGGTGATCGGCGGCGGCGTCGTGGGCGCTTCGGTGCTCTACCACCTGACCAAGGCCGGCTGGACCGATGTAGTCCTCGTCGAGCGGACGGAGCTGACCGCCGGCTCGACCTGGCACAGCGCCGGCGGCATGCACACGCTCAACGGCGACCCGAACGTCGCCAAGCTCCAGCAGTACACGATCGAGCTCTACAAGGAGATCGAGGAGGTCTCCGGGCAGGACTGCGGGATCCACATCACCGGCGGTCTGATGCTCGCCGACACGGCCGAGCGCATGGACTGGCTCCGCATGGCCCACGCTCGCGGCCGCTATCTCGACATGGAGACCGAGTTGATCTCCGCGGCCGAGGCCAAGGCCCTGATGCCGTTGCTCGAGGAGGAACACTTCGTCGGCGCGATGTACGACGCGCACGAGGGGCACGTCGACCCCTCCGGGGTCACCCACGCCTACGCGAAGGCCGCTCGTCAGGCGGGTGCCGAGGTCCATCGCAACACGTGGGCTCGAGACATCACTCGGGCAGCCGACGGCGGCTGGGATGTGCACACCTACGACACGGGCTCGGGCGAACCGAAGGCCGTGATCCACTGCGAGCACGTGGTCAACGCCGGTGGGCTGTGGGCCCGCGAGGTCGGTCGCATGGTCGGGCTCGAACTCCCGGTGCTGGCCATGGAGCACCAGTACCTGTTGACCGAGGACATCCCGGCGATCGCCGACTACAACGCCGAGCACGGAGAGGTGCTGCACTGCATCGACTTCGGCGGCGAGATCTACATGCGCCAGGAGCAGGGGGGCCTCTTGTTGGGTACCTACGAACGGGGCGGCGAACCCTGGTCGGCGGAGCAGACCCCCTGGGAGTTCGGCATGAACCTGCTGTCCCCTGATCTCGACCGCATCGCCGAGTCGCTCGACATCGGCTTCTCGCACTTCCCGATCTTTCAGGAGGCGGGGATCAAGCAGGTCATCAACGGCCCATTCACCTTCTCGCCCGACGGGAATCCGCTCCTCGGGCCGGTCCGCGGCCTCCCGGGCTACTGGTCGGCGTGTGCCGTGATGGCCGGCCTCTCCCAGGGCGGTGGCGTCGGACTCGCGCTCGCGAACTGGATGACCGAGGACGACCCAGGCTTCGACATCTGGGGCATGGACATCGCCCGCTACGGCGACTTCGCCACGCTCGCCTACACCAACGACAAGGTGCGGGAGAACTACAGCCGCCGTTTCCGGATCACGTTCCCCAACGAGTTCCTGCCGATGGGCCGCAACGTGCAGACCTCGCCGATCCACGATCGCCTCGTCGCCCGCAACGCGGTGTTCGGTGACGGCTTCGGTCTCGAGGTGCCCCTCTGGTTCCAGGACGACGACAAGGAGCCGGTCGAGGAGGTCACCTTCGGCCGCTCCAACGCCTGGGACCAGGTGCGGGCCGAGACGCTCGCCGTGCGCAGCAGCGTGGGCATGATGGAGACGACCGGGTTCTCGAAGTTCCTGTTCGAAGGCCCGGGCGCACGGGCGTACCTCGATCGGGTGCTGGCCGGGCGCATCCCGGCCGCGGGGCGAATGTCGCTGACGCCGATGACCAACGAGCGCGGCAACCTGATCGGCGACCTCACCGTCGCCGTGCTCCCCGCCACCAGCGGGACCGCCGAGGGGCCGGTGACGACGTTCTCCGGAGGGGCCACGGCCAACACGACCCACGATGGCGAACGATTCATGCTCTTCGGCTCGGGCGTGGCCGAGCGCTACTACGAGCGGTGGTTCGACCAGCACCTTCCCGACGATGGGTCCGTGCGCTATCGGACGCTCGGATGGGAGATGTGCGGCCTGTCTATCGCCGGCCCCAATGCCCGGGCCGTGCTCGAACAGGTGACCGACGCCGACGTCTCGGCCGACGGATTCCGCTTCATGGCGTTCGAGGAGATGACGGTCGGCCTGGCCCCCGTGTGGTGTGGTCGGGTGACCTTCACCGGCGATCTCGGCTACGAGTTCTGGATGCCGGCCCGCTACCAGCGCCACGTCTACGAGCAGTTGCTGGCCGCGGGGGAGGAGTTCGACCTCCGGCTGTTCGGACTGCACGCCCTCAACTCCCTTCGGCTGGAGAAGGGCTTCGGGTCGTGGGCCCGCGAGTACCGGCCGATCTACGACCCGTTCGAAGCCGGCCTCGACCGCTTCGTCCGTCACGACAAACCGTTCATCGGGAGAGACGCGCTTGCCGCCAAGTACGACGACGGGGGCCCGGGCCCGGCGGTGCGGCTCTGCACCTGGACGGTCGACACCGCGTCCGGGAGGGACGGCTTCGACGTGATCGGCGACGAGCCGATCTGGCTCGACGGCGAGGTCGTCGGGTGGGTCACCTCCGGCGGCTATGCCCACCACTCCGAGGTGTCGGTGGCGATGGGCTACGTCCCTGCCGGTCTCGCCGACTCGGCCGGCACGTTCGAGATCGAGATCGTCGGTGAACGCCGCGCTGCCGGTCTGGTCGACGGGTGCCTCTGGGACCCGACGGCGCAACGCATGCGGGGCTGATCGCCCCATGGTCTCGATCGAGCAACTCACCGAGGATCCCCACCCGCACCTGGCCCGGCTCCGGGCCGAGGGTCCGGTTGCGTGGGTTCCGTCGCTCGATCCCTAGCTCGTGACGGGCCGCCGCGGTCGACGTGCTCTTCGGGGCGCTCGAGACGGGCGAGGCGATGATCGCCAATCTCCTCCGCGAGATCGTCCTCTCCCCCGAACTCGCCGCGCCGCTTGCCGGAAATACCACGCTGCGTGACCGGGCAATCGACGAGTCCCTGCGGCTCGAGCCGGGCGCGTCGTTCGTCGACCGCTACGCCGTCGTCGCCGACGCTCGTCTCGGCGTTGCCACCTGGGCCGGCGATCACGTGATCGTGTCGTTGGCCGGCGCCAATCGTGATCCGGCCGCCCATCGTCGCCCCGACGAGTTCTCCCTGCAATGACAGGGAGAACCCCCCCACCTGACCTTCGCGACCGGACCCCACGTGTGCCTCGGCTCCCACCTCGCGAGGATGGAGGCGAGGGCGGTTCTCGATGCGTGGTTCGCCCACGAACGCACCGCGATTCCCGCCCGCGAAGGCTTCGATGCGCCATACGGTTTCGTCTTCCGAAAGCCCCCACGACTGACGGTCGCGACGTCGGCGAGCGGGTCGGGTGGCCAGGCCGTCTGTGAAGACCGCGGGGGGCCTGGCCTATAGTCGCTCCCGGCGCCGGAAGCTCTCTGCCGCCGCGTATGTGAATCCCTTGGAGGGGTTATCCATGGACCTCAAGCGATACGACTGGACTCGTCGCCAGGCCAACCCGGTGGAACTCGATCTGATCGAGAACTACGCATCGGGCAAGATCAGCCGCCGCAATTTCATCAAGCGCGGCTCCATCATCGGACTGTCCGTCGGTGCGATGGGTTCGGTCATCGCCGCCTGCGGCGACGACGACGGCGACTCCACCGACGCCGGCGGCAGCGGAGGCGGCACCGGCGACCTGCAGCAGGGCGGCTCCATCCGTGCTGCGATCCAGAAGGGCGATGCCAACTCCGGCCTCGACCCCGTCAACATGCTCGACCTCGGCACCTACAGCGTGCTCTCGCAGAGCTTCGAGTACCTGGTCGGCCTGGCCAGCGACGGCAACATCGGCCCCACGGCCCTCGCGACTGCATGGACGCCCAACGCCGACGGCACACAGTGGACCTTCACCCTGCGGTCCGATGTGAAGTGGCACGACGGCAGCGATCTCACCTCGGCCGATGTGGCCGCCACGATCGACCGCATGGTCATCGCCGGCGCCGGCCTCGCCGGTGTCGTGAGCGAGGGTGCCGTCGAGACCCCTGACGACACGACGGTCGTCGTCAACCTCGACAAGGCCAACGGCAACCTGCCGGTGCTGCTGTCGATCTACAACCCGCAGTCGCTGATCACCCCGGTCGACTACTCCGACGGCACGACGCTCGACGCTCGTCCCGCCGGTACCGGTGCCTTCATCCTCGACGACTTCGATGCCGCGACCTTCACGGCGACCTTCTCGGCCAACCCCAACTGGTGGGGCGGCACGCCGAAGCTCGACCAGGTCATCATCCAGGGCTTCGAGGACAACGCGACCCAGGTGGCGGCCATGCTCGCCCGCGAGGTCGACGTGATCCAGCAGTTCGGCGCCGTCGACGGTGTCCAGCTGCGCAACGACAGCGCCTTCACGACCCTGAAGCCGCCGTCGGCCAACCATCGTCAGCTGTGGTTCAACACCCAGCTGCCCGCCGGTGGGCCCTACACCGACGCTCGCGTGCGTCAGGCCGTCGGCTACTGCCTAGACCGTGAGCAGATGGTCAGTTCGCTGTTCGAGGGCGAAGCGCTCATCGCCAACGACCACCCGGTCCACCCGGCCGTCCCGTTCTTCGACGAGGCCGCCACGCCGCAGCGCGGGCGCGACATCGAGATGGCCAAGCAGTTGCTGTCCGATGCGGGCTATGCCGACGGCATCTCCTCGACGCTCCAGGTGGGCGACATCCAGGAGGTCCCGGAGCTGGCGGCCATCGTGCAGCAGAACTGCGCCGAGGCGGGCTTCAACTTCGACGTCGGAGTCACTCCGAACTCCGACTTCTACGGTGAGTACTGGTGCTCCGGCGCAAGCTGGGGCTCCTCGCCGGAAACCAGTGGTCCCGGAATTCCCTGTGGTGCATCCGCCGAGATCGGCATCGTCGACTACGGCCACCGCCCGACGCCCGACATCTTCCTCACCCGTGCGTTGCAGACGGACGGCGACTGGAACTCGTCGAACTACGCCGACGCCGACTACGACGCACTCGTCACCGAATACCAGGGTGCGATCGACGTCGACGGCCAGCGCACGGCGATGGGCAAGATCCAGCAGAAGATCCAGGAGGACGGCCCGGCCATGTACCCGTACTTCTACAACTACCTGTCGGGGCATGACGCCTCGGTCGGTGGCGTCGAGGTGACCGCACTCGGTCACATGCAGTTCGGCAAGGCGGGCCTGAAGGCCTGATCTCGTCGGTCGGCAATCGACCAGCAGTATTCGAAGAGGCAGGGTCCGTTTTAGGCCCTGCCTTCTTCGGTGAGAGACTCGTTTTCGAGTCCATCGAGGGGGACACGCGTGGCCAGGTTCATTCTGCGACGGTTCGGACTGTCGCTGATCACGCTGATGATCATCCTGGTGATCGTCACACTCATCCCGAACATCGCGCCGGGTGATCCGGCCCGCAAGATCGCCGGCGGCACGGCGTCACCGGAGCGCTTGGCGAGCGTCCGTGAGTCACTCGGACTCGATGACTCGGTCGCGACCCAACTCGGCGATCTCACGCGGAGCGTGTTCACCCTCGACTTCGGCGATTCCTTCACCAAGCCCGGCGAGACCGTGATGGGCCTCGTGCGCGCCGCGCTGTGGAAGTCGACCAAGCTCGTCGCGTTTTCGCTGGTGATGCTGCTTCCCCTCTCGATCGCCGGCGGGATGCTCGCCGCCTACAAGAAGGACAGCTGGATCGACCGCACGATCGTGAACACCGGTCTGGCGTTGTCGTCGATCCCCGAGTTCGTGGCCGGGGTGATCTTCCTCTCGGTGCTCGCGGTGCCGATCGACTTCTTCAAGGTCGGGGCCAATGCGCCCGACGGATCGAGCTTCTTCACCCAGCTCCAGCACATGCTCCTGCCGGCCTTCGTGGTGGTCACGGTGTACTTCGGCTACATCGCCCGCGTGACCCGGGCCGGCACCATCGCGGCGCTCGACGCCGACTATTCGCGGACTGCGTTCATGAAGGGCATCTCCACGCGCGACGTGTTCCGGCGCCATGTGTTCCGCAACGCACTGCAACCCACCGTCGCCGTTGTCGGTACCCAGCTCGGCTACATGTTCGGCGGCATGGTCGGTCTCGAGATCGTGTTCAACTATCCGGGACTGGGCAAGACCATCTTCAATGCGGTGAACAGTGCCGACTATCCGGTCTTGCGCGGGGGCGTGTTGGTGGTCGCCATCATCTACATGGCCGCCACGCTCGTCGCCGACCTGATCATCGCCTGGATGAATCCAAGAGCCCGCCTCGTGAGTGAGGGGACATCATGAGCGACGTAAGTGCCGGACCAGCCGTCGGTGGGGTCCCCGAGCCCGACGGGCCGGACGAGGTCGTCCAGGGCGGTACCCGCAAGCAGATCCGCAAGGAGCAGCGGCGGGTGTTGTTCACCACGCCGGGCTTCATCGTCGGCATGGCCATCCTGGTCTTCTGGGTGGTGTCGGCGATCGCCCCCGAGCTGATCACCGACACCGACCCGAAGCTCCCCGTCCGCGACGACTCGGGGTCGGTCATCGCCCGCGAGAGCCCGAGCGGCGAGGCATGGTTCGGCACCGACAGCATCGGACGCGATGTGTTCTCCCGCACGATCCACGGTGCCCGCCCGATCCTGATCGTCACGCCGATCGCAACCCTGATCGCCCTCGTGGCGGGAACGCTGATCGGCCTCAGCATGGGCTACTTCCGCGGCTGGGTCGACGAAGTGCTGAGCCGCCTCGTCGAGAGCGTGCTGTCCATTCCGACGATCCTGATGGCGATCCTGGTCGTGTTCACGTTCGGCAAGACCGACCCGGTCATCATCGGCACGATCGCGTTGTTGTTCACGCCGCCGATCGCGAGGACGGTGCGCGCCGCGGCGATCGCCGAGTCGCAGCTCGACTACGTCACCTCGGCGAAGATGCGCGGTGAGCGAAGTCTGTTCATCATCAGCCGCGAGATCCTTCCGAACATCACCGGACTCCTGGTCGTCGAGCTCACCGTGCGTCTCGGCTATGCGATCTTCGCGGTGGCCACGCTCGCCTTCCTCGGTCTCGTCGGCGGCGACATCACCGACCCCGACTGGGGGATCGACGTCGCCAACAACTGGGGCCGCATCGTCGGCGAGGTCTGGTGGCCGACGATCTTCCCGGCCCTCGCGATCGCCAGCCTGGTGATCGGCGTGAATCTCGTAGCCGACTCGATCGACAGGGCGACCAAGTCATGACCGACACGACCACACCTCCCGTGACCGAGACGGCAGCACTCACGATCGACGGCTTGGAGATGTCCTACATCGTCCGCGGCACGCCGCGTGAGGTGTTGCGGGGCGTCACCTTCTCCGTGCGGGCCGGCGAGGCCTACGGGCTGGTCGGCGAGTCGGGTTGTGGCAAGTCGACCACGGCCTATGCCGCGCTTCGTTACCTGCCGGACAACGGCGTCATCACCGCCGGAAGCATCGAGTCCGACGGGCTCAAGCTGACCGACATGTCGTCCAAGGAACTGCGCGAGTTCCGGGCCAACCATGCGTCGATGGTCTACCAGGACCCCGTCCAGGCCCTGAACCCGGTCATGAAGATCGGCGACCAGGTCGCCGAGTCCTTCGAGGTCGTCGGGCAGTCGAAGGACGAGGCGCAGAAGTCCGCACTCGAGGCGCTCAAGCGCGTGCAGATCGCGGCTCCCGAGAGCGTGATGGATCGCTACCCGTACCAGCTGTCGGGCGGCATGCTCCAGCGGGTGGTGATCGCCATGGCCCTCGCCTGCGATCCCAAGTTGCTCGTGCTCGACGAGCCGACCACCGGTCTCGACGCGACCGTTGAGGCAGAAGTGCTCGATCTCGTGCGCGAACTCCGGAGCGAACTCAACTCGGCGGTGCTGCTCATCGCCCACAACCTGGGCGTGATCCGCACCATGTGCGACCGGGTCGGCGTGATGTATGCCGGCCGGATCGTGGAGGAGGGCACCGTCGAAGAGGTCTTCGACAACCCGAGTCACCCCTACACCAAGGGCCTGCTCAACTCGATCCCGCGTCACGGCATCCGCAAGACCGACCGCGAGCTCTTCGCCATTCCGGGCAACCTCCCGCAGATCGGCGACCCGTTGCCGACCTGCGTCTATGTCGCCCGCTGCCCGATCGCGACCGAGGTCTGCAGGGCCGAGGTCCCGCCGGTCGTCGACCGCGGCGACGACGGCCACTGGACCCGGTGTCACCATCCCGACCGCATCGACGACGTGCCCGATCCCGAGGAGGTCTCCGCGGACCACACCGTGGGGACCGAGGAGATCATCGGCGTCCATGGTGTGTCCAAGACGTTCCGCCAGCGTGGCCACGACGTGCCGGCACTGGTCAGCGTCGATCTCGGCTTCGCCGAGGGCGAGACCCTCGGCCTGGTGGGCGAGTCGGGATCCGGCAAGTCGACACTCGCCAAGACGATGACCGGCGTGCACGCGGCGGACGAGGGCGGCGACATCACGCTCCGCGGCCGCAAGATGAAGGGGAAGGCCACCGAGCGCATCGACGAGTCGATCCGCGCCATCCAGATGGTCTTCCAGAACCCGGATTCTGCGCTGAACCGGTCGTGGACCGTCCGCCGGATCCTCACGCGAGCCATCACCAAGCTGACCGGCCTCAAGGGAGACGCCGCCGACGCCCGCGCCGTCGAGATCGCGACGTCGATGCGGCTCTCCGAACGCCATCTCGACATGCGACCCCGCCAGCTCTCCGGTGGCCTCAAGCAGCGTGTCGCCATCGCTCGCGCCTTCGCCGGCGACCCTCAGGTCGTCGTGTGTGACGAGCCGACCTCGGCGCTCGACGTGTCGGTCCAGGCCGCGATTCTCAACCTGCTCGCCCAGCTCCAGCGCGACGAGCGCACGAGCTATCTCTTCATCAGTCACGACATCGGTGTGGTCCGCTACCTCGCCGATCGCATCGCCGTGATGTACGTCGGCCGGATCATGGAGCTCGGCACGACCGAGCAGATCTTCGCCGGACCGGTGCATCCCTACACCGAGGCGCTGCTGTCCGCGGTTCCCAGTGTCGACGGTGTCGCCGCCGGCCGAATCCCGCTCGACGGCGACATCCCGTCGCCGGCTGATCCGCCACCTGGCTGTGTGTTCCACACCCGGTGCCAATACGTGATCGAAGGAACGTGCGACGTCGTCGACCCCGAAGAGGTCGACGTCGGCGGTGGGCATCGCATCAAGTGCCACCTGCCGATCGACCAGCTGCCGGTTCCGGTGCAGATCACCACGCCTGCGTGACCCGAGAGCGCTACGACTACATCGTGGTCGGCGGGGGATCGGCCGGCTGCGCCATCGCCAACCGGCTCTCGGAAGATCCGTCGAACTCCGTGCTGGTGCTCGAAGCGGGACGTCGTGACTGGAAGTTCGACGTCTACGTGCACATGCCGGCGGCGTTGAGTTTCGGCATCGGCAACCGCTTCTACGACTGGAAGTACGAGTCGGAGCCCGAACCCCACATGAACGGGCGGCGGATCTACCACGCCCGAGGCAAGGTGCTCGGTGGCTCGTCGAGCATCAACGGGATGATCTTCCAGCGGGGCAACCCGCTCGACTACGAGCGCTGGGGCGCCGACCCGGGTATGGAGACGTGGGACTACGCCCACTGTCTGCCCTACTTCAAGCGGATGGAGAACTGTCTCGCGCCCGACGACGGACCCGAGTACCGCGGCGACGACGGCCCGCTCGTGCTCGAGCGGGGGCCGGCCGACAACCCGCTCTTCGCAGCGTTCCTCGAGGCGACCGAGCAGGCCGGCCATCCCCGGACGACCGACGTCAACGGCTACCGCCAGGAAGGCTTCAACGCCTTCGATCGCAACGTGCACCGAGGCCGGCGGTTGAGCGCGGCTCGCGCCTACCTCCACCCCGTGCTCGGGCGCCCGAACCTCGATCTCGCCACCGGGGCGATGGTGAACCGCGTGCGCTTCGACGGGACGCGGGCCACCGGCGTGGAGTTCCACCATCGCGGCCGTGACCGGGTGGTCGAGGCCGGCGAAGTGATCCTCTGCGGTGGGGCGATCAACACTCCCCAGCTCATGCAGCTGTCCGGGGTCGGTCCCCGCGAGCTGCTGGAACGACACGACATCCCCGTCGTGGCCGACGTGCCCGGGGTCGGCCGCAACCTGCAGGACCACCTCGAGGTCTATGTGCAGTACGCCTGCACCCAGCCGGTGTCGCTCCAGCCGAATCTCGCCTTCTGGAAGCGACCCTGGATCGGTCTTCAGTGGCTGTTCCGCCGGGGGCCCGGCGCGTCGAACCACTTCGAGGCGGGCGGGTTCATCCGCAGCAACGACGACGTCGAGTACCCCAACTTGATGTTCCACTTCCTGCCGATCGCGATCCGCTACGACGGCTCGACCCCCGAAGGCGGTCACGGCTACCAGGTCCACGTCGGGCCGATGTACGCCGACACCCGTGGTTCGGTCGAGATCAAGAGCCGTGACCCGCGGGAGAAGCCGGCCCTGCGGTTCAACTATCTCTCCACCGAGAACGACAAGCGCGAGTGGGTCGAGGCGGTGCGCCACGCCCGACGGCTGCTGACCCAGCCGGCCATGAATCCCTTCAACGGCGGAGAGGTCTCACCCGGCCCCGGCGTGGAGACCGACGAGGAGATCCTCGAGTGGGTCCGCAACGACGCCGAGACGGCCCTGCATCCCTCGTGCACCGCCAAGATGGGTGTCGGTGCCGATGCCGTGCTCGACCCGACCTCGATGGCGGTCCACGGCGTCGAGGGACTCCGGGTCGTCGACGCGTCGGCCATGCCCTATGTCACCAACGGCAACATCTACGCCCCGGTGATGATGCTCGCCGAGAAGGCCGCCGACCTCATCCTCGGCAACGAACCGCTGCCCCCCGACCCCGCCGCCTTCCACCGTCACACCGGTGTCAGACACTCGTCACGGCGTGACTGAGCGTCGCCGGTATCCAGCCCCTCAGCGAGTTGACGAGCCACACCCGATCGGCCGCGTGCAGGTCGTCGAGCGACACCACCGCCTCGCGGATGCGCCGGTTGGCGAGCAGTTCGGCCCGCAGGGTTCCGGGGAGCAGGCCGCTCGTCGTCGCCGGCGTGATCGCTTCGCCGTCGACCTCGAGCACGAGGTTGGCCACCGTCGTCTCGGTGACCTCGCCGCGCTCGTTCCAGAGCACGACGTCGTCGGCTTCGGGGAACCGGGCCCGGGCTTCGTCGTAGCGGTCGCGTCGTGTCGTCTTGTGGCGGAGGAACTCGTCGTCGCTCGATACCGGCAACGTGTCGAGCACCAGTGACCAGGCGTCGTTCGGCGCCCCGGGCGGGTCGAGTTCCTGGACCTCGAGCGCCCCGTCTGCCGCGAGCAGCACCCGCAAGCGGCGCGGGGTGTCGGCCCTGATCGCGCCCAGGCGCCGCTTGACCTCGTCGATGTCGCAGTCGAAGCCGAAGTGGGCGGCCGACTCGGCCAGTCGATGCAGATGGCGGTCGAGCAGGATCGGCCCGGCGCCGGGGTCCCAGCCCAGCGTTTCGAGCAGGCGGAAGGGCCGTGTGGCGCGATGGAGGACCCGGGCCTTGTCGTGCGCCTCGTTCCACTCCTCGGTCGGGTCGCTGTCCCAGACGATTCCGCCACCGACGCCGTAGGTCGCCCGCCCTGCCCGGCGGTCGACCCAGGCCGTGCGGATCGCGATGTTGAATTCGGCGTCGCCGCCGGGCTCGATCAGGCCGACCGCCCCCGTGTAGATGCCACGGGGTCGATCCTCGAGCTCGGTGATGATGCGCGAGGTCGCGACCTTCGGTGCGCCCGTGATCGAGGCGCCGGGGAAGGTTGCGGCGAACAGCTCGCCGAGCGAGGCATCGGTGTCGGCGACGACCGTGGACGTGAGCTGGTGGACCGTCGGGTAGCTCTCGACCGTGTGCAGGGCGGTGGTGCGCACCGTGCCGACCTCGGCGATCCGGCCGAGATCGTTGCGGGCCATGTCGACGATCATCGTGTTCTCGGCCCGGTCCTTCTCGCTCGCGAGCAACTCCTCGGCGAGGTCGCGGTCGACCACGGGGTCGGGGTGCCGAGGCCGGGTGCCCTTCATCGGTCGGGTCTCGACCTGCCGACCGACCCGGCGCACGAAGAGCTCGGGCGATGCGGAGCAGACGGCGGCGTCACCGAGATCGACGAACACGAGGTGATCGGCGCGCTGGGCCCGGCAGAGCGCCGAGAAGAGTCCCTCCGGGTCCCCGTCGAAGTCGGCGTCGAGGCGCATCGTGTAGTTGACCTGGTAGGTCTCACCGGCGCCGATCTGCTTGCGGATGCGACGAACCGCGGTCTCGAACCGCTCCTGCGTGTCGGACGGTTGCCACTCGCCGGCGCTGAACGGCCGTCCGGCGGGCCCGCGTGAGGGGCGAGCTTCGGCGAATGACGCCATCGCCACGAGTGGGGTCCCGGGGTCGCGGTGCGCCCGGATGGCGGCGTCGAACGCAGGGCCGGCGTCGTAGCTCACGAAGCCGACGACCCAGTGGCCGGCGACCGCGGCCGCCTCTGCCTCGTGGAGGACGCTGCGCACCTCGTCGTGCCGCTCGGCGACGAACTGCTCGATGGGATCCGCGAAGGCGACCCATCGCCGCCCCTGGGGGGTGGCGTGGCGGAGCAACGCTCGCTGGACACGCAGCGGGGACGACGACATCAGTGCAGAAGTATGCAACGACGACCGCCCGGATGCAGGTGGAGCGGTACGCTTTTGCGGAGAGGAGCGGCGTGTGACCCTGACCCGATACGCCCGCATCGAGGAGTCGCCGTATCTGCGGCGGGCGATGCAGGCGGCCGACGTCGACCGTGCCGCGCTCGGCGTGCACAATCGCACCTACCACCTGCTCCACTACGGCGATCCCGTGGCCGAGTACTGGGCACTGATCGACGGCGTCGTGCTGTGGGACGTCGCCTGTCATCGGCAGGTCGAGGTGGCCGGTCCCGATGCCATGGGGTTCATGCAGTCGATCGTCACCCGTGATCTCTCGAGCCACGAGGTGGGTCAGGCGAAGTACGCCTTCATGACCGGGGCCGACGGCGGCATCATCGGTGACCCGGTGGTGCTGCGCCTGGCCGACGACCGCTTCTGGCTCAGCGCGGCCGATGCCGATGTCCAGCTGTGGTGCCGTGGCCTGGCCCATGCCGGCGGCTTCGACGTGCAGGTGTCGGTCCCCGACGTCGCCCCGGTGCAGATCCAGGGTCCGCAGGCGGCGGCGGTGATGGACGACCTCTTCGGAGACGAGTTGCCCGACCTCGGCTACTACCGACTGATCCAACGGCGCCACCGCGGCCTCGATCTCGTGATCGCGCGGACCGGGTGGGGCGGGACCGACGGGTTCGAGGTCTACGTGCTCGATGCCCGCGCCGATGACAACGCCCGGGCCGAGCAGTGGTGGGACACCGTCATGCGGGCCGGCGAGCGCCACGAGATCCTCGCCGCGGCGCCCAACCACGTGCGGAGGATCGAGTCGGGCATGCTGTCGCTCGGCTGCGACATCGACGAGTCGTCGACACCGCTCGAGGTCGGTGACGGGTTCGACTGGATGGTCGACCTCGACCAACCCGACGACTTCGTGGGCAAGGCTGCGTTGCAGCAACAACGGGCCAGCGGGCCCCGCACCCGACTGGTCGGCGTGGATCTCGATGGCCCCGACCTCGGCACGTTCACCGACGGCGCCATGCCCCGAGTGCTCCCTGCGGCTCGTGCCGGTCGCGACGTCGGCACACTCACCTCGGCCTGCCGGTCACCGCGGTTGGGTCGCAACATCGGCTACCTGCGCGTTGATGCCGACGATGCCGAGATCGGCACGACCTTCGCGGTCCGTCACCCCGATCACGGTTGTCTCGACGCAACCGTTGTGCGGAAGCCCCACCTGAAGTGACCGAGCCGCCCATGTCGCCGTCCGGCGAGCTCGACGACGAGTCGATCGAGGGAGGCCCCCTCCTCGATCACAACCCGACCGTCGCGGCTCGCGGTCTCCTCGTCGGGGTGGCCCTGTTGATGGCCGGCAACGGACTCCAGGGTTCCCTTCTGGGCGTACGGACGGAGTCGGAGGGGTTCTCGCTGGCCGCCACCGGTGTCGTCATGGCCTGCTACTTCGCGGGTTTCCTCTTCGGCAGCCGCTCGGCCGAGCGCCTCCTCGTTCAGGTGGGCCACATCCGGGTGTTCGCCGCCCTGGCGTCGTCGGCGTCGGCCGCGGTGCTGCTCCACTCGATCTTCATCTCGCCGCTCTCGTGGGGGCTGATGCGCTTCGTCACCGGGATGTGCATGGCTGGGCTCTATGTAGTCGCCGAGTCGTGGCTCAACGACATGGCGACCAATGCCACTCGTGGACGCCTGCTCTCGGCCTACATGGTGGCAACCATGGGCGGCCTCACCGCCGGACAGTTCCTGCTCGAGGTCGCCGACCCCGAGGGGTTCGAACTCTTCGTGCTCAGTTCGATCCTGGTCTCGGCGTCGTTGCTGCCGGTCACGCTCTCGGCTTCGAGCACCCCGCCGGCCGCCATTCCCGAGCCGCTCCCGTTTCGCGAGCTCGCCCGCAACGTGCCGACGGGGGTCATCAGTGCCTTCTGGGTCGGGACCTCGGCCGGCGTCCTGATGGGTCTCGGCGCGGTCTACGCCATCGCGGCCGAGGTTTCCGATGCTCGGCTGTCGACCTTCCTCGCCGCGCCGCTCGTCGGGTCGTTCATGCTCCAGTATCCGATCGGGTGGACCTCCGATCGGGTCTCCCGTCGCACGGTCATGTGGTGGGTGGCCCTCTCGGCCTCGGCACTCGCCGTGGCGCTGGCGCTGGCGCCGGCCGGGAGCTGGTTCGCGATCGCGCTGATGTTCCTGCTCGGGGGCACGGTCTTCCCGCTCTACTCGCTCACCATCGCCTTCACCGCCGACTGGCTTCCGGCCTCGCAGCTCACGGCGGCGTCGGCGAGCCTCGTCCGGGTCAACGGGACCGGTGCGGTCTTCGGGCCGCTGATTGTGGCCCCGCTGATGTCGATCGGCTCGCCGGCGATGTTCTTCTGGGCGATGGCGGCGACCCACGGCGTGATCGTCGGCTACATCTCCTGGCGCGTGCTCTTCCGCGATGCCCTGCCGGCCGAACGGCAGCGGGCCTTCGTCGCCTATCCGGCGCGGGCTTCTGCCGTGGCCGCGAACCTCATCGGTCGCCGTCGGGGAACCCCCTACGGCGACTCGCTCGACTGAGTCAGCTGCGGAAATCGTCGGGCACCGGCCGCTCGTCGACGGGTGGCTCGACCCGCAACGGGCGCCGCCGCCATCACCGACGCCGTCGCCGTCGCACGGCGATCAAGCGTCGAGCGCAGTTGCCGCGACTCAGTAGGCCGCGTCGGGCACGGAGGCCTTGCGGCGGGCGATGAAGTCGCGGAGCTCGGCGTCGATCGCCTCGTCGAGCGCAGGGGCCTCGTAGGAGGCCAGCATCTCCTTCCACTTGGCGTTTGCGCGCTGGGCCGCGGTGAGGCTGCCCTCGGACTCCCACTGTTCGTAGCTGTTGTTGTCGGCGAGGCTCGATCGATAGAAGGCCGTCTCGAAGTTGGCGAGCGTGTGGGCGTTGCCCAGGAAGTGTTCGCCGTGCGGGTTCGTGTGGAACGCGTCCATCGCCTGCCCGTTGGCGGTGAGGTCGATGCCCCGGGCGTAGACGCTCATCATCCCGAGTTGATCGGCGTCCATCACGAGCTTCTCGAAACCGAGCGTGAGGCCGCCCTCCTGCCAGCCCGCGGCATGGAGTACGAAATTGACCCCGGCGTTGACGGTCGGCAGCAGGGTCGAGGCCGACTCGTAGGCCGCCTGGGCGTCGGGATACTTCGAGGCGGTGAACTGGCCGCCGGACCGGAAGGGGACACCGACGCGGCGGGCCAACGCGGCCATCACGTGGATGGCCTGACCGGCCTCGGGAGTGCCGAAGGTGGGAGCACCGGTGGCCATCGACATCGAGGAGGCGAACGTGCCGAACACCATGGGCGCGCCGGGCCGGACAAGTTGGTAGTAGGCCATGCCCGACAGGGCCTCGGCGAGGGCCTGGGCGGCGAGTCCGGCCACGGTCACCGGCGACATCGCGCCGGCGAGGATGAACGGCGAGATGATCGCGGCCTGGTTGGCGCGGGCGTATTCCGTCGCGGCGCCGAGCATGGTCGCGTCCCAGCGCAGCGGCGACGACGCGTTGATGAGCGACGTCATGACCGTCCGGTCGTCGAGGTCGCCGCCGAACGCGATCCGGCTCAGCTCGATGGAGTCCGCGGCCCGCTCGGTCGCGGTGACCGAGCCCATGTAGGGCTTGTCGCTGAATTTGATGTGGGCGTAGACCATGTCGAGATGGCGCTTGTTGACCGCGATGTCGGTCGGCTCGCAGATCGTGCCGCCCGAATGGTGGAGGTGGGGCAGCATGTAGGTCAGCCGGACCGCGTTCTCGAAGTCGGCCAGGGTGGCGTAGCGACGACCGTCGTCGAGATCGAACACGAAGGGCGACCCGTAGTTGGGGGCGAAGACCGTCGCGTTCTCACCCACCTTCACGCTGCGGGTCGGGTTGCGAGCGTGCTGGATGTAGCTCGCCGGCGCGGTCGCCTGCACGATCGATCGGCACAGTCCACGGGGGAAACGGACGAGCTCGCCGTCGACGTCGGCGCCCGCGGCCCGCCAGAGTTCGAGCGCTTCCGGAAACTCCTGGAACGCGATCCCGACCTCGGCGAGGATCGTCTCGGCGTTGTCCTCGATCTGGGCGAGGCCTTCCTCGTCGATCATCGGTACCGGGGGGAGTGTGCGCTCGAGGTAGGCGACCGTCTCGGCGCCGGCCTCGGCTCGTGCGGCCTGTCGGCCGGCCCGTCCGCCGCTGCGCCGGCCCCGTCGCCCTCCGGTGTCACTCATGTCGTCTCCCGATTCTGGCCGCGCCGTCGGCGACGGGGCCGGCCGTTGTCGTTCTCGGTCCGGGCCGGGAGGTCCACCACCCCGGCGAGGTGGGGGCTCGGCGCGGTGTCGTGCGGGAACGCCATCGCGGCGACGAACAGATCCTGGAATCGCGGTTCGGTCGCGGTCTCGATCTTCTCGATGCGTTCGACGGCGTCGGCGACCTCGGACCGCTGCTGGGCCGACACGAGCATGCGGACGGCCCCGGCGCCCGAGGCGTTGCCCACGGCTCGCACGCCGTCGACCGGACCGTCGGGGACGAGTCCGAGCACCAGGGCATAGACCGGGTCGATGTGGGCGCCGAAGGCACCGGCCAGGCGAACGTCGTGGACCTCGTGGATGCCCGCGTGCTCCATGAGCAGGTCGATACCCGCTCGGAGTGCGGCCCCGGCGAGTTGGATCTGGCGGACGTCGTTCTGCGTGATCGCCAGCTCGGGCTCGTCGCCCGTCGCGGCGCGGATCACGTAGCGGAAGGTGCGGTCGTCGGGCTGTATCCGATCGGTGACCGCCGCGAGCGAACCCTGCACCACGCCGTTGTGGTCGCACACGCCGGCGAGGAACATCTCGCCGATGACCTCGATGATGGCCGACCCGCAGAGTCCGGCCACCTCGAGGGCGGAGGTTTCCTCCGCGAACCCCGGTTCGTCGTTCCACAGATCGGAGCCGATGACCTTGAAGCGGGCTTGGTAGGTGCTGCGGTCGATGCGGATGCGTTCGATCGCGCCGGCTGTCGCCCGCATGCCGCAGCTGATCTGGGCGCCTTCGAACGCCGGACCGGTGGGGGAGGATGCCGCGAACGTGGCTTCGGGAGTGCCGAGCACGATCTCGGCGTTGGTGCCCACATCGACCATGAGCTGGGGTGAGTCCGCCCGGTGCGTGCCCTCGTTGAGCGTGGCCGCCGCGGCGTCGGCGCCCACGTGGCCGGCGATGCAGGGGCCGACATGGGCCCGGGCGAAGGGGAGGTCGAGATCGAGTTCGTCGGCGCGCAGGTCGACGGGAGCACCGACGGTCAGGGTGAACGGGGCGGCCCCGAGTGGGGTCGGGTCGATCCCGAGGAGCAGGTGGTGCATGACCGGGTTGCCGACCAGCACGACGTCGTGGATGTGGGTGCGGAGCGACGCGGGCGGTTCGCCGAGGTCGTCGGCCAGTTCGTCGACCATGCCGTCGAGCGCGCCGCGCACTGCCGAGGTGAGTTCGCGTTCACCACCGGGGTTCATCATCACGTAGGAGACGCGGCTCATGAGGTCTTCGCCGAAACGGATCTGCGGGTTCATCGCGCCGCCGCCGGCGACGACGTCGCCAGTGGCGAGATCGACCAGATAGCCGGCGATCGTCGTCGAGCCGACGTCGATGGCGAGGCCGAGGATCGTCTCGTCGAAGCCAGGTCGGACGTGGAGCACCGTGCCGTCGGCGTGGACGATGGCGGTGACGGCCCGCTTGCCGTCGCGGATCGCGTGTTGGAGGTCGGGCAGGGCGCGGGCGTCGACGCGGACGGGGTCGATGCCCCACTCGTCGGCGAGCGCGGTGGCGACCATCTCGGCGTCGGTCCGCTCGTCGCCGAGCTCGAGCGTGGGGAGTTCGACATAGCGGGCGGTGATCAGCGGATCGAGGGTGAGGCCGGTGAGGTCGATCTTCTTGCGCACCACCGGTCGGTGCACCTGGCTCTCGGCGGGCACGTCGATCACGACGTCGCCGCGGACGAGGGCTTGGCAGCCGAGCCGGTTGCCCTCGGCGATCGGTCGGCGGCCCCGGTAGCCGGCCTCGCTCGTGGTCCACTCGCTGACGTCGTCCGGCGACGACGAGACGCCCCACTTGGCGAAGTCGCCGAACGAGGGCGCGACCTGGCATCGGCCGCACAAGCCGCGGCCGCCGCACGTCGAGTCGAGGTCGACGGCCGCGGCACGGGCCGCGTCGAGCACGGTGGTGCCGGCCGGGACGCGCGCCCTCACTCCGGATGGAGTGAAGACCACGGAAACCTCGGCGGCGTTCATGGTCGCCCGGTCAGCTCGCAGCGCCGCCGCGGCGTCGACCGCCGCGGCGTCGGGCGCCACCGGCACCGCCGCCGGCATTGGGGTCTCGGAACTCGCGGATCCACGCGGCACAGTCCTGGTCGTGGCCGGCGAGGACGTCGGCCGCCATGATCGCGCTCTTCACTTCGGCGTGCATCGGGCTCATGATGGCCGAGGTCATCCCGGCGCCGATCGCCATCGAGAGGAACGTCCCGGTGATGGCATGTCGGTTGGGGAGCCCGAAGCTCACGTTGGACGCCCCGCAGGTGGTGTTGACCCCGAGCTCGTCGCGGAGACGACGGACCAGGGAGAAGACCTGGCGTCCGGCCGTGCCCATGGCGCCGATCGGCATCACCAGCGGGTCGACGACGACGTCCTCCCTCGGTATGCCGTAGTCGGCTGCGGCGAGCACGATCTTCTTGGCGACCTCGAAGCGCACGTCGGGGTCTTCGCTGATGCCCGTCTCGTCGTTGGAGATCGCGACCACCGCGGCGCCGTGCTTGGCCACCAGCGGGAGCACCCGCTCCATGACCTCGGTCTCTCCGGTGACGGAGTTGATCAGCGGCTTGCCCTCGTAGACGGCGATGCCGGCCTCGAGCGCCTCGATGATCGACGAATCGATCGACAGCGGCACGTCGGTGACCGACTGCACCAGCTGGATCGCCTGAGCCAACAGCGCCGGCTCGTCGACCAGGGGGATGCCGGCGTTGACGTCGAGCATCTGGGCACCGGCCTCGACCTGGGCGAGGGCGTCGGCCTCGACCCGGCTGAAGTCGCCGTTCTTCATCTCCTCGGCGAGCAGTTTGCGGCCGGTCGGGTTGATGCGCTCGCCGATCATGACGAACGGTCGGTCGAAGCCGATGACGACTTCCTTGGTTGCGGAGCTGATGACGGTGTCGGTCACTGTTCTTGCCCTCCATCGGGCTCGAGACCGCCGGAGGCCACGAGGGCCTCGAGACGGTCGCGGGGGTAGTCGGAATGGATCTCGGCCGCGGCGGCCTGCGCGACCTCGGCGGGTTCGCCGTCGAGCACGCCGGAGACCCGACGCCACTGCTCGACATAGTCCTGGGTCTCGGTGAGCCCGGCCACGTGGGCGGCCCGGTCGATGGCGTGCTGGAACCGCGGTTCGAGCAACACCTTCTCGGTCTGGCCGTCGGCATCGGTCACCGTGATCTGCGCTGGGATGTCGCGCCAGTAGATCGTGACGATCCCCGGACCCGATCCGCGCCGGCGACGCCCACCGGGGCTCATCGCGACACCGCCAGGATCTCGGATTCGAGTTCGCCGTAGCCGGTGGCGATGCGTTCGAAGGAGAGGTCGAGTCGGGCCGCGGCGGCACGGGCCTTCTCGTCGAGCACGGGGTCGTCGGTCTGGGCGAGGTAGATCATCTTCGTGTAGTTGCCGAAGTACATGGATTCGAGTTCGGGGTGTTCGGCGATGCCGAGACCGCCGATGATGAGGCGCTCGAAGTGTTTCACCAGATAGTCGGTCAGGTAGAACGCGGTCGGGTCGTGGTCGTGCAGGGCGAGGAAGTCCGACTGGCCGGCGAAGAACTGGTAGCAGTGGGCACCGGGCATCATCTCCACCCGGGTCGTCTCGGTGTCGAGTTCGCGGCAGAGGTCGACGAGATGCCCTCCGGTGCCGCAGTCGGCGTAGCCGACGAGGATCCGGTCGAAGGTGTCGCCGTGGCGCTCGATCCGTTCGCGCACGGCCGGGGTGATGAGGTCCGGGGTCATGTGGAGCGACGCGGGCAGGCACTCGAGCGTGACGTTGTCGATCTCGTGGAGGCGAGCGACGTCGCGGATCTCGCGGGCGAGCGCGCCACACGCAAGGATCAGCACGCGCGGCGGAGGGGTCATGCCGTCCGGCGGGCGGCGACCAGTGAGGAGGCGGTCTCGGATGCGACCGCGGCGTCGCGGCAGTAGGCGTCGGCGCCGATGGCCTCGGCGAATTCCTCGTTGAGCGGTGCGCCACCCACGAGCACGATGTAGTCGTCGCGCATGCCCTTCTCGACGAGGGTGTCGATGACGACCTTCATGTAGGGCATCGTGGTGGTCAGCAGCGCGGACATGCCGATGATGTCGGGCTTGTGCTCCTCGATCGCCGCGAGGAACTCGTCGACGTCGGTGTTGATGCCCAGGTTGTGGACCTCGAACCCGGCGCCCTCGAGCATCATGCCGACGAGGTTCTTCCCGATGTCGTGGATGTCGCCCTTGACGGTGCCGATCACGACCGACCCGATGGGCTCGGCACCGGTCTCGGCGAGCAGGGGTCGGAGAATGGCCATGCCGGCCTTCATGGCGTTGGCCGCCAGCAGGACCTCGGGGACGAACAGGATGCCGTCGCGGAAGTCGATGCCCACGATGCGCATGCCCTCGACGAGGGCGTCGTTCAACACCTTGTCGGCCGACCATCCACGACCGAGCAGGATGTTGGTGCCCTCCGCGATCTCGTCGGCGAGTCCGTCGTAGAGGTCGTCGTGCATCTGCGCCGTGAGCTCGTCGTCGCTCAGGGCATTGAGATCGATCTCTTCTTCGTCGTGCTCGTCGCTCACGGACCCTCTACTCGCTCAGCTCCACGGCCGTCCGGCCGACTCCCTGGCCTGTTCCGTATGGCGGAACGGTACCACATCATGAAACGACCAAAGGTCGGCGATTCACGACGCGGCAAGCCTACGACTCAGGTTGCCGCGTTCGTGGATGGCCCACCACCGGTCGTTCGGCCCAATCCGTCACCGCGGCGCCGTCTCCCACGTATCCTGCCCGGATGTCAGACGACGCCGGGTCCGCCCCGCCCACCACCGACGATCAACCTCGGCACCGCTACGACGCCCGTCTCGCTGACGAGATCGAGACCCGCTGGCAACACGACTGGCGGGCCACCGGCACGTACCACGCCGCGAACCCCGCGGGCCCCCTCGCCGACGACTCCGGGCTGGCCGATCTCCCGAAACTGTTCATCATGGACATGTTCCCGTACCCCTCCGGGGCCGGGCTCCACGTCGGCCACCCGCTGGGCTTCATCGCGACCGACGTCTACGCCCGCTTCAAGCGGATGACCGGCTTCAACGTGCTCCACACCATGGGCTTCGATGCGTTCGGCCTGCCGGCGGAAGAGCACGCCCGCCAGACCGGCGAGCACCCGCGCGTCAACACCGAGAACAACATCGCCAACATGACCCGGCAGCTCGACCGTCTCGGCCTCGGCCACGACGAACGTCGCTCCGTCGCCACCACCGACACCGCCTTCTACCGCTGGACCCAGTGGATCTTCCTCCAACTGTTCAACGCCTGGTTCGACGAGGAGCAGAAGCGAGGCCGGCCGATCGACGAACTCATCGCCGAGTTCGATGCCGGCACGCGTCAGCCGAAGGGCGGCGAGGACTGGGGGAGTGCCGACGACTCGGGCCGCCGATCGATCGTGCAGCAGTACCGCCTGGCCTATGTCGACGATGCCCCGGTCAACTGGTGTCCGGGGTTGGGCACCGTGCTGGCCAACGAGGAAGTGACCGCCGACGGTCGCTCCGAACGCGGTAACTACCCCGTGTTCCGTCGACCGCTCCGGCAGTGGATGATGCGGATCACGGCCTACGCCGATCGGCTGCTCGAGGACCTCGACCTCCTCGACTGGACCGACTCGATCAAGACGATGCAGCGGAACTGGATCGGTCGCAGCGAGGGCGCCCACATCGACTTCGGCCCCATCCGGGTCTTCACCACCCGTCCCGACACGGTGTTCGGGGCGACCTACATGGTGCTCGCCCCCGAGCACCCCTTGGTCGACGAGCTCGTGGCCGACGCGTGGCCGGAGGGCACCGACCCGCGCTGGACCGGGGGTCACCCCGACCCGGCCGCGGCTGTTTCCGACTATCGCGCCCGGGCCGCGCAGATGACCGATCTCGAGCGCCAGGAGAACAAGGAGAAGACCGGCGTCTTCCTCGGTTCGACCGTGACCAACCCGGTCAACGGTGAGGCGATCCCGGTCTTCGTCGCCGACTACGTCCTGATGGGCTACGGCACCGGGGCGATCATGGCCGTCCCCGCCCAGGACGAACGCGACTGGGAGTTCGCGACCCAGTTCGGGCTCGACATCATCCGCACGGTCCAGCCTCCCGACGGGTTCGACGCGACCGTGCCCGGCGACGGCGCCTACGTGGGCGATGGGCCGGCCATCAACTCCGGCTTCCTCGACGGTCTCGGGGTCGCCGAGGCCAAGGCGGCGATCATCGAGCGGCTCGAGGCCGACGGGGTCGGCGAGGGCACGATCACCTACAAGCTCCGCGACTGGCTGTTCAGCCGTCAGCGCTACTGGGGCGAGCCGTTCCCGATCGTCTACGGCGACGACGACCTGCCGCGCGCCGTGCCGCAAGACGAACTCCCGGTGCTGTTGCCCGACCTGATGGACTGGGCGCCGCGCACGCTCGACGAGGACTCCGAGCCGGAGCCACCGCTCGGGCGCGTGGAGGAGTGGCGCGAGGTCGAGATGGACCTCGGCGAGGGTCCCCGCACCTACCGCCGGGAACTCAACACGATGCCGCAGTGGGCGGGATCGTGTTGGTACTACCTCCGCTATCTCGACCCGACCAACGAGAACGCCATGGTCGATCCGGCCACCGAGCGCTACTGGATGAGCGATGCCGACGACGACGGCGTCGGCGGCGTCGACCTCTACGTGGGTGGCGTCGAACACGCCGTGCTGCACCTGCTCTACTCGCGTTTCTGGCACAAGGTGCTCTACGACCTCGGCCATGTGACGGGCCCCGAGCCGTTCAAGCGCCTGATCAACCAGGGCTACATCCAGGCCGCCGCCTTCCAGGACGAACGGGGCATCTATGTCGCCGCCGAAGAGGTCGAGGGTGACGCCCAGGCGGGATTCACCCACGACGGTGCGCCCGTCACCCGCAACTTCGGGAAGATGGGCAAGTCGCTGAAGAACTCGGTGACCCCCGACGACATGTACGAGGCCTACGGCGCCGACACGCTGCGGCTCTACGAGATGTCGATGGGGCCGATCGACCAGGACCGCCCGTGGGAGACCCGGTCGGTGGTCGGATCCCACCGTCTGCTCCAACGGGTCTGGCGAAACCTCGTCGACGAGGAGACCGGTGCGTTGGCGATCGACGATGCGCCGGCCGACGACGATCTGCGGCGGGCCCTGCACCGCACCATCGACGGGGTCCGCGCCGACATGGATGGCCTGCGTTTCAACACCGCGATCGCCAAGATCACCGAACTCAACAACGAGCTGACCAAGCGGGACAGCCCCACGCCCGGCGAGGTCGCCGACGCGATCGTGCGCATGCTGTCGCCGCTGGTGCCCCACGTCGCAGAGGAGCTCTGGACCCGGATGGGCGGCGAGGGTTCGGTCACCCGAGCATCGTTCCCCGAGGCCGATCCGAGCCTGTTGGTCGACGACACCGTCGAGGTGCCAGTCCAGGTCAACGGGAAGGTGCGAGGCAAGGTGGTGATCGACGCCGATGCCGACGAGGAGACCGCCGTCGCCGCGGCCATGGCCGAACCCAACGTGCAGGCCCACATCGAGGGCAAGGAACTCCGCAAGGCGATCTACGTGCCCGGCCGGATGATCACCCTGGTGGTGTGAGGGGACGCCCCACCGCCCGGGGCGGCCGCAGCGCCAGCACCAGGGCGAAGGCCGCCGGAGCCAGCCCCCACAGCACGGCGGTCGCGCGATAGCCGCCGGTCGCGATCTCGGTGAGGGAGAACGCAAAGGGCCCCGAGGCCGATGCCATCACGCCGACGAACGAGAGCGACCCCTGGATGGCGCCGAGGTGGCGGGTGCCGAACCATCGTGGTGCGAGCACGCCGGTGAGACTGCGGGAGGCGCCGGCCGTGATCCCGAGCAGGATGGCGTAGCCGATCACGGCGATCGTCGACGCGGCCGTCCCGGCGACCACGAGCGTGGCGGTCAGCAGGCTCATCTGGACCGCGGGTGCGAAACGGGCGCCGAGTCGATCGAGGGCGATCCCCATCGCCGGCGACCCGATGCTCGAGCCGATCATCTGAGGAAGGAAGAGCGCCGCGGCCTCGCCACTGGTGAACCCCGATTCCCCGAGCAGGGTGATCTGGTGGAAGTTCAGTCCGGTGATGAGGCTCGACACGGCTGCCCCTGCGCCGGCGAGCACCCAGAACTCGTAGCGCCGAAGTGCGGTTGCCCGGTCGATGCCCCACACCTGGACATCTGCTGAGTCGCCGTCGGTCGGCGGGATGCCGTCGACGAACTGACCGACGTCGCTCGGCCGGTCGATCATCCCGAACCAGGCGATCGGGAGCACGATCATGGCGACGGTGCCCGCGGCGACGAGCCAGGCGCCCCGCCATCCGATCTCGCCGATCACGAAGTCGAGGGCGAAGGGCACGAGGGCCATGAGCGCAGCCGAGATCGTCACGGCGATGCTGATGGCGGCACCGCGACGCTGTTCGAACCACAGCGAGATCGACACCGTGGAGACCAGGGAGAGCGCGCCCTGACCCAGCATGCGGATGAAGACGAAGCCGGCGGTCAGGCTGATGATCCCCTGGACCCCCGACATGGCCACCAGGGCGACGGAGAAGCCGGCGGCGATCGTGAACATGGCCCGGCGGACGCCGTAGCGATCGACCCATCGCCCGATCGTGGGCATCGCCAGCGAGCCGCACAATGTGCCCACCAGGTATCCCGCGGTGACCCAGCTCTTCTCGAGATCGAGATCGTCGGTGAAGTGGTCGATGAAGACCGACACGCCGATGGTCTGGCCGGGGCCGGTCAGCCCGAGCGTGATGGTGGCGAGCGCCACGATCCGCCACCCGGAGAACCGTCGGCCCTTGTCGTGCGACGACGGCATCGGCGCAGTGTACGGTCCGGCGATGATCTCGCCCGCCGCCGTCAATCCCGGTGACGTCGATGCCGTCGTGTTCGACATGGGCGGTGTGTTGGTGGTGCCTGCACCGGGGGCGATCGCGAGGATCGTCGCCGACGCCGGAGTGGAACTCGACTTCGACGATCACGCCGCCCGGCGGGCCCACTACGGCGGCATCGCCGCGCTCACCGCCCGCCTCGCCGACGGCCCTCTGTCCGAATCCGACCGGTCCGTGTGGTCGCGCTACGACGAGGCGTACTTCCTCGCTCTCGGTCTCAACGGGGGACGACTCGAGGCAGCCGTCGAGGCGCGGCAGGCCCATCGCGCCGTCGGCGACAGTGCCGACGTGTGGACCCATGTCCTCGAGGAGAACCGGGCCGCCTTCCACGCCATCGCCGAGCGCCGCGCCGTCGCTGTCGTGACCAACAACAACGGCACGGCGATCGAACAGTGTCGCGACATGGGCTTCTGCCAGATCGGCCCCGGCCCGCTGGCGTCGGTGGCGGCCATCGTCGACTCGGCCGTCGTCGGCATCGCGAAACCCGATCCGCGGATCTTCGCCCCGGCGATCGAGGCCCTCGGCACCGAACCGGCGCGGACGCTCTACGTCGGCGACACCGTGCACGCCGACGTGCACGGCGCAATGGCTGCCGGCATGCCCGTCGTGCAGCTCGACCCCTTCGACCACCATGCCGACCACGACCACTGGCGTCTTCCCGACCTGGTCGCCCTGCAGAATCACCTCGCATGACGGTCCACGTCTCGGCCTCGGCCGCTCGACGGATCGCGCTCGGCGCCCAGGGGTTTCGCGACCCGCGGCCGAAGGGCCAGGTGGATCGGCGCCACCTGCGCCGCGTCATGGGACGACTCCAGCTCCTGCAGCTCGACTCGGTCCCGGTGGTCATGCGGACCCAGTACATGCCGGCCTTCTCCCGTCTCGGCCCCTACGACCCGGCACTGCACGACCGCGTCGCCTACGCCGACGACGAGTGGCTCGAGGCCTGGTGCCACGAGGCATCGCTGGTGCCCATGGACGACGAACCGCTGTTGCGGTGGTCGAAGGCTCGCGCTCGTGACGGCGAGACGTGGGGTCATCTCGCGAAGTTCGCGGCGAGCGATCCGGCCTATGTCGAGGAGGTGCTGGCCCAAGTGCGGGAGCGACCGCTCGCGCCGGGAGAACTCCGCGAACCCCGCCGTCAGGACGGCGAGTGGTGGGGTGACCGTTCCCACGGCGCGGTGGCGCTCGACTGGCTCTTTCGTGTCGGCGAAGTGGGGATCCGTCGCAAGCCGGGGTTCGTGAAGGAGTTCGATCTCCTCGATCGCATCGTGCCCGACGCGGTTCGGTCTCGTCCCACGCCCAGCGAGGAGGACGCGCATCGCGACCTCCTGATGCGGGCCGCGGCCAGCCACGGCATCGCGGCGGCCCCCGACCTGGTCGACTACCACCGGTTGCCGAAGGTGCCGGCCAAGGCACGACTCGCCGAGCTGGTGGAGGACGGGCGACTCGTCGAGGCGGAGGTCGAGGGGTGGAACCGCCCGGCGCTGCTGCACCCCGAGGCGGCGCGGCCCCGCAGCATCGACGCCTGCACCTTGCTGTCGCCGTTCGACCCCGTGGTCTGGTTCCGGGAGCGTGCGTCCCGCCTCTTCGGGTTCGACTACAAGATCGAGATCTACACACCGGCGGCGAAGCGGGTCTACGGCTACTACGTGTTGCCGTTCCTGGTCGGCGACGAACTCGTCGGTCGCGTCGACCTCAAGACCGACCGAGCCGACGGTGTCCTGCGAGTCAAGGCGGCCTACGCGGAGGACGGCCGTGATCCGGGCGCCGTGGCGGAGGCGCTTCGCGGGGCGCTCGACGATCTCGCGCGTTTCGTCGGCGTCGACGAGTGGATCGTCGACGGGCGGAAGGGCGACGTCACGCCCCGGCTTCGCTGACCGCGGAGTCGCCGGGCGGCTGGGTCGTCGGTGGCACGGTGGTGGCCGGCACAGTCGTGACCGGCGTCTCGTTCGGGTCGGGCTCGTTGCCCAGGTCGTCGGGCATCGGGACCCAGCCGCCGTAGGGCGCCCGCTGGCGGAGGTCCTCGTCGCCGTCGAAGTCGGGGAGCCGCAGGCGCAGGATGCGGTCGAGCGACGCCTTGACGGAGTTCACGTAGGCGCCCGAGTGGTTGTAGCCGAACACGGCGATCGACCAGGTCTGCCAATTGCGCAGCGACCCGTAGTTGCAGAGATAGGCCCCGGCGGTGAGCGCGGCGTCGTCGATGTCCTGGGGGTCCCGTTCCCCGTCCCCGTCTCCGTCGAGACGCCAGCGGTGCCAGGACTCGGGGATGAACTGGAGCGGCCCGACCGCACGGTCGTGGGTCGGGTCGCCGTCGTACCGGCCGTCGTCGGTGTCGGGGAGGTTGGCTGTCGTGTTCCCGAAGTTGTCGACCGGCTGACCGTTGAGGGCGATACCAACGATCGGCTGGACCGGGCGACCGTCGATGTCGAGACGGGTCCCGCCGTATTCGCCGTGCACGCTTTCCACCGACGCGATCGCGGCGATCGTGCGCCACGAGACGTGGCACGCCGGAGCACGCTCGGCCAGGACCGCCTCGGCGTTGAGGTACGCGTTCAGGGCTTTGGCGGTGAGCCCGGGCTGGCCGGGAATCGTGGCGAGGGTGAAGGCCTCGGCCGCGCCGGGGAGAATCGCCCGGGCCGAGGCGTCGAGGCCTCGGCGGGTGAGGTTCAGTTCGCTCACCTGCTCGACGAGCGCCGCGTGGCGTTCCTCGGTCCCGACCCGCACGGCCACGGCTGACTCGTAGGCCTCGATGGCGGCATCGAGTTCGTCCGATGCCTCCTGGCGGAGGGCGAAGATCTCGTCGAGGGTGGTGTGGGTCAGCTCGAACTCTCGCTGGGCGAGGGTGAGGGCCTCGCCGTCGAGTCCGAGGATGGCGGACCTCGAGGGGTCCTCGCCGGCGAAGACGTCGATGGCGACGGACTGTGCGAGGGCGTGGATGCCCTGGAAGTAGATGTCGGCCCGATTGCGGGCGATCTCCCGCCGACGCTCCTTCTCGAACGCTTCATCGAGAGCCACGGCGACTTCGCGGAGCTCGGCCGCCGCTTCGTCCCGTTCCGCTGTCGTGCCCGTCAGTTCCATCGTGGTGCGCAGCAGGGCGGCCACGGTCGACTCGCCACCGTTGCGATAGTCCACGCTCATCACCCGCACGGCCGGGTGGAGATCGATCGTCGACCGCCAGGCGGCATCGAGTCCGGCCACGGCGAGCAGGTTCTCGACCGCGGCACCGTCGGCGGCGAGCACCTCGGCCTCGGGGAACTCGACGGCGGCCTGGGTCCGGGCGTCGACGACGGTCGTCGAAACGACGACGAAGAGCCCGAGCAGGGCGGAGAGAACACGATTCGAGACGCGCACGATGCAGTTCCATCGGCACGTTTGCCCTGGGCCAAAAGGCCTGTTGGTACCTTTCTTCCATGAGCATGCAGGTGGAACTCCACGAGATCGAGGCGGCGGCCCGCGACTACGGCGCCAGCGCCTACGTGTTGGTGTCGTCGGCGTCGGGGCCTCCCCGCGTCACCCACTCACCGGTGGCCTTCGCCGACGGTGAACTCATCGTGACGGTCGGACGTCGCGCCGCCGCCGAACTCGCCGTCAATCCGGCGTTCTCGGTGCTGTGGCCGGCCACCGCGTCACAGTCGATGAGCCTGATCGTCGACGGCACCGTCGTGGGTTCCGTCGACGCCCACGGGGGAGAAGTGCGGCTGGCGCCGTCAGGCGCCGTCCGTCACCGTCCGGCTGCGGGGTAGCTGGGCGTCGGGCGTACCGGCGCGGTGGGATAGTCGGGATCGGCCGGGTCGCGCGGGGGCGCGACCGTGGACGTCGTCGGCGCCGTCGAGGAGTCGACGATCGGCGAGGTGGTGGACGTCGTGGTCATGAGCGACGTCGTCGTGGCCACGGTGGTCGATGGTGGACGCGGGTCGTCGCTCGCGCAGGCTCCGGCAGCCAGGAGCGCCGACAGAGAGATCACGGCGACACGCCGGCGGGGGCCGGTCACTCCGCCGGGTCCGTATGGGGCGACATGAGCGCGATCGGCACCGAGATGTCGAGGGCACGGGTCCGCAGGGTGGCGATCTCGCGGCCGGCCTGCACCGCCGGCTTGACCGCGCCGAGGTGGTCGCCTAGCAGGGTGGCCGCCGCGTGCAGATCCGCGCACGTCACGGCAAGTCCCCACAAGAGGGCCGGCCCGTCGCCGTGGGCGTCGTGGTCGCCGACCAGTTCCAGGATCACGTCGCCCAGCCAGAAGAACGCCTGACGTCGGGTGCTCCCGCCCGCGTCGAACGTGCGGGTGCGACGGTGCTCGAGCCCTGCCGTGGTGAGCGCCGCGGTCGTCCGGTCCATATTGGGGCTCATGGCCACGAGGTGGTCCAGATGCGTCGCCCCGTTGTCGTGCCCGTCGGCACCGACCGGTGCCGATGTCGCCGACGGCGCGAACGGCAGTCCGTCGATCTCATCGACGAGCCCCTCGACCTCGGCGGCCAGGATGCCGCGTCCCTCTTCGCCGCCGACCAGCGAGATCGAGGTGCTCCCGAGCCGTGTGACGCCGCCGTCGACCGAGAATCCGGCGGCGGTCCAGGCCGACGGTTCGTCGCCGATGACCAGCCTGCGGAGTGGAAAGGGACGGGTGGTCATCGGACGATCGTGGCACGTGGCGAGCAGCGGCGGCACCGCGGCTGGGTAGGGTCGGCCTCGTGAGCAGTGACGTCACCAGTTTCGCCGGTTTGTTCGAGATGGCCGAGCACGGCCCCGACGTCTGGGTCGGCGGCAGCGCCCGTTACCCCTGGGGCCGGGTCTACGGCGGCCAGGTGGCCGCACAGGGCCTCTGGGCGGCCGCTCAGACGGTGGCCGAGGGATATGTGCCGCATTCGCTGCATGCCTATTTCATCCGTGGGGGCGACGCCGATCAGCCGATCCGTTTCGAGGTCGACCGCATCCGTGACGGTCGGTCCTTCGTGACCCGCCGGGTGGTGGCCCGCCAGTCGAGCGGGGCCATCCTCAACCTCTCTGCCTCGTTCCACGTCCACGAGGACGCGGCCGATGCCACCTCGATCGGCATGCCCGAGCCGGTCGAGTACCCGGACGAGCTCAGCGAGTCGAACTGGTCGCCGCTGCTCGAACGGCGTCCGGTCCCGTACGAACAGAACCGGGCGCGGGCCTGGGTGCGGGTGCCGGACGTGGGCGACGATCCGCTCATGCACGTGCTCGGCCACGCCTTCGCCAGCGACGACGTGGCGACCGATGCGGTGGAGATCGTGCATCCCGTCGGGCGCCCCCGATTCGACATGAGTGACGACTACCAACACCCCTACATGGGTGCGAGCCTCGATCACACCGTCTGGTTCCATCGACCGGCACGGGCCGACGAATGGTGCCTCCACGACTTCCGCTCCTCGGGGGTCTACGGCTCGCGGGGTATCTCCTTCGGCGAGATCTGGACGGCCGACGGCCTCCATGTCGCATCGGTGGCCCAGGAGGTTCTCCTCCGAGAGGTCGCCCCGAAGGGATAGGTTGCCTCGAATGTCGTTCAGCTTTCGTCGTCCCTGTGCCCGCACGGTGCTCCTCGATCGAGAGGGACGGATCTTCCTGATCCGAGCGGAGGACCCGGTCGACCCCTACAAGCCGGAATGGTGGGAGATCCCCGGCGGTGGCATGGGCCGTGGTGAGGAGTCGGGCCATGCCGCGCTCCGCGAGCTCCACGAGGAGACCGGCATCCCCAACGTCGAGATGGGGCCGTGCGTCTGGACGCAGCAGACGGAATACACCTTCGCGGGATACCACTTCGAGTCCGACGACTTCATCCATGTCGCCTGGTGCGACGGTGGTGAGTACGACCCTCGTGGCCTGGAAGCACTCGAAGCGGCTGCGTTCCAGGGTGCGCAATGGTGGACGCTCGACGACCTGCTCGCCAACGACGAGCCCACGGTGCCCTACCGCCTCCGGGAGTTCCTGCCCGCGCTCGTGGGTGGCGAGATTCCGGAGCGTCCGATCGACATCACCCCGTCGCCCGAACACGGTGGTCGCATCACCGCGTGATGCGGTTTGGTCAGGGCCGCCGACCCCGGAGCCCGAACCAGGCCAGGTCGGCCACGCGGGCCGCCAACTCCTCGACGTCGCCCTGTTGCCCGGCGGCGATCCAGTGGCGCCCGGTTGCCTCGGCCATGCCGAGGATCCCGTGGGCGAGGACCAGCCGGTCGGCCTCGCGGAGGTCCTCGATGTCGATGAGCGCGGCGATGAATCGGGCCAGCTGACTCTCGACATCGGCGACGGCTCGGGCGAACTCGACGTCGGTGCGGACGCCTTCGCCGAACAGCAGGCGGAAGTCGTCGGGGTGCTCGGCCACGAAACGGAAGTAGGCGGCGAACCCGTCGACCACCTTCCCGCGTCCGCTGGGCGCGGCCGTGGCCGCTTCGCCGACCGTGAGCGCCAGGCGATCGCCCACGTCGCGCAGGAGCTCGAGGAAGAGCTCGCGCTTGGAGGAGAAGTGCTGGTACAGCACCGGCTTGGTGATCCCGGCCTCGCTGGCGACCGTCTCCATCGTGGCGTTCTGGAACCCTTCGACCGCGAAGACGGAGCGGGCGGCGTGGAGGAGCTGCACTCGTCGCTCGGCCGCGGGGAGACGGAGGGTCACGGCGGCACCATATCGAGAATCGTCGGACTCAGCCGATGTCCCTGCCGTGTTCGAGATCGTCCCGGACTGCCGCTTTCACCATGTAGGCGCCCAGGATCGAGGGCGCCAGGACCACCGATCCCGCGACCACACCGAAGGTCACGATCGCAGCGACGGTGCTGTTGAAATCGGTGAGCAGACCCACCAGGAACACCACGATGGCCACGCCGTACAGCAGGTAGCCGAGTCGCTGTCCGAGGTTCACCAGCCGTTGGACCTTGGCCCGCTGCACGAGGATCGGGTCGGATTCGGTGGCCACGCGATCACTGTACGGCGGTTGAGCCCCGGCCCGGGTCGAGGAAGCCGGGTTCGGCGAGCAACGCGGCGATCTCGTCTCGCATCGCGTCGAGCGACAGGCGCTCGACCGCGATCCGGCGGTTGCGTTCGAGGCGATCCCGGTCGGGATGGGCGATCGCCTGACGCAGGGGTTCCGGGTCGTCCGACGGATACCACTCGAGGCCCATGGCCCGCAGCTCGTCGGCGACCGGGTACGGGCCGACCGCACACGGCACGCGGTGAATGGCCGCCTCGACCGGTGGGTTGCCGAACCCTTCCCAGGTGCTCGGGAAGAGCACGGCGTCGCAGGCCCCGTAGAGATCGACCGCCGATTCCCCGCTGGTGCCTCTGACGACCGGACACGTGGCCGATCCGAGGATTCGGGCCAGCTCGTCGTCGTAGCCGTCCTCGGCCGGACCCCACAGCCAGTAGGTCCCGCCGAGCTGTTCGGCCAGCCGGACCGCGGTGGGGATGTCCTTGCGCGGGATCGCCCGCACGGGATGGGCGAGCAGCAGGGTGTCGTCGTCGACCCCGAGTCGGCTGCGCACACCGGTACGGTCGGCGCCGCCGGTGGCCACCGGGAACCCGTTGTAGATGCACCGCGCGTCGTAGCCCCGGTCGGCCATCTCTCGACGGGTCAGCTCGTTGATGGTGACATGACGCCAGGCCGGATCGCGGGGCGGGAGCTCGGTCACGTGCGCCCACTTCTCGCGTTGCCACGGCGGGTCGTGGTGGTGCATGACGGCCGGGCGGCCGGCCAGGACCCCGGCGACCACGCGGGCGGCCGGGAGATTCAGCGGGATGGTGCACAGGTTCTCGACGACCACCACGTCGACGTCGCCGATCGCGTCGGCCACGTCGACAGCGGTCGGTGGATCCGTGGCGTCGATCGCGAGGCCCGGTACGGTCCGGTCGACCGGTCCGTCGCCGGCAACGGTGTGGACCGCGTAGCCCAGCTGCTCGAACGCCCGTTGCCAGTTGCGGGCCACGACCGAGACGCCGTCGTTGACCCCGAGTCGGAACGAGACGAACGCAGCAGTGCCCATGTACGACACCTTGCCGGGAGATCCGCCGGACCGCACCCCGAATCTGCGCCGTTCCGTTCGCGAGGCCCTCGAGGCCGCGTGGGTGGCCGGCGAGGGATACACCGCGCCCAACACCGACGTCTACCCGTGGCTGTGGCTCTGGGACAGCTGCTTCCACTCGCTGGTGTGGGCCGAACTGGACGAACCGGACCGGGCCCGGGCCGAACTCGCCGCGGCCCTCTCGACGATCGACGAGTCCGGATTCGTGGCCCACATGGGCTATCAGCTCGACCCCGAACGGCCGGTGGAGCTCTGGGGCCGAGTCGGCGCGTCGTCGATCACCCAGCCGCCGATGTTCGGCCACACGATCGCCCGACTGGCCGCCGCGGGCATCGAGGTGCCCGAAGCGACGATCGACGCTGCCGGTCGAGCCCTCGCCCATCTGCTCCGGGATCGACCCCGTATCGCCGGACTGATCGAGATCGTCCATCCGTGGGAGACCGGATGCGACGACTCGCCCCGGTGGGACGACTACTGCCCGGGCGACGGATTCGATCTGGAGCGATGGCGGGCCCACAAGGTCGACCTGCTCGCCCATGTCGAACGGGGACCCTCCGGGGCGCCACTGCACAACCCGGCCTTCGCGGTCGGATCGATCGGTTTCAACTCCCTCGTCGCCTTCAACGCCCGAGAGCTCGCGTCGGTCACCGGCGACCGATCCCTGCTGCCCGAGGTCGACCAGGTCGTCGCAGCGATCGACGCTCGCTTCGACTGGGACCTGCGGACCTGGGTCGATGCGGGGCCGGCGGCCGGGGGGTCAGGTCGATCACGCACCGCCGATGGGCTGCTGCCACTGCTGGTGACCGCCGACGAGGAATCGCGTCACCGGGCGATCGAGGACGTGCTCGACGAGGACGCCTACGCCGCGGGATACGGACCCCGCGGGGTTCATCTCGGCGAGCCGACCTATTCGGCATCGAGCTACTGGCGCGGGCCCGTGTGGCCGCAGCTGGCCTATCTCCTGTGGGTGGGCCTGGTTCGGGCGGGTGAGCACGATGCGGCGGAGGTCGTGCGGACCACGACCGTGTCGGGGGCGGTCGAGTCCGGGCTCGCCGAGTACTGGCACGGCGACTCGGGGCAGGGACTCGGGGCGATCCCGCAGTCGTGGACCGGGCTGGCGCTACTGATGAACGAGGCCTGAAGGCGTCGTCAGCCCGGGTGTGAGTGGTCGACGGCGCCGGCCCACTGTTCGTCTACCCACTGCTCGTCGGTCCCGGAGACGTCGAGCGGGTCGCGAAGATCGATCGTGACCACACCGGTGCCGTCCTCGGTCGTGAGGTCGATCTCCTCGTGCCACCCGATCGCCTCGAGGGCGGGGAGCGCGCTCGGGTGCAGCCGCGGGCGCCGCCGCTGGAGCATCAGGTTGGCGACGAGGGCGGCGAGGCCGACCATCATGATGAGATCGCCGATCGACACCACCTGATTGGTCCACCGGACCGGGAAGGTGTCGCCCAGCATCGAGAGGAGCGTGGAGTCGTCGGACAATTCCCGGGCGCCGTTGAGGGTGACGCGGGGCAGTTCGTCGGCGGTGACCATCTCGGCCTCGACCAGCGCCTCGGGCCGGACCGGCATGGCGCCGTTGAGCGCGATCGGGAGCAGGTTGGCCGCGATGCCGATGGCGATCACGGTCATGCCCGCCAGGTGCACGTTGACGATGGCGAAGGCGAGCCCGCCGATCAGTCCGAGCAGGGCGATCGCCCCGGACGGACCCATGTCGGTCTGGTCGACGAAGAGGCTCGCGGCGATGGCGACGAGAAGGAACTCCGGGTGTCGGATCCGGGTACGCGCGATCGATGTGAGGCGGCCGCGACGGAGGGCACCGATGACGAGGCCGACACACACGGCGAGAATGATCGGGGCGACTACCACACGCGGAAATTACCAGCCGGAGTCACGCGAGGTGCCGACCATCGGTTCTCCGTCGACGTGTTCGACCCAGCAATGGATGCCCCGGTACCGGGCGGCGTCGTTCTCGAAGTTGTCCTGGGTCGGCACGATGACCCCGATCTCGAGCGACGAGGTCTCGTAGTCACGGCCGACCCAGCCGGGGAACAGGCGGTAGCAGGAGGCCAGCGCGAAGTCCCGGATGACGCCGTCGCCGGGGAAGACCGACGGGTGTTCGGCCGGGTAGGTGAGCTGGGCGAACACCTCGAAGTGGTGGGGATCGTCGCAGGGCAGCCGGGTGGTGATGGTCACCGGCAGACCATCGCGTCGGTCCTCGATCTGATCGAAGCAGTCGCGGACGCGGAGGTCGTACTGGTTCACGGGCTCGCCGGGGATGTCGGTCGGCGCGAGCGGGGCTGGCTCACTGGTGGTCGTGGTGGTGTCCGATTCGTTCGCGGGCTCGCGCTGGGCGTCGGTGCTCGCGTCGAGGCTCTCCGCGGCGAACTGGGCCGGATCGTTCGCCGGGGAGGTCGCGCCGTCGTCGTCGCCGCAGGCGGCAGCCGAGAGAACCACGGCGGCGAGGAGAGCGGCGAGACGCAGATGCACCCGCACGAGGCTAGGTCGATCAGCCCGCGGGAAGGGCTCGGTCGGCCATCTCGAACGCGAACCAGAGACAGAAGGCAACTGGTGCGACGCTCACGGCGCGCACGAGGATTCGCTGCCGCCGGCCGTCGAAGAGGCGTCGGCCGAGCACGCCGGCGAGGACCCAGATCGCGGTGGCGGCCAGCAGCCACACGACGGCGCCCGGGATCGCGTCGCGTTCGCCGTCGAGTCCCTCGTCGAGGTCGACCGGACCGGCGGCGACCGATGGTTGTCGGATCAGGTCCTCGGCGTCGACCGTGGACAGGTCCTCGCCGGGGATGACGGGTTCGCCGTCATCGTCGTCGCCGGCTCCGATGAAGGCGGCGACCGTCGCGATGTCGAACTCGGGGGCCTCGGCCGGGGCATCGACGAGTTCGGCCGCGACGATGATGCGCTGGCGACTGGACAACTTCGGATGACAGGCCGTGAGCGTGACCCGGCTGTCGTCGAAGTCGTCGAGGACCCAGGTCGCCGAGGGGCGGACGATGACGTGGCCGACCCCGACCGCGTCGACCGTCGGGAGCTGGTCGGGATATGCGTTCGCCGGCTCGAGTACCCGATAGGTGAACCGTCCGAGCACCCCGGTGACGTGGATCTCGTCGCCAGGGGCGAGTTCGTCGATGCGATTGAACGGGGCCCCGTAGGTGGTCCGGTGCCCGGCGATGGCGGAGTTGCCCTCGGTGCCGACCGCGGCCGCGCCGGGGTACAGACCCGGCCCCTGCCGGAGGTCGGCGACCTGGACGCCGTTGACGACGATCTTGTCGACTCCGATCGCCGGGATCTCGATCCGGGCGACGGCATCGCCGTCCTCGGGGAAAAAGAAGCGCAGCAACTCGGGGGTGTAGCCACCGGGGAGGGTCGTCGCCGGCGCCGGGAGGGCATCGACGTCGTCGTCGACCTCGTCGTCGACCTCGTCGGCGAGCGCGCCGGCATCCACGACCGCATCCTCGGGGTCCTCGTCGACCCCCGTCGCAACGGCGGCCAGCTGCGTCGCCGCATCGGCCACGACGTCGTCGAACTGGTCTCGCAGGTCGTCCTGGGCGCGAGCCTCCTGGAGGTTGGTGCCCCAGAGTTGGTACACGACGAAGAGCAGCACGACGACGCCGGTCGCGATGAGGCCACGGCCGATGGCGCCGAGCACGCGGGCGCCGGTGGGCACCTCGCCGGGAGTGTGCGGGCTGCGCATACGCGCAACCTATCGGCGACTGCATGGGCCAGCTGAGCGCGGTCGCCGATAGCGTTTTCGATGTGTCCATCATTCGGCTGCAGGCCGCGGTCGCGCTGATCGGCCGTTTCCCTGCCCTCGCAGGCATCGATCTGGACGTGGGCGAGGGCGAGGTCGTGCTCGTCCAGGGTCCGAACGGCGCGGGCAAGTCGACCCTGCTCCGGCTCTGCGCGGGGCTGATGAGGCTCGAGTCGGGGGAGGGCACCGTCCTCAGTCACGACCTCGCAACCGAACGGCCGGCGATCCGTCGGTCGGTCGGGCTGCTCGGCCACGACACCGCGCTCTACGACGACCTCACCGTGCGGGAGAACCTCGACTTCTGGGCCAAGGCGTCGCGGGTCGACGCGTCGGCGGTCACTCCGGCCATGGAGCGCCTCGGTGTGGCCGACCGCCTCCACGACGTGCCGGTCGCCCTGCTCTCGGCCGGTCAACGGCGGCGGGTCGCCCTCGCCGCAGTGGTGGTCCGGCGCCCCCGACTGTGGCTCCTCGACGAGCCCCATGCCGGGCTCGACCCGTCCGGGCGCGATCTCGTCGATCAGCTCGTGGTCGACGCCGCCGCGGCCGGTGCCACCGTCCTGCTCTCCTCCCACGAGGTCGACCGCACCCTCGAGCTGGCGACTCGCCGGATCACGGTCGCCGGCGGCACGATCACGGGGGATGTGACCGATGCTCGCTGACATCCGGCTCGTGGCGGCCAAGGATCTGCGGATCGAGTGGCGATCGCGGGTCACGCTGTCGCAGGTCGTGCCCTTCGCCCTACTCGTGCTCGTCCTGTTCGGCTTCGCCCTCGACGCCAACCGGCCGGTGCTCGACGCGGCCACCAGCGGCCTCTACTGGGTGACCGTGCTCTTCGTCGGGCTGATGTCGGTCCAGCGGGCCACCGCCATCGAGACCACCGACGGCGCCCGGCGCGCCCTGCTCCTGGCCGGCGTCGAACCCGCGGCGGTGTTCCTCGGCAAGGCCCTCGCCGTCGCGCTGCAACTCCTCTTCGTCGAGGTCGTGCTCGTGGGTGGCGTGATCGTCCTCTTCGACGCCTCGATCGAGTCGCTGCCCCTCCTCGCCGCGACCTGTGTGGTCGCGTCCGTTGGCATCGCGGCGGCGGGTACGCTGCTCGGCGCGCTGGTTGCCGGCGTTCGGGCGCGAGAGACGGTTCTGCCGATCCTCCTGCTTCCGGTCCTGGCACCGGTGCTGATCGGTGCCACCCGGGCGTTCGACGACGCCCTCGGCACCGTGGCAGTCGATGGCTGGGCCTGGCTCGGACTTCTCGCCGGGTTCGGCGCGATCAACACGGTGCTGGGAGCATTGGCCTACGGCGTCCTACTCGAGGAGACCTGAGATGCAGGAGATCAACCACACGGGGAGCCGCACCACCCGGCTGCTCGGCGCGGCCGTGATCATCGGTCTCGTGGCCCTCGTGTTCCTCGGGTGGTTCGTCGCTCCGGAGGACGACGACCAACAAGACGCCGTGCGCATGATCTTCGTCCACGTCCCCTCGGCGATCTGGACCTACATCGCCTTCGTCACCACGGCCATCGGCTCGGTGATGTGGCTGGTGCGACGCTCGGTCTGGTGGGACACCGTCGCCGCGGCGTCGGCCGAGATCGGGGTGCTGTTCTGCGGGCTCACCCTCTTCACCGGGTCGGTCTGGGGCCGCCCCACCTGGAACACCTACTGGGACTGGGGCGACGTGCGTCTCGTCACCACCCTGATCCTCTTCCTGATGATGATCGGCTACCTCTCGGTGCGTTCGCTCGGCGGGCCCGAGTCGGCCACCGCCACCCGGGCCGCCATCGTCGGCGTGATGGCGGCGGCGATCCTGCCGATCATCAACCGCTCCGTCGAGTGGTGGGAGAACAACACGCTGCACCAGAAGTCGTCGCTCACCGACGGCAACCTCGAGGACATGACTCTGTTCACCCTCGTGGTCGGCCTGATCGTCTGGGGCCTCTTCTTCTGGTGGGCGGTCCTGCACCGCTTCCGCATCGCCTGGCTCGAACGCGAGATCCGCTCCACCGACCTCGATCGCGCCCTCGTCGAGCGGCGAGCCGAGGGCGACCCCGGAGCGACCCCTCAGGAGGAACGAGTATGACCCACGTCGGCTATCTCCTCGTCGGGTGGGGCACCACCTTCGCGGTCGGACTCGTCTACACCGCGACCCTTCTTCGCCGCGGCCGGCGCCTCACCGTGCGGGTCCCGGCCGACCGTCGGCGCTGGATGACCACCGAGGACACATGACCGACACGCTCGCCCCCCAGGAGCCTCGAGCCGGCCGCCGTCGTTCACGACGATGGCTGCCCGCATTGATCGCCGTGGGCGTGGTCGTCGCGGTCGTCGTGCTCGTCTGGAATCTCCTCACCGGCGCGCTGTTCTTCTACAACGCCGACGAAGCGGTCGCCGAGCGGGCCGAACTCGGCGACGACCGGTTCACGCTCCAGGGCACTCCGGTCGGGTGTTCGATCACGTCCGGGAGTCAGGGCGACGAAGTGGTCACGGCCTTCACGGTGGCGGCCGGCGGGGTGATGGTCGACGTCGTGCATCGCGGTGAGCCCGCCGAACTCTTCGAGGGCGGCACACCGGTGGTGCTCGATGGCAACTGGGTCGAGGGGCAGCCCGGGGTCACCGGCTTCGAACCGCTGGCCGACGACGGGTGGTACTACTCGTCGGATCGCATGCGGGTGAAGCACGACAACGACTACATCAACGACGACGAATACGACGACCGTGTCGCCGAGAGCGAGACCCAGGGGAGCACTGCGGCCGAGGTCTGCGCGAGATGAGCAGCGCCGCCGTCGGTGCGGTCGTCATCGCGCTCGGCGCGGCCGCGTCGTTGACCGGCATCGGCGTGATCGTGCTCGGGCTGTTCGGGCGTCGACCCAGTTGGTGGCGGGAAACCCGCTGGCTCGTGTGGGTGATGCTCGCCATGAGCACGTTGGCAATCGTCTGGATGGAGCGCGCCCTCATCACCCGCGACTTCACCATCCGGTTCGTCGCCGACCACGGCTCGAGCCAGACATCCTCGATCTTCAATGTCGCGACCCTCTGGTCGGCCCTCGAGGGATCGATCCTGCTGTGGGCGTTCGTGCTGACCGGCTATGTGGCCGCAGTCGTGGTGAAGTTCCGCGACAAGCGCGACGACCCGATGATGCAGTGGGTGATGCTCACCCTCTTCGTGGTGTGCGCCTTCTTCTTCCTGTTGATGGTCGGCCCGTCGAACCCGTTCCAGTCGTTCGACCCACCGGTCGGCTACGACGGCCCCGGGCCCAATCCGCTGCTGCAGAGCCACATCCTCATGGCGTTCCATCCGCCGATTCTCTATCTGGGCTATGTCGGGTTCACGGTGCCGTTCGCCTTCGCGATCGGTGCCCTCGTCACCGGCCGCGTGGGGGAAGGCTGGCTGCTCGCCACCCGCCGCTGGACCGTCATCGCGTGGGGATTCCTCACCCTCGGCATCGTGCTCGGCGCCTGGTGGAGCTACGAGACCCTCGGTTGGGGCGGCTACTGGGCCTGGGACCCCGTGGAGAACGCGTCGTTCCTGCCCTGGTTGACCGGTACCGCGTTCATCCATTCGGTGATGGTGCAGGAGCGCCGGGGAATGCTGCGGGTGTGGAACCTCTCGCTCGTCGTGGCCACCTTCGCGCTCACGATCCTCGGCACGTTCATCACCCGTGCCGGTGTGCTCGAGTCGGTCCACGCGTTCTCCGAGTCGTCCATCGGCCCGGCCCTCCTCGGCTTCTTCACCCTGATCGTCGTGGTCTCGCTCGGCCTCATCGCCTGGCGGGGTGACCAGCTCCGCTCGCCCGGGCGCATCGATTCCCCGGTCTCGCGTGAGGGCGCCTTCCTCGCGAACAACGTCCTCTTCGCAGCCTTCGCCTTCGTGGTGCTGCTCGGCACGATCTTCCCGCTGATCGTCGAAGCGATGAACGACGACCGCATCTCGGTCGGCAACCCCTACTTCGAGCGCATGACGATGCCGATCGGGTTCACGCTGCTGTTCCTCATGGCCGTCGCCCCGGTGTTGCCGTGGCGCAAGGCGTCGTCGGGCGTCCTGGCCGAGCGTCTCATCTGGCCGGCGTGGATGGGCGCCGGCGCCATGGTGATCTCGGTGCTCGTCGGCGCACGGGGCTGGGCGCCCACACTCGCCTTCGGGCTCGGCGGCTTCGCCGGCGGCGCGGCCCTTCGCCAGGTGGCGCTCGCCACCCGCCGCCAGGGTTGGCGCGGCCTCGTGGGCCGCACCAACGGCGGGATGATCGTCCACGTCGGCGTGGTGATGATCGCAGTGGCGTTCGCGGCCAGCAACGCCTACGTCCGCCAGGACACCTTCCTGCTCGCGCCCGGGCAGACGGCGTCGTTCGCCGGCCACGAGCTGACGTTCGAGGGCGCCGATTTCCGCCAGTACCCGAACCGGTCCGAGCGGCGCGTGGCGATCGACATCGACGGCGAGCAGGTCTACGAACCCGGCATCGCGCTGTATCCCTTCGCGGGCCAGCGGATCGGCATCCCCTCGGTCCGCTCGACCCTGTTCGACGACGTGGCCCTGTCGGTCGACAGCTTCCCGGTCGACGACGACGGCAACGAGACCGGTCAGGTCGTGCTGCGGGTCACGGTCCAGCCGTTGATCGTGTGGCTCTGGATCGGTGGCCTCGTCATGGCGCTCGGCACCCTGTTGGCGGTCGTGCCCGGCAGACGCCGCAACCCGACGGCCCCGGTCAGCGCCCCGCTTCCCGGCGCCGAGCCTCCGGTGGCCGAGGAACCCGTGAAGGAGCTGGTGTGACCGAGCCCGCGACCGCGCCGCCCCGCCGCACGGCCGTCTGGATCGTGTTGCCGCTCGCCGTGGTCATGGCCGGCTTCATCCTCCTGTTGGCCACCCGTGACTCCGGCGACACGGGGTTCGAGAGCTTCAACCTCGAGGGCGAAGTGGCCCCGGCCATCGTCGGCACCACGCTCGACGGCGCCGAGTTCGATCTCGACGACCATCGCGGATCGTTCGTGGTCGTGAACTTCTTCCAGACCACATGCATTCCCTGCCGTCAGGAACACCCGGAGCTCGTCGCCTTCCAGGAGGCCTACGGGCCGTCGGGGTTCGCCACCATCGTGTCGGTGGCGTTCGACGACCAGCCCAACAACATTCGGGAGTTCTTCGCACAGTTCGGCGGCGACTGGCCGGTGCTCGCGAGCGACACCGGTCCGCTGGCCGTGGCCTACGGCGTGCCCCTGGTGCCCGAGTCGATCCTGATCGCACCCACGGGTGAGGTCATCACCAAGTTGGAGGGCGGTGTCCGCATGGCCGATCTCGAAGCCGTGATCGGGTCCTGGCAGGAGGCCAACGCATGACCCGCCGCCTCGCCTTGTGGTTGGGCGTCGCCGTCGTGGCGCTCTCGGCCCTTCTCTACGCGTCGATCGACGAGGGCGCACCCCGCACCGATGCCGACCGGGCCTACGCGATCGCGAAGACGATCGGCTGCCCGGTGTGCAACGGCCAATCGGTCGCCGAGTCCAATGCGCCGGCCGCTCGCAACATCCGGGTCTCGATTGCGAAGTGGATCGACGAGGGGCGGAGTGAGGACTTCATCCGCGCCGAGCTGCGGGGCCTGTTCGGCGACGACGTCGACTACACGCCGTCAGGCGACGGCATCACCAGCCTCGTGTGGATCCTGCCGGTGGTGTTCGGCGCTGGTGCGCTGGCCGGTCTCGTCATCGTCTTCCGTCGGTGGAAGAGCGAAGCCCTGCTCGATGCGTCGGAGGCCGACCGGGCTCTCGTCGAGGCAGCTCGTGCGGCCAGGGACGATGGCTGATCTCGACGAGGCGCGGCAGGACGAACTCGACCACGTCCTGACGTCGCTCGACGATCTCGAGGCCGAGTTCGAGGCCGGTGATCTCGACGAAGCCGACTATCGCGCCCTCAAGTCCGACTACACGACGCGGGCCGCCCGTCTCCTGCGCTCGGAAACGCCGGCGGCCCCCGACGCCGACACCGATCGAGGCTGGGCCCGGATCGCGCTGTGGACGGCGTTGATCGTGGTCGTGGCCGGCCTGGCCGGCATGCTCATCGCCGACTTCTCGGGCAGCCGAGGCGACGGTGAGACCACCGGCAGCATCCGCGAGACGGTTCGGCAGAAGAAGTTCGAGGCGAGCCAGCTGCTCGGCACCGACCCCGACCGGGCCATGGACCTCTACGACGAGGTGCTCGCCGACGCGCCGTCGGATCCCGAAGCCCTCGCGTATCGCGGATGGCTCACCCGACTCGATGGAGACCCGGGGGCCGCGCAGGCGTTCGTCGAGGACGCGGTCGTCTCCGATCCGGAGTACCCAGACGTCCGGGTCTTCGCCGCGGCGATCGCCCTCGACCTCGACGACCCCGCCACGGCGGCGGGTCATCTGGATGCCCTCGACGCCCTCGACGCGCCGCCGTTCATCGAGCAGCTCGTGCAGGGTCAGGGACTCCGGATCCGCATCGTCGAGGCCTTGTTGCTGACCGGCGAGTCCGACTCGTTCGCGACCTCGGGGCTCGACATCGCCGATGTCAACCTGGCCGCCGAGTCGGTCCTCGCCAGCGAACCCGACCGGGGGATCGCGCTCTACGACCTCGTCCTCGAGCAGATGCCCGACGACGTCGAGATCCTCTCGTATGCCGGCTTCTACAGCGCGCTCGTCGCCCTCGAGGTGGGGATCGCGGCGCAGGACATCATGCAGCTCGGCTACGACCAGCTGACCCGCGCCCTCGCGCTCGACCCCGCTGACCCGCAGTCCCTCGTGTTCCGGGCCTTCGTCGGTTACTACGTCGAAGAGAAGGATCAATCCCTGCTCGATCTCGCCGCCTACGACGCGCTCGATGCCGGTCGTGAGGATCTCGACAACTTCATCTTCCAGTTCAGCCTGCGCAACGCATTGGAGGAGTAGCGCGTTGGAGGAGTAACGCGTTGGCGGAGTGAATCCCGTTCAGGCGGTGTTACCGGCGCGTAAGAAATCACGCTCGGTGATGTGCCATCCGCCACTCGGGTGGCAATACTGGCCCGATGGCACGCCTGCGCAGACTCGACCTCGGCCGACTCTCGATCCTGGTGGTGATCCTGATCGGCACCGCAGCCATCTTCACCAAAGACCAGTGGGACTGGGTCTTCAGTAGTGACGAGGCCGAGACGCAGGGAGTCGCCGCCGACACCTTCGCCGCCGACGAGGTCGACGACGCGACCGAGCGGCTCTACCGCATCGCCCCCGACAACGGCTCCGCGGTCAGCTATGCTGTCGAGGAGCGTCTGGCCGGCAACGAGAGCCTCGCCGTCGGTGTGACCCACGTGGTGGCCGGCGACATCGTGATCAACACCGAGGATCCGGGCCTCAGTCGCGTCGGTGAGGTCGTCGTCAACGTCGAGATGTTCGACTCCGACTCCAACCTGCGCGACAAGCGCCTGCGCCACGACTTCCTCGAGTCGAACCATTGGCCGTTCGCTCGTTTCGAGACCACGTCGATCGAGGGTCTCGACGTCGCCTTCGAAGAGGGCGGCACCTACGAGGTCGCACTCGTCGGCAACCTCACGGTGAAGGAGACCACCAGCGAGGAGACGTTCCGCGGCACGGTCACCGTCACCAGCGGCCAGCTCACCGCCGATGTCTCGGCCGAGATCCTGAGCTCGACCTACGACGTCGGCCCGATCAACATCGCCCGGCTCGCCCACACCAGCGACGAGGTGACCCTCACCTTCGAGCTGGTTGCCGATCGCGTCGAGCTCGGCAGCGAGTCCGACGCCGACCTCGAGACCGACGTGCCCGAGTTCGCGGTCGCCGGCGGCGCCTTCGCGGCCGAGGTGCAGCCGATCCTCGAACGGAACTGTGTGTCGTGCCACACGACCGGCGGACCCGGTTGGGACACGCTGGCCTTCGACAACGCCGGTCAGGCCGCGGAGATCGCCGACGACATCGCGCTCGTGACCGAGATCCGGTTCATGCCGCCCTGGTTGCCGGGCGGCGAGAGCCCGGAGTTCGAACACTCGTGGGAGCTCACCGACGAAGAGATCGCCACGCTGCGCACCTGGGCCGACAACGGCGGCGGGCTCGACGTCGCGCCCGACACGCCGCTCGTGGCCCGCAGCCAGGCGATCATCCCGATCGAGGAAGACCAGGTGATCGACCCCCGCGACGGCAAGTACGCCGGCCTGGTCGACGACGAGGGCAACCCGGTCCTGAAGGACGACTACCGCTGCCAGGTCCACGAGGTCGCCGACCCCGAGGGTGACGGCACCTGGATCAAGGGCTACGAGTTCCGGCCCGACGTCACCACGGTCGTCCACCACTCGATCATCTATCTCGCGCCGGCGAGCGCACTCGATGAGATCAACGAACGGTCCGGCGCCGACGGGCGACCGGGATGGACCTGCTTCGGCACGTCGAACCTGCGCTCGGAGGGCGTCGGCAACATGGGCGGGTGGGCCCCGGGTCAGAGCCCGACCGTCTATCCCGACGGCTACGGACTCTTCATTCCGCCGGGCTACATGGTGATCAATCAGACCCACTACCACTTCGACCACGAGGCACCGCCCGACGGCTCGCAGATCATCCTCGACGAGGCGACTCCCGAGGAGATGGTCGGCATCACCTCGATCGCCGGTTCGACCTATCTGACCCCCGCCGAGATCCCGTGCACTCCCGAGGAGGAAGCCGTCGCGGCCGAGCGCGAGGCAACGATCGACGGCTACGTCAACATGTGTGTGCGGGCCAACGTGATCGAAGACATCCGGGAGAAGTACGACAACTTCGCCACGTTCATCCCCAATGCCCTGATCCTGTCGTGCGGTGGCTCCATCGACGACTACGACGACCTCGACGGCACGATCAACCACAGTTCGTGCGACATGCGGGCCCGCAACCCGGGCACGATCTACACGGTGCTGGGCCACATGCACGAGTTCGGCCACGCCTACAAGATGACCCTCAACCCCGACACGCCGGAAGAGAAGGTGCTGCTCGACATCCCCAACTGGGACTTCGAATGGCAGCTCAATTACGACCTGGTCGAGGACATCGAGATCGACCGGTCCGACGTGATTCGCTTCGAGTGCTGGTGGGATCGCTCCCGGGTGTTCATGCCCGAGCCGCGCTACATCACCTGGAACGAGGGCACCCTCGACGAGATGTGTTTCTCGTCGGTGTCGGTGCTTCCGCACAAGGGTGAGCAGGGCGAGATCGTCCCCATCGGCGGCTGAGTCGCTCCGACCCGTCAGCGGGTCAGGCGTTCGTGGCCGCCGCGGAAGAACTCGATCGCCGCAGTGACCGGGTCGGCGGCGTCTCGAAGGTCCTGGAAGGGCATCGAGGCGCCGTTGAACGCGGTCTCGTTCCAGTAGGGGTCGTCGCGGTCGACGTCGCCCCACGCCCCCACATAGAGGTAGGGCTCGTCGTGGTCGGTGTCGCCGGGTGACGCGCCATAGGTCGCGCGTGCGCCCGTCTCGGCGTCGCCCATCGCCAGCGCCGGATCGAAATGGCCGGGCCAGAGCTGGGTGCGCTCGACGTCGACCGCATCGGGGGTGAGCCGGAGCTCCTCGAGAACCGCCCACGCGAACCCGAACCAGGCGGCGAGGAAGGCGCCCGTCTCGGCCGTGGCCCCGAGGTCGGCGTCGAGGTCACCGAGGGGTGGCGAGTCGTGTTCGCCGGCATCGGTCCCCGGTTCGATGCCGAGGAAGTCCGCGGCCGCCCGCAGGCTGGTGATCGGGACGTGCTCGACATGATCGCCGCGTTGATGCACGAGCGCGCGGTGCTCGACTCGGACCTGCTCGTCATCGCCGAAGAAGGGGGTGCCGAAGCCGCCCCGGGTGTAGCGCAGCCCGAACTTCGTCGTCTCGAGGCGACGGGCCTCGGCCACCAGGCCGTAGGCCAGCCGGTGGTAGCCGTCACGAGCCTCGGGGTAGCCCGCCGGCACCGCCGGCAGTGCGGGTCGGGCGGCGAGCCATCGTTGGGCAACCCAGCCGGTGAGGTCGGGGCGCTCCGCCACGATCTCGTCCCAGGTGCGATCGCCGGCGGTCGTCGGGGTCACGACGACCTCGGCATCGGATCGGTCGCCGACCGTCGCCGGATCGTCGGCGAAGAAGACCGGATCGGTGCTCGCCGGCCGTCCCGGCTCGAGCACGCGGCCCGAGAATCCGGCGCCGAGCATCTCGTTCGCTTCGGCGGTGGGGTCGTGGGCGTAGGGCGGCATGGGAGGAGTCTTCCTGTTGCGGGCTGTGCCGGAAAGTCGGTCCGCGCCCGGTCCTTTCCGCGAGTGTCGTCGCGGCGACGATTCGAGCTGCCGACGCAACGCTCGGGAAGAGACATCGGGTCGCCGGGGTTCCCGACCCGTGCCGACACACCGTCTTGCCGTCATCCTCTTCGCACTCGGCGTGGTCGCCGCGGCGTGCGGCGTCGAGTCGTCCGTCGATGCGGCGCGGAGCGACGCTCCGGAACCGACGGCCGTCGATCGACCGTCGGCGCCGCCGGTGGGTGGCTGCGACGCCGACGCCGCCTTCGCGGCCGGGATCGTGGCTGCACCGTGCGACCCGCTCGACCCTGAGGCCGATGCCGGCGAGTTCACCATCACACAGATCTCCTCGACCGGCCGCGAGGACGTGCCCTCCGCCCTCGATGACGCAGCCCGCGACGAGTTCCCCGAACCGCTCATCGACCTGTCCCGCATCCGCTCGGGTGGCCCTCCCCCCGACGGCATCCCGTCGATCGACGATCCGGTGTTCCAGAACGCCGCCGCGGTCGACTGGCTGGCACCGAGCGAGGCGGTGCTCGCGCTGGAGATCGACGGTGTGGCCCGGGCCTACCCGATCCAGGTGTTGACCTGGCACGAGCTCGTCAACGACACCGTCGGCGACACGCCCGTGACGATCTCGTACTGCCCCCTCTGCAACTCGGCCCTGGCCTACGACCGGCGCCTCGGTGACCGGATCCTCGACTTCGGGACATCGGGCCGGCTCTTCAATTCCTCCATGGTGATGTACGACCGTCAGACCGAGAGCCTGTGGACCCACTTCGACGGGGTCGCCGTGGCCGGTGCGCTCACGGGGGCGACACTCGACACGTTCCCGATCTCGACGGTGTCGTGGGAGGACTTCCGGAGCGCGCATCCCGACGCCCTCGTCCTCACCCGCAACACCGGCTTCCGTCGCGACTACGGGCGCAACCCCTACGAGGGGTACGACGATGCGTCGACTCGCCCGTTCCTGTTCGACGGCGAGTTCGACGACCGGCTCGAGCCCAAGGCCCGCGTGGTCGTGGTCCGAGACGACGACGAGCCGGCGGTGGCGATCGAACTCGGCCGCCTCCTCGCCGAGGGGGTCGTCGAGTTCGAGGCGCACGGCCGCCAGCTGGTCGCGGTGCTCGATCCGGGTACCGCGAGTCCCCTGCACCGCAACGAGATCGCGGCCGGTTACGACCAGGGTGCGGTCGGGGTGTTCGAGAACGAGCGCGACGGTGAGCGTCTCGCGCTGCGGCGGGTGGACGGCGGGTTCCTCGACGAGGCGACCGGCTCGATCTTCGACGTTCTCGGACGGGAGACCGATGGCCCCGGCCGGCTGACCGCGGTGGAACACCTCGACACCTTCTGGTTCGCCATCGTGGCCTTCGATGCCGGAGTCGAGCTCATCTGATCTCTGTTCGGCCGGGAACAGTTCGCGGGAACGCCGGGTTGCCGTCGCATGGCGATCGCAACCACGAACCAATCCGAACTCGTCACCTGGCTGGCCTGCTGCCTCGGGCGGGGTGATCTCGCCCCGCTGTCGTGCGAAGACCTCGAGGAGTTGGCCGATCATCTGGTGGAGGACCACTACGCCGGTGGCACCGACGTCTACGAGCGCGATGCCCTCCCCGAACGGGTCCACATCCTCCGAACGGGGATGGTCGAACTCACCCGCGACCTCGGGGGCCGCAGCGCGGTCGTACAGCTCCTCCGACCGGGCTCGGTCTTCGGCGACGTGCCGCTGTTCCTGCGGACCGGAGAACCGACGGGGGCGCGAGCGGTGGAGGACTCGACGGTGCTCAGCATCGACTCGGTGACCCTCTTCGGCCTGCTCGGGCGGCGTCCGATGCTGGCCCGCCGGTGGCTCGTCTCCGTTGCCGGTCGGATGGCTGAGATGCAGGACCGGGTGAGCGACCTGCTGTCGGGCGGTCTCGACCGGCAGGTGGCGTCGTGGCTGCTTCGGGAGGGGACCGGCGACGGTGTCGCCGTCAGCCAGCTCACTCTCGCCCGCCTCCTCGGGGCGCGCCGCACGAGCGTGAACCAGGCACTGCGTCGACTGGAGGCCGAAGGCCTCGTCCGGACGGGCTACCGCCGAATCGTGGTGGTCGACCCCGCCGGGTTGTCGGCGCTGCTCACCCGGGCCTGAACGGCCTCGGCACCGTCCTCAGGGTGTGCTCGTGTAGCGCCCCTGGGTGATGTCGCGGCCCCGGGTCTCGAGTGCCCACACGCTGCCCTTCTCGCACCCGCGCGGACCCAGGACCGACATGCCCTCGCGGAGCAGACGGTTGAGGACCTCGGGGATGAGATCGCCATGGCTGCACATCACCAGGTCGTCCTCCGCGAGGGCCTCGTCGCGCAGCAACTCCAGCAGGGCGTTGGGCGACGCACCTTCGGTCAGCTCCGGATGGAGCTGGACCGTGAGGCCGTGGGCATCGGCGACCCCTCGCACGGTGTCGACACAGCGGGTGGCCCTCGACGACCAGACCCCGCGAATCGTGTGGTCCGCGAAGTGGCGGGTGATCGACTCGGCCTGCGTGCGACCCCGGTCGTCGAGCGGCCGTTCGAGCTCGTCGAGGCGCCATCCGCTGCGGTCGAGGGCGGAGGCGTGGCGAACGAGGTACAGGGTCACGAGGAGGGCAGTGTAGGACGGCGGTGCGGAGCCGGTCACGGTCGGGCAGACTCGGACCCGATGGGGTTCTTCGATCGCAACCGCAAGGCACTGGAGGAGGCCGGGATCGATCCGGCCCGGCTCCCGCCCGGCCAGTACCACACCGACCGCTTCCCGGTTCTCCACGTCGGCTCGCCGGTGATCTACGCCGACGACCTGTCCGACTGGGATCTCCGGGTCTTCGGCCTCGTCGAACGCGAACTGACGCTCGGATTCGACGACCTCACGGCGTTGCCGGCGGTCGAGGTCGTCACCGACATCCACTGCGTCACCAAGTGGTCGAAGTTCGACACGACGTGGACCGGCGTGCGGATGCGCGAGCTCTACGAGCGGGCCGGGATCTCGCCGGCGGCCACGCACGTGGTGATGCACGGCGAACACGGCTACACGGCCAACCTGCCGCTCGAACACACGACGGGCGACGATGCCCTCGTCGCCTGGGCCTTCGATGGCGAACCACTCGATGTCGACCACGGTCACCCGGTGCGCACCCTCGTCCCTCACCTCTACCTGTGGAAGTCGGTGAAGTGGCTTCGCGGGATCGAGCTGGTCAGCGAGGATCGGCCGGGCTTCTGGGAGCAGAACGGCTATCACAATCTGGGCGATCCCTTCGCCGAGCAACGCTTCTGGGGCGACTGACCCCCGGCCGTCGGCGGCGAGCCGGCGGCGGAAATGGGCCATATGGCCCATGCGGGCCGACGCGGTGATCACCAGGAATGTGGTTGTTGGAAGGAGTGTGATGGGTGAGGGCCCAGAAGCTTCGGGGCGTACTGCCGTCGTCGTCGCGACGAACGTCGATGTTCTCGAGCGACTCGTGTTGTCGGCGGGCTACGAGATCGCCGGAATCGCGCCCACGGCCGTCAACGGTGAGATGCTGCTCCGACATCTGGTCCGACAGGGCCGGGCCGCCGACGTCGTCGTGGTGGAACACGATCTCGTCGGCCCCACGGGTTGGGATTCGATTCCCGACCTGCGTGCCGCGAGTCCCGCGACCCAGGTTCTCCTGGTGGTCAACGAGGATTGGACTCCCCGTGATCTGGGATCGAGCGGTACCTTCGCCGTCGTGACGAGGAGCCGGCTCGGCGAGCTGGTGACCGAGCTCGACGGCGTTGATCGATGGATCGCCGATCAGGCCGGTACTGCGAGCGACGACGATCGCCGCACCGGTCGCGATCGGCGGGTCCATCAGGATTGGACGAAGGTTGGATGGGAGCGGCGCGTCGAGCAGCGCCGTGCCGCATAATCGACGAGGTGAATCGCCGCTCGATCGTCCGCCGGCTCGAACGGTCGCCGCGTCTGCACGAGCGCGTGATGGCCGCCGAGGGGTGGCGGGTTGCTCGACGTCTCGACCTCCTCGCCCTGCGCGGAGGCACGCCGGTGATCGTGTTCCAGATGGGCAAGGTCGGCTCGACCTCGGTGGCCTCGTCGTTCCCGACCGCCCGACACCCGGTGTCGGTGCAGACCCATCATCTCCACGGGCCGCGGATCGAGCGGGCGAAGGAGTGGTCGCGCGAGCGAGGGTTGCCGGTGCGGGCCCACTTCTTCCACGCCGATGCCGTGGCACGTCGGGTGGTCGAACGGGGCCGTCCGTTCAAGCTGATCACTCTGGTCCGAGAGCCGGTCGGCCGATCCATCTCGAACTTCTTCCACAACTTCGAGCGCTTCGTTGGTGTGCCGGTCGACGCGTCGACGCACTCGACCGAGGCGCTGGTCGAGATCCTCGTCGACCACGAGCGTCAACTCGACGAGTCGCGCTGGTTCCAGCGCGAGTTCGAGCCGGCGCTCGGCGTCGATCTCTACGCCCACCCCTTCCCGCACGCCGCGGGGGCTCAGGTCGTACCCAGCGGACACGGAGAGATCCTGGTGCTTCGGCTGGAGACCCCCGATGCGGAGAAGGAAGCGGCGATCGCATCGTTCCTCGGCGATCCCGACTTCACGCTCGCCACGGCCAACGTCGGCGACGCCAAGGTCTACGGCGAGGGCTATCAGGCGTTCCGCGATGCAGCGGTGCTGCCCGACGACTTCCTGGATCGCAAGCTGTCGAGCGGCTACGCCCTGCACTTCTACACCGACGAGGAGCGGGCAGAGATCCGAGCCCGGTGGTCGCTGCGATAGACGCCGCACCGGTTCGCCCCGAGGGTGACGGGGGTTGCGCCGACTACGAGGGAACTCCATCCGCACCGGTATTCTACCGGCATGACCGTGACCGAAGCCGAGGTGATCGAGGCGCTGCGCCCCGTGCAGGACCCCGAACTCCATCGCAGCATCGTCGATCTGGGAATGGTCCGTTCGACCACGATCGACGGAGGCCACATCGAGGTCGGGATCGACCTGACGATCGCCGGGTGCCCGCTGCGCAACGAGATCCAGAACAGCGTGACCGAGGCGGTCACTGCGCTCGACGGCGTGAGTGTCGTCACGCTCGACTTCGGGGTCATGACCGACGAACAGCGGACCAAGGTCCGCGAAATGCTCCATGGCGATCCGGCCGCCACCGCCGGTTCGCAGCCCGCCCACGGTCACGCGGAGGGTCGGGCCATCCCGTTCGCTCAGCCGGGCAACCGCACCCGCACGCTGCTCATCGCGTCGGGCAAGGGCGGTGTCGGCAAGTCCAGCGTCACCGCCAATCTCGGAATCGCTCTGGCCCAGCGCGGGCACAAGGTGGCGGTGGTCGATGCCGATGTCTGGGGCTTCTCGATCCCCCGAATGCTCGGCGTGGCCCATGCCCCGACCGTCATCGACGACATGATCATCCCTCCGGAGACCCACGGTGTTCGCTGCATCTCCATGGGCTTCTTCGCCCGCGAGGATCAGCCGGTCATCTGGCGTGGCCCGATGCTGCACAAGGCGCTCGAGCAGTTCCTCACCGATGTCTTCTGGGACGATCCCGACTATCTGATCGTCGATCTGCCGCCCGGCACGGGCGACATCTCGCTCTCGCTGGCCCAGTTCCTCCCCACCGCCGAGGCGTATGTCGTAACCACACCCAACCCGGCGGCGCAGCGGGTCGCCCAGCGGTCGGCCTTCATGTTCGACCAGGTCAACATCAAGGTGAAGGGCGTCATCGAGAACATGTCGTGGTTCACCGGCGACGACGACAAGCGCTACTTCCTCTTCGGTGCCGGCGGCGGTGCCGAACTGGCCAAGACGCTCGACGTCGAGATGATCGGCCAGGTGCCGATGACCATCCCGATGCGCGAGGGCTCCGATCAGGGGCAACCGGTCATGGCGGTCGATCCCACCAACGAAGCCTCTCTGGTGTTCGCCCAGATGGCAGAGTGGGTCGAGGCGCAGAAGCCGTCGAAGCGCACCCACCCCGAACTCAAGATCAACTGATCCGAACCCGAGAGAGAGAAGCCTGCTGTGGACGTCCGAATCGGTGTCACCGACCATCCCCGTGAGATCGGCGTGAAGCTGCCCGACGATACCGACCGGGCCAAGGTCAAGGGCGAGGTCGAGGCCGCACTCGACGGGTCCGCCGCCACCCTGTGGCTGACCGACGACAAGGGCGGCGAGGTGGGCATTCCCGCCGCCAAGATCGCATTCGTCGAGATCGGCCCCGAGGGCGGAAGCCCCATCGGCTTCGGCTGAGTCGGCGCCGGCGAGACCCATGGCCGGACTCGCCGATCTCGCCCGAGCGCGCACCGCGCTCGACGACGGCGCGATCGACCATCTCCAACGACTGGTCAGCGCCTGGTCGCTGCTGAGCGACCTCTCACACTCCGACCTGCTGCTCTACGCGCCCCTGCGGGACGACGCGTCTGCGTTCGTGGTGTTGGGCCACACCCGGTCGGTGACGGGCTCGACGGTGTACCAGACCGATCCCGTGGGCACCGAGGTCTCGGGGACCACCCGACCGCTGTTGCAGCGGGTGATGCTCGACGTGCGTCGGGCCGAGGGGCTGGTTCCCCGGCCCGACCGTGCCGTGGGCCCTGCCGGTGACGACCCACTCGTCGAGGAGAACGTCGGCGGCATCGGCAACCGGCTGACGGTCGACTACATCCCGGTCGTGCACGGCGACCGGGCGGTGGCGGTGTTGGCCCGCGAATCGGACCCGCAGCAACTCCGCCAGCCGAGCCCACTCGAGCGGCGCTACCGGGCGGTGTGGGAGCGCTTCGCCACGATGGTGGCGGCGGGCGACTTCCCCCTCGCGCTCTCGGAACGGGTCGGGGAGTTCCGCGAACCGCGCGTGGGCGATGGCGTGGTGATCCTCGATCGCGAACAGCGAATCGAATATGCGTCGCCGAACGCCACCTCCGCGCTCCACCGCCTCGGGGTGATGTCCAACGCGGTCGGCCGTTCGCTGGGCGCCCTCGGCGCCGACGATCGCGCCGTCCGGCGGGCGTTCTCGGCCCGACGGAGCACGGTCGAGGAACTCGAGCGGGGCGAGACGGTCTCGGTCATCACCCGGTGCCATCCGCTGCTCGAGCAGGGCCGGGTGAGCGGCGCGGTGCTGTTGCTGCGCGACATCTCCGAACTCCGCAGCCGCGACAAGCTGTTGGTGTCCAAGGACGCGACGATCCGTGAGATCCACCATCGGGTGAAGAACAACCTCCAGACCGTGCAGTCGCTCCTCCGCCTCCAGTCACGGCGACTCGAGTCCACCGAGGCGCGAGCGGCCGTGGAGCAGTCGGCGCGGCGAATCGGTTCGATCGCCATCGTGCACGAGACGTTGTCAGTGGAGGCCGCCGACATCGTCGATTTCGATGCGGTCGTCCGCAGGGTGGTCGGCATGGTGGAAGAAGGGCTCGGGTCGCTCGAACGGCCGGTGCGGGTCCGCATCGAGGGGACCCTGGGCGAGCTCGGGGGCGACGTCGCCATGCCGTTGGCCGTGGTGTTGACCGAGCTGCTCCAGAACGCCCTCGACCATGCCCGCCCGGTGACCGACGGCGACGATGGCGGGCCGGACGTCGAGGTGCGATTCTCTGCATCGTCTCGGGAGCTCGAGATGCGGGTGGCCGACAACGGGGCCGGTGTGCCCGACGGCTTCGCGCTCGACCGTGACGCCCGTCTGGGTCTGACGATCGTGCGGACGTTCGTGGTCCACGACCTCGGCGGCTCCATCAGTTTCGGTCGTGCCCACCCGGTGCCTCCATACGGCACCTCGGTCCATGTCCGCGTCCCGCGCCATGCGTCGGCGCTCCCGCTCGGCTGAGCGGTCGACGGTTCAGCCCGTCGAAGCGAGGAACTGCTCGACCTCGCCCGGACACATGGCGCCGGCGATCACGCCGACGAACTCGAACATGCCTCGTTCGCTGGTCGCCCAGTCGACGGCGGCCACAGCCACCTCATCGGCGAAACCGTCCCAGTCGCCGGCGTGGTCCGACAGTGCCGAGCACCAACGCGACCCGTCGAGTCCGGGCGCATAGGCGTCGATGGTCGCAACGGCCCCCTCCTCGATGTCGGCGAGCAGCGTTCGGTGTTCGGCGTCGACGTCGTCGGCCGGCGGGGGAGTGGCGGCACCGACGCTCGCCGCGCTCACTGCGGCGAGCGAGAGGACGGCGGCCAGGGCCGCGATGAGCGCAACGAGCAGATGTAGTTGCCGGTCGGGGCGGTTGCTCGTGGCCTGGTTGTGGGTCGGGCGGCTCGACATGATTCCTCCACGTCGTCATCGGACGTGAGTCATCATCTCGATCTCCATCTCCGCGGTCTGTGACGCGGATTCCGGTTGCGGGGTGACAGCGGTCACCCGCCGGGATGGCTCAGCGGCCGGCGGCGGCGCGCATGCGGCGCCGGATCACGCGTCGTTCCTCTTCGGAGGTCCCGCCCCACACGCCGGTGTCCTGGTTGGTGGCGAGGGCGAATTCCAGACACGCGTCGCGGCTCATGCAGCTCAGACAGACCTGTTTGGCCGAGGCGATCTGCTCGATCGCGTTGCCGGTGGTGCCCACCGGGAAGAAGAGTGCCGGATCGGTGTCGCGGCACGCGGCCTTGTCCTGCCACTCGGCAGCGGTCTCGAATGCGTCGGCGGTCAGTGCCACGGGTCCCCCAAATCGTGTGTGGTCCGGGTGTGATTCCCGGCCGGTGAGTGGCCCCAGTCCCTTGGGGCCGACCAGATAATAGGAACCGGTTCTCCTTCCCCGCAAGGGTTTTTTGAAACCGGTTCTCTTTTCCGCGAAATCGCGTTAGTCGTTGGGCGCCCGTTCACTCTCCGTACCTGCGAGACTCACGAGCGTGACGAATGTGATGGCCCACCGCGGGGCGAGCGCCGCCGCTCCGGAGAACACGGTCGAGGCGTTCAGGTTGGCCGGCGAACTCGGCGCCGACTGGGTCGAGCTCGATGCCCGCTTGTCGGCCGACGGCGTGGTCGTGGTGCATCACGATGCGCACCTCGCCGACGGGCGGATGTTGGCCGAGCTCACGATCGACGAGATGCCCGACCATGTGCCGTCGCTCGCGGAGGCGCTCGAGGCCTGCGGCGACCTCGGGGTGAACATCGAGATCAAGAACCTGCCCGACGACCCCGACTACGACGCCGACCATGCCGTGGTCGATGCCGTCGCCGGTCTCGCCCAGGCCTACCTCGGACCCGAACGGACTCTCATCTCGTCGTTCAACATGGACAGCGTCGATCGCATGCACCGAGTCGATCCGTCGCTGCCGTGTGCGTGGCTGTTCTTCCAGATGACCGATCCCGCCAGCGTGGTGGACCGGGCTGTGGCCCACGAGATGGCCGCGATCCACCCGTTCGACAATCTGGTGGATGCCGCGATGGTCAGACGAGCGCACGAGGCGGGCCTGCTCGTCAACGTCTGGACTGTCGATGATCCCGACCGGATGGCGGCGCTGGTCGAGATGGGCGTCGACGGGATCTGCACCAATGTTCCCGACATCTGCCGGCGGGTCGTCGACGGCACCTAGGGCCGAAGCCCCTCGAGCGAGCGACTACGGCACCACGAGCGCGAGGTGTTCGGGGGTCCAGGTGAAGCGCAAGCGCTTGCTGGCGCCGAGATGGTCGCCGTCGACCTGATAGGGCGCCGGTGGGTCGCACTCGACGACGGCCGACCGCACGCCGGTCTGCACGTGGAGATCGCGTCGGTTGCGCACATCGCCCGGCCCGATCGCCGAGGCCGCCACGGGTCCGAGGCTGCGGAGGCGGATCTGCTCGAGGGTGACGATGGCGAGGGGATCGTCGAGCGTGAGCTCGGGCACGATGTCGAAGGCGCGATTGCCCAGGAAGGTGTAGGGGTTGGCGTTCATCACGATGGTGAAGAACCCCTTGGTCATCTCGTTGCCCTGGGCATCGATGACCCGTAGCGGTGGGTTCTTCCGGTCGACCCGCCGAAGCCACGTGTCGATCGCCGAGTAGACGAACAACGGGTGGCCGGCCCATCGCTTCCAGGGCCCCCGCCGCTCGACCTGCTCGACCACTGCGGCGTCGAACCCGATGCCGCAGTGGAACAGGAAATAGCGACCTTCGACCGACCCGAGGCCGATTCTGCGGATCGAGCCGGCGTCGATCGCGTCGAGCAGCACGCCGACCGCGTCGACCGAGTCGTCGGGGAGACCGAGGATGCGGGCGAAGACGTTGGTGGATCCGCCCGGCAGGGTTGCGAGGGCGGTGTCGGATCCGGCCAGGCCGTTCGCCGCTTCGTTGAGCGTGCCGTCGCCGCCCAGGACGACGACCAGGTCGTAGCTCTCCCGCGCTGCGCTCTGGGCGAGGCGGGTGGCGTGTCCCCGCCGGCTCGTCTCTGCGAGGGTGACGTCGTGGTCGGCCGACAGCGCCTTGTGGATCACGACGCGACGGCGCGCCGTGACCGACGATGCGACCGAGTTGACCACGAAGAGGATGCGCAAGAAGCTCAAACTATCTGGTTCCCCGGCATAGGCATTCCGTGGCACCGATGGCAGACTCGGAAGCTATGAAGGTTGTCGTCTGTGTAAAGCAGATCCCGGACCCGGCCGATCCTGGCGCACTTGACCCCGAGAGCAAGACGCTCAAGCGGGATGTCAAGCTGATCCTCGACGAGTCGGACAGTTACGGGGTCGAAATGGCCCTCCAGCTCGTCGATACCGCAGGTGAAGGTTCCGTTCACCTCGTGTCGATGGCTCCCAACAACGAGGTCGGCGGTCTCCGCACCGCCCTCGCGATGGGGGCCGAGAGCGCGACCCTGGTGAGCGACGATGCCCTCAAGGGCACCGACGCCCTCGGCACCGCCAAGGTGCTCGCCGCGGCGATCGCTCGCTCCGAGCCCGATCTCGTGCTCGCCGCGACCGAGTCGTCCGACGGCTACACGGGCACGGTGCCCGAGATGGTCGCCGAACTGATGGGTCTCCCCTCGGTCACGTTCGCCAAGTCGGTCGCGATCGACGGCGGCACCGCCAAGGTGCAGCGCCAGACCGAAGCCGGCTACGACGACGTCGAATGCCCGCTGCCCGCGCTGGTCTCGGTGACCGCCGGTGTGGTCGAGCCCCGCTACCCCTCGTTCAAGGGGATCATGGCGGCGAAGTCCAAGCCGGTCGACGAGGTCACCTGTGGTGATCTCGGTATCGATGCCGGTTCTGTTGGTTGGGCCGGTGGTGGCCAGGAGATCGTGTCGGTCGCCGACGCTCCTGCCCGCGAAGCCGGTGAAGTGATCGAGGACGAAGGCGACGCCCACGAGCGCATCGTCTCGTTCCTCGAAGAGCTCAAGGTTCTCTGAGGAAGGCTGACATGGGACTCGACAAGATCTGGGTGTTCGGTGAAGCCAACGGCGATGCCGTCGCCACCATCACTCTCGAAATGCTGGCCAAGGCCCGCGAACTCGCCGACACCGTCGAGGTGTTCATGGCCGGCGACGGCGACGATTTCGCCGAGGAGCTCGGCGATCACGGCGCCGAGACCGTCTACGCCACGGGCGACCTCGATGGCGCCATGCAGGGTGTGTCCGTTGCCTCTGCGGTCGCAGCAGCGATCGACGGCGGCGACGTGGACGCGCCCGACGCCTTCATGCTGGGCACCACTCAGGACGGGCGCGACGTCGCTGCTCGTCTCTCGGTGAAGCTCGACGCCCCGGTGATCACCAACGTGGTCGATCTCGAGGTCGACGGCGACAGCCTGCTCGGCGAGGAGCCGATCTTCGGCGGCACCGTCGACGTGAAGACCAAGAACACCTCCGGCAAGCCGGGAATCTTCCTGGTGCGCCCCAAGTCGTTCGCCGCGGAGTCGAGCGGTGGAGCCGAGGCCGACGTCGAAGACCTCGATGTCCCCGATCTCGGCGCCACGGGTGGCGCCACGGTGACCGACCGGTTCGTCGAGGAGTCCGACGGCCCGAAGCTCGACGAGGCGGCCATCGTGGTCTCCGGCGGTCGTGGCCTCGGCGAGAAGGAAGCCTTCGCCATGATCGACAGCCTGGCCAAGACCGTCGGCGGCGCCGCCGGTGCCAGCCGGGCGATCGTCGACGCCGGTTGGGTGCCCTACTCGATGCAGGTGGGTCAGACCGGCAAGGTCGTCAAGCCCACGGTCTACATCGCAGCCGGCATCTCCGGTGCGACGCAGCACCTGGTGGGCATGAAGGGCTCGAAGAACATCATCGCGATCAACAAGGATCCGGAAGCCCCGATCTTCGCCGTTGCCGATCTCGGCATCGTCGGCGATGTCCACAAGGTGCTTCCCAAGCTGATCGAGGCCCTCGAGGGCTGACCTCGGCAGGCGGTCTCACCGCCCACCGACCAACAATCGATCACGACCCCGGGGCTTCGGCTCCGGGGTCGTGGCGTTTTGCGACCGAGCGGCGTCCTCGCCACCGAAGGCGCCTGCCGCCGACCCGGATTCCCTCGCCCCGGGCCGAAAAACGAAGAAATCGCCTCAACCGGTGTGTCCGGTGAGGCGATGCGTTAACGGCCAACATAGCACAGATGATTTTTCCGTGCTGGCAAACGGTGGGTATTTCGCACGATATTTCGGATTTCTTCGCTGATGGTCCACGCTTCTCGCCGATTCATGGCGATCCGGCCAGTTATCCACAGGTTCATCCCCACCTGTTGAACACGTTGGGCGTTCAACTTCGGACGAATACCACCATCGGTGGTGAACGGCAGATGGCGCAGAGGTGAACGAGTCAGACGAGCGGCCAGGGCCAGCGGTGGCCGCCCGAGTCGTCGGAGGGGAAACGGCCGGCGGTGGCCAGCGCAGTCGTCCGGGCCAACAGGGCGTCACGCTCGAACGGGTCGAGCAGGGCCGCCGCTCCCGACGACAGCCCTCGCTCGAGAAACCGCCAGAGCGCCTCGTGGATGTCGTGGGGGAGCGGTTCGCCGGCGAAGTCCCACAGGACCGTGCGCAGCTTGAACTGTTGGTGGAAGGCGATGCCGTGGTCGATGGCCCAGATCCGACCGTCTGTGCCGAGCAGACAGTGCCCCGACTTGCGATCGGTGTTGTTGATCACGATGTCGAGGGCGCAGATCCGCCGGAAGTCGTCGTCGTGCTCGTCGCTGTGTTCGTGGATCGTGAAGTAGTGCTCCTCGAACGCACAGGGCATGAAGAGCTGGAGCGACCCGACATCGTGGGGGGCATCCTCACGGACGACCGTCGGCGGCACCACGTCGAACCCGAGATCCTCGGCCACGAGAAATGCGGCGACCTCGCGCTGGTAGAGGCCGGACGGGAAGTCCCACAGGGGTCGCTCTCCCCGGTGCGGCTTGTAGATGGCCTGTGCCTCGAGACCGTCGTGCTCGACATTCATGAGGAAGGTCGCGTTGGACGAGTACGGCATCCGACCGACGATCTCGAGGGTGCCTTCCGACAGGAGCGCGAGGGCCGTCTCGGTGGCGATCGGTTCGCGGTCGCGAAACGGATGGTCCTGGCTCACGACCGACTCAGTTCTGGCACGGACACCAGTCGCGATTGCGGGGTTCGAGCGGTCGGCCGCAGAAGGCGCACGGCGGTCGGCCGGCGGCCACGAGGTCGCGTGCTCGTTCGATGAGCCCGAACACCTGCGCACGAGAGAGGGAGAAGCGGGCCTGGGCGAGTTCCTCGTCGTCGTCGGTCTCCGGAACCGCCTCGGCCATGACGATCAGTCGATCGATGTCCTGGGCGTAGGCGATGCCGAGCGACCCGACGGTGAACGCCGAGACCACGGGTTCGCGCAGCCCGAGATCGGCCGGCGCGTCGCCGACCGCAGCGTCGGGGAGATCGTCGAGGACCTGGTCGAGATAGTCGGCCAGCGCCGCGACCTGCTGCTTCTCGACCTTGAGCGAGACCAGCTGGCCTTCTGCCCGCGCCTGCAGGAAGAACTCACGTTGCCCCTTGGGCCCGAGCGTGCCGACCGTCAGGAACTCGAGCTCGCGGAAGTCGAACGATTCACTCACGACGGGGCGAGGGAGGTGAGGTCGTCGCCGGTCGAGTTGACCGTGAGGACGACGGGGCCTTCGGGGGTGTAGAGGATCGCGGTGATGGAGCAGGGCGACACCACGATGCGCTGGAACAGGTCGAGATGGGTGCCGGTCGCCGCGGCGACGACCGCCTTGATCACATCAGCGTGCGACACCGCGACGATCGTCTCGCCGGGGTGCGCCGCGACCAGGTCGTGAACGGCATCCACCGCTCGACTCTGCATCTCGGCGAACGACTCGCCGCCGGGAAAGCGGAAGCCGCTCGGGTAGCGCTGGACGGTGCGCCACTCGGGAAGCTTGCGGAGCTTGGACAACTTCTCGCCGGTCCAGGCGCCGAAGTCGCATTCGATGAGTCCCTTGGCCTGCCGCACCCGGAGCTTGCGGGCCCGGGCGATGGGGGCGGCGGTCTCGCGGGTGCGCTCCATCGGCGACGCGTAGACCGCGGCGACCGAACCCAACGCCGCGATGCGGTCGGCGGCGGCCTCGGCCTGGGCCACGCCCTTGTCGGCGAGGTGCAGGTTCGGTGCCCGGCCTGGCAACGACGCACCGGTGGTGGGCGTCTGGCCGTGGCGGACCAGGAGGACCAGGGTGGGTTTCGGCGGGTCGTTGCGGCGAGCCATCGTCTCGTCAACGTACCCTGCACGCCGTGGGAAACCCTGATCAGGCTCGCCGCCTCTTGTCACGTCTCGAATCCGATGTCGTGGCCTGCCGCGCCTGTCCACGGCTCGTCGAGTGGCGTGAGCAGATCGGCCGCGAGAAACGGGCGGCGTATCGCGACGACGACTACTGGGCAAAGGCCGTGCCGGGGTTCGGTGATCCGGCCGCCCACCTGCTCGTCGTCGGCTTGGCGCCGGCCGCCCACGGCGCCAACCGGACCGGCCGGATGTTCACCGGCGATCGTTCGGGCGACTGGCTCTACCGGGCGTTGTACCGCGCCGGCTACGCCTCGCAACCGGAGTCGACCGGCCTCGACGACGGGCTCGAGCTCGACGGGGCGTGGATCACGTCGCCGGTCAAGTGTGCGCCTCCGGCCAACAAGCCGACGACGGCCGAACGCGACGCCTGTCGCCCGTTCTTCGCCCGCGAGCTCGATGCGCTGACCAACGTTCGGGTGATCGTCGTGCTCGGCGGCTTCGGCTACCAGGTCGCATGTCAGGAGCTCGGCGTCCGGCCTCGGCCGAAGTTCGGTCACGGCGTGGAAGTTCCGCTGGAGGGCGATCGCACCCTGCTGTGCAGCTTCCACGTGAGCCAGCAGAACACCTTCACCGGTCGCCTGACCGAGGAGATGCTCGACTCGGTGTTCGATCGGGCGCGCGAGTTGGGGGCCGGTCGGCCCAGTTCTGCGTGACGGAAACGGGTCGCGCGGCCCGGTTCCCGGCTGCCGAAGTGGGCCGTGGGTACCGATTTCGGACCGATGGGTCGATCGACTCTTGGCCGGTGCCCTTCCCGCGCCCACAGTGGACCCATGACCTCGCACGACGTCCTCGATCTCACCGACGAAGCGGCACTGCTCGCCAGCGGGAGTGACGGCGGGGCGGTTCGAGACGACCAGCGGGTCGACTATGACGTGACCGGGGTGAGGGCCATGCTCTCGGCGCTCCAGTTGAAGCCGGTCAGCGGTCCGATGGTCGACGTGACGAAGGGCGATGTGTTCGACCTCGCCGTCTACCGGGCCACCGGTGATCGTCGTCTCGCCACCATCTTCGGCACCGCTGCCTGATCCCGGGCCGATATCCTCGGCTCCGCATGGGAACTCGTACGACCTTCCGTTCCGCCAGCCTCGCGGGTCTGTTCGCCTTCGCCCTCATCGCTGCCGGTTGTAGCCAGAGCAGCGACCCGGAGACCTGGGAAGCGGCCGACGAGATCGGCAAGGTCGAGGAGAACTTCATCCGGGCGTGCACCGAGGGCGACGACGGCAACAGTGATGCCGACGGGCTGGCCGACTACTGCGGATGTGCCTACGACGGGCTTCGCGAGGAATACGCCGACGACTTCGAGGGCTTCCTCAACGTCAACCGCGACCTGGGCAACGAACCGGCGTCGATCCCACCGAACGTCCGTGAGATCTTCGACGGATGCGCCGCCACCCACCTCGGTTCCTGATCGCCGCATCGTCGATCCTGGCACTGTCGTTCGTCGCCGCCTCCTGCGGCGACACCCCGTCGACTCCTGGAGTCGATGACCCCTGGGCTGCGATCGCACCGGATCTTCAGGACGCGTGCTTCGCCGATCGGGCACCGGGCGACGACGAGCCAGCGCGCGACGACTACTGCCGATGCATCGTGCTCGAGTTCACCGAGTTCTACGGGACGCCGGAGGCGTTCGCTGACGCCGGCGGATCGGTTGCCGACGGCGATCGCCCGGTCGACCCTCGTGTCGAACCGGCCGTCGAAGGCTGCGCCGAGCAGTACCTGCGCTGACGCCGCCGGTAGCGTCTGGCGATGCCCCTCGACCTCGAATTCGTCCGTCGCCAGTTCCCGGCATTCGCCGACCCGGAGACGGCGCGCTGGGCTCATCTCGAGAACGCCGGCGGCAGTTACGCCGCCGGCCCGGTGGTCGATCTGCTGACGTCGCTCTTCACGACGGCCAAGGTCCAGCCGGGGTGGGACTTCGCGCCGTCGGTCAGGGCGACGAAGGCCATGGCCCGGGCCCGCCCGGCGATGGCCGCCACGCTCAACGCCGAGCCCGACGAGATCCACTTCGGCCCGTCGACCAGCCAGAACACCTACGTGCTCGCCAACGCGATGCGGCCGATGTGGGTCGAGGGTGACGAGATCGTGGTGACCGAGCAGGACCACGAGGCCAACTCCGGGGTCTGGCGCCGACTGGCCGACACGGGAATCGTCGTACGCGAGTGGAAGGTCGACCCCGATAGCGGTCTGCTCGATCCCGGCGACCTCGACGGCCTTGTCAACGAGCGCACCCGGCTCGTGGCGATGACGCACGCCTCGAACGTGGCGGCCTCTGTCAACCCGGTGCGGTCGGTGGCCGACCGGGTCCACGCGGTCGGCGGGCTGCTCGTGGTCGACGGCGTGTCCTACGCCCCCCACGGAGGCGTCGACGTCGAGGCGCTGGATTGCGACGTCTACCTCTACAGCGCCTACAAGACCTTCGGCCCCCACCTCGGGATGATGTACGTCCGTCGTGCACTGCTCCCGCAGCTCGCCCACCAGGGCCACTACTTCAACGAGTCACATCTCGAGACCCGGTTGGCCCCGGCCGGCCCCGACCACGCCCTGATCGGCGCGTCGGCGGGCATCGCGGACTACTACGACCTACTCCACGCCCACCACTTCGGTGAGGACACCGAGGCAGATGCCGTCGCGAGGATTCGTGCGGTCAGTGGGCTCTTCGCCGAGCAGGAGGCATCGCTGATGGCGCCGCTGCTCGCCCTGCTCGACGACCGCGACGGCGTTCGGGTGGTGGGTTCGACTGCCGCCGACCCGATGGTCAGGGCCCCGACCATCGCCTTCTCGAGCGCGAAGCACTCGTCGGCGGCGATCTACGACGCGCTCATCGCGGCAGAGGTGTCGTGCGGCCACGGCCACTTCTATGCCCACCGGCTGGTGACCGCCCTCGGGCTCGACCCCGACGACGGGGTCGTGCGTCTGTCGATGGTCCACTACAACACGGACGAAGAAGTGGCCCGAGCGCTCGCCGTGCTCGACCCCCTGCTCTGACCCCGGGCGATGGCGTCGGGAGCGACTACGGGCGGTCGCCGAAATCCGGTCGCTCGGTGCGGGTTCGCTTGAGTTCCCAGAAGCCGTTGATGTTCAACATGGCGACGAGGGCGTCCCACATGGCGAGGGAGTCCTCGGAGTTCGGGACCCGGGTGATGACCGGTCCGAAGTAGGCCTGCTTGACCCCGTTGCGGTCGTCGAAGGCGATGATCGGGGTGCCGATGTCGTCGCCGGCCAGGGCGATGCCGGCGTCGTGGCGGGTCTGGATCTCCTGATCGAACTCGTCGGAGTCGTAGGCCGCCGCGTGGGAGGTGGGCAGGCCGACGGCCTCGAGGGCGTCCTCGATCGGGAATTCGAAGGCCTTGTCGTGATGGATGCGCCGGCCGTACTCCCAGTACAGCCGGAACACGGCATCCTCGCCCTCGGCGGCCCGGACCGATTCCATGACCCGCAGCATCCGGTAGGTGCGGTCGACGGGTTCGTAGAAGGACGAGCCCTCTTCGGTCTTGTTCTTCAGCTTGAGACTGATCGGTTGCCACGTGATCGTCAGATCACGGGCCGGTGCCACTTCGTCGACGACCCAACGGGCCGTCACCCAGCACCATGGTCAAATCGGGTCCACCCAGAATTCGAGGTCCATGGATTGACCCTAACCACGTGATCATCGCCGGCGACCCGACCGAGAACACCGTTGTCGTTCTGTGGAACCCTTGGGGACATGTCCACGCTCGAGGTCCCGGCCCCACCCGAACCGCCCGAGATGAAGGTCCGGGCGAGCGACCGCTACTCGTTGCCACTGGTGCGCGCCGTCGTGAAGCGTCCCCGTCTCACCGAGGCGATCCTGGGCCGCAGCCGGTGGGGCAACATCTTCGCCGAGGGCATCGAACGCGACCCGTATCCGGCCTTCCGGCCGATCATGGCCGATGGCCCGGTGGTCTGGAGCTCCTGGTACCAACAGTTCTTCGTCACCGGCTACGACGAAGCCCGAATGGCACTGTCGTCCGATGCGATGGAGGTCACCACCCAGCGCGAGGTCGTGCTGGCATGCCGCCCGCACTCGGCGATGAGCGACCTGTCGAAGGCGCTGTTCCGGAGGTTCCTGCTCTTCGTGGACCCGCCGGACCACACCCGGCTGCGCTCACTCGTCAGTCGAACGTTCACCCCGAAGCGGATGGAGCAGCTGGAAGGCGACGTGGAGCGACTGGCTCACGGACTCCTCGACGCGGTCGACGGCGAGTCGACCGTCGACCTGTTCGCCGCGTTCAACGCGCCGCTGCCGATCCACACGATCTCTGTGTTGCTCGGTATCCCGGAGGAGGACTGGCCGCTCACCGTCGAGGTCTCGAACGCCCTGGTCGACTATCTCGACCCGTTCCCCGATTTCGACCCCGGCCATGTCGACCGTCTGCTGCGGGAGGGGGCCGAACTCCTCGACCGGCTCGCCGAGGACCGTCGCCGGGGGCCGCAGGACGACCTCCTCAGCGACCTCGTGCACGCGGAGGCCGATGGCGGTCGCCTGAGCCGTTTCGAGGTCGTCGCCATGGCGATGTTCCTGATGTTCGCCGGTCACGAGACGACCAGTGGCTCGCTCGGATTGGCGATGGTCCACATGGCCCGCCACCCCGAGCAGCGGCGCCTCGTGATGGATGACCCCGACCTGTGGCCGAACGCGGTCGAAGAGCTGCTGCGCTTCGACCCGCCACTGCACGTCGACCCGCGAGCCGCGATCGAGGACGTCGAGATCGGCGGTGTCACGATCGGTGCCGGAAAGCGTGTCGCCGTGCTGCTCGGCGCGGCGAACCGCGATCCGCGGAGGTTCGATGCCCCCGACGAGCTGCGACTCGACCGCGCCGACCCCCGGCCGATCTCGTTCGGTCACGGGGTCCACCACTGTGTGGGTGCGGCGCTGGCCCGCATGCAGATGCGGGTCGGACTGCGGGTGTTTCTCGAACGCTTCGGCGAGTACGAAGTCGACGAGGACGCGATCGTCTGGAAGAACCACGCCGCGTTGCGTGGTCCGATCGAGTTGCCGGTCAGCCCTTCTTCGAACTGATCCCCACGCGAGCGGCCGGTGCGGCCCACTCGGGCCAGCGTTCACGGCTCTTCTGGGCGAGCTTGTGCATGAGCGCGATCGCGCCAGGGTCGTCGTCGCCGGGCCGGGTCTCGATCACGCCGTCGGCGACCATCGCGTCGATGATCGCCCGACCGAGCTCGGTCCGCACGATCGTGAGCGTCCAGTCGGTCGCATCGCCGATGCCGCCCGTGGAGATGTCGGCGTGTTCGGCCGCGAAGTCGGGGCAGTGGTGACAGCCCTCGCGGGTCCAGGCGTGGCACTCCTTGAGATTGATCTCGTGGTAGCCGCCGTCCTTGGTCCAGATCTGGAAGACGCCCTTGATGTTCATCTTGGCGATGTCTTCCTTCTTGAGGCCGTACTTGACCTCGAAGAGCTCGTCGAAGAGCGCGTCGTCGAACGACTTGGAGCACAGGAGACCGATGTTGAGCTTGATCGGCTTCGACACCTTGCCGATCTTGCGATGCCACATCACCGGAGCCACCGAGGTCTGGCAGCTCATGCCGACGAGGGCGAGCCGGTCGAGACCCTTCTCCTTCGCCTCGTCGAAGCCCATTGTGTTGGCCGAGTAGGTGTAGCGACTCCCCGCACCGCGGAGGACTTCTTCGCGGTTGGTGGCGACCATCGGAAACGCCTTCCAACCGGGGTCGCCGTTGGGCAGGTTCTCCACGCCGGAGGTGAGGGCACCGTTGACGATGTCGTTCTCCAGGCACCAGATGAGGATGGCCGACACCAGTCCGCCGTCCTGGCCCACGTCGTAGACGAAGTCGTCGCTCGCCCGGGTGAGGAGGATGTCGGAGTAGACGCCGGCCATCTCCTCGGGTTCGCGTTCACGGCCGAAGAGGTGCAGGTCGGCTTCGGGCTCCCAGGCCCGGAAGCGCGGACAGGCGCGGGTGCACGAGGTGCAGCCTTTCTGACCGTGGATGCAGTCGTCGAGTCCGAGCTCCTCCTCGAGGTGGAAGGGTGTGTAGGCGCCGGGTTCGTGCTCGTAGCCGATCACGTCGTGCGGACACGAGATCACACAGCCGGCACACCCGGTGCACAGTCCGCTGGTGATCACCTCGTCGAAGAGTTCTTTCCACTGGTAGGTCCAGCGTTCCTTCTTCGGTGGTGGTGAGCTTGCCGGGGTGTCGGTGACGGCCATTCGATGAACCTAGTCGCGGCCGTCACGAACGAGGGAGCTGTCTCGTCAAGGAGGAGAGGAGAGAGGAACCATTCGATGGACATCGCCGAATCCGCCGACCCAGAGGGACCGGATGCCCTCTACGTCGACGGCGCGGCGGCCGGCTTCCTGCGTGAACTCGGCTGCGAGCCGCGCGGCGGTGTACCCGATGCCGGTGCTCGGTGCTGATCGAGCAGGCGCCCGTCAGCAGCCGGAGGCCGCGTCCTGCAGGGGCACGCCGATGTCGATCGGCGCGTCCCATGCCGGCATCGTGTGGTCGACCGGGTCGTAGCGGGTCAGCCACTGCGTCATCCAGGCCGGGTCGGCCTGCTGCGACGGATGGTGACTGGGAAGCGCGGTGATGGCCATCGTCGGCATGACCTCGAAGGCGAAACCGATGCCCCACTTCCAGAGCCGGAACCAGGCGACCGGGCTGAGGATGCGCCGCCAGGCCGTCAGCTGGACAACCGTGCCGAGGAAGATGAACCACACGAGCATCGCGAAGCAGGTCGCCATGGCCGCCACGTAGCGAACGCGGCTGCCGCCGCTGGCGGCCCAGACATCATGGGCGACGGTCTTGTGTTCGACCTCTTCGGCCAGATGCCAGAGGATCATCGTCGCCGGTGTCTCGTCGGCGCCGCGGAAGAGCTCGTGGCGATGGGCGTCCATCCACCGGGCCGCGGCGAAGGCGGTGGCCTCGAAGCCGGCCGCGTACGCGATGGCGAACCGGCGGCCGGCCCGGCGGTGCAGGAAGCGGTAGGAGGCCGCCAGCCAGCGCTCGACGCGGCCGAGGGCGGGATGTTGGGCCGTGAGGATCTGGTTGAACCGCCGGTGCTGGCGAGCGTGTTCGCCCTCCTGGGCGAGATAGTCGTGCACCCGTGCGGCGAGCTCGGGGTCGTCGATGTCTCGCGCTGCATCGCGCACGGCCTGCATCACGTAGGGCTCGCCGCTCGGCATTCCCAGGCTCAATGCGTTCACGGCAGCCGCGAACTCGGGCTTCAGTGGCTGCCACGCGGCGCGGGTGTCGTCGGGCCAGACGAGTCGGATCCGACGGTGGGGGAGCGACGCCATACGGTTCCATCGGCCGCCGACCCGCGTTCTGTAGGTCGTTCGGACCACACGAGCTCGAGGCGGGTGAGACCGGGCCAGCGGCCCCGGCATCCGCGCGACAACCGGCCGTTGGCGCCCTCGGCAGGACTCGAACCTGCGCTCACGCCTCCGGAGGGCGATGCTCTATCCGCTGAGCTACGAGGGCTTGCCCCGAGTGGGGACAGAACAGCACACTACCGACGATACGCCGATCGCGTCGTCCAGTTCCCCGAAGATCTACTCGGTCTCGGTGGCCCCGCCGTCCGGCACGTCCTCACCGCTCACCCACGCCTCGCAGAAGGCCACGTCGGAGCGCACGCCGCTGCCCATGCGGGCGAGGGCGTCGTCGGGTTCGTCGGGGAACGGGAAGGCGGGCATGAACTCCGCCGCGGAGATCCGGGCTTCGAGACACTCCCATTCGAGCGTGCTGAGCGCGAAGGTGTCGAGGTTGCCGTCGTTCGACGCGCCGAGGATGACCGCCCCACCGGCATCGCACCCGGCCACGATCCCGACGACGCGATCGTCGACATCGGGCGTCGTGGGCTCCTCGTCGGCGACGACCCTGCCGCGAAAGCGGTCGAGGTAGGCATCGCGCCACGCATCGACATAGGCGTTGGTCACACACCCGGCTTCGACCGAGTGCGTGCCGGGAATGGCGAGGGCACCGGGGATGTCCTCGTCCAGACGGTCGCGCAGGCTGGGACCGCACTCGATGAGTGCGTCGGCGAGGGCGTTGGCGAGGTCACGGTCGGCCCCTGACCCGGTGTGGGCGGTGAAGTCCACGCCCTCGAGGTCGGCGAGTTCGAAGTCGCCGGCGGCGAGGGTGGTGTCGATCATGCAGCCGGAGGCGGTGCGACCGAGGCCGTCTTCGAGCGCACCCTCGATGAGCACGGTACGCAGGATCGCCTGCTCGGCATCCCAGTCGGGATCGGCCTCGCCGACGGCGCGGTCGGCCGCCGCCGGGGCGCTGTCGCCACTGCCACAGGCGGCCGCGACGAGTGAGAACAGCGAGATGAGCACGAGGGAGAGAGTCAGTCCGCGAGAACGCATGGTGAACCCATCGGCCGGACAATCCTCACTCTGAGGACTCCGGCCAGCCGGTAGGATCGGCGCTTTCCGACCCTCCCCGAGGCTGCACGATGGACGTTCGCGATCAGCTCCGCTCCGCACTGGCGGACGCCCTGGCCGCGGCCGGGGTCGACCCCTTGCCGACCGAGATCTCGCTGGAGCGACCGGCCAACCCCGACCACGGCGACTGGTCGTCCAATGTCGCCCTGGCGTCAGCCAAGGCGGCCGGCCGCAATCCGCGGGAGTTGGGTCAGCAGTTGGTCGACCATCTCCGCGGCGCGCCGCCTCGGCATGTCACCGGGGTCGAGATCGCAGGACCCGGCTTCGTCAACTTCCACCTCGGCGACACGTGGCTGCACGACGTCCTCGGCGACGTGCTCGCCGGCGGCGTGCGTGGCTACGCCTGCCCCGACCTCGGCGGCGGGCTCCACGTCAACGTCGAGTTCGTGTCGGCCAACCCCAACAAGCCGCTCCACGCCGGCCATGGCCGTGGTGCGTGCTACGGCGACTCCATCGCCCGGCTCCGTGAACGGTGTGGCTTCCGGGTCACCCGGGAGTACTACATCAACGATCGCGGCGTGCAGATGACGAAGTACGCCGAGTCGCTGGCCGCGCGCAAGCGGGGCGAGGAGCCGCCCGAGGACGGGTATCCGGGCG
>Ga0213866_10000043_pt1 | contig 105003 bp, 79 predicted proteins | sample PICome_11_FD_160079 | JGI IMG/M metagenome (GOLD analysis project Ga0213866, IMG submission 160079) | Coastal seawater microbial communities near Pivers Island, North Carolina, United States - PICO284 | ecosystem: Environmental > Aquatic > Marine > Coastal | place: USA: North Carolina... | reverse complement strand
TTGAAACAGTTAATGATGAACTCAAAAATATCTGTCAAATTGAGCATTCAAGACATAGAAGCTTTGGGAATTTCTTGTCAAATATCATCGCAGGTCTTATTGCATATAGCTTTTTACCTAAAAAACCATCTATTAAATATCAAACAATTAATTCAAATCAACTTGTTGCTTTTTAATCGAACTCAGGTTTGTCAAGTAATTCCAATGCTCACTCACTCTGATATAGGTAATGTCGGAAATCCATTTTTCTCCTAATTTATAACTCTTAAAGTCCCTGTCTAATATATTATTTGCTACAGGGAAACTATGTTTTGAGTCCGTTGTAACAACAAATTTTCGTTTTAGTACGCTTTTTAATCTCATTTCTTTCATTAACTTGGCTACATAGGATCTACAATAGATTAGACCTTCTCGTTCTAACATTTTTTGAATACGATAACTTCCATAAATTTCTCGGCTTTCTTCAAAAATCGATAGAATTCTTGCCTTTAAGTGAAGCTTAGAAGATTTTTCCTTGATTACACCTTTAGCTTTTAACCAGTGATAATAAGCATTCTTACTAACTTTCATACAGCTACACATCTTCTCAACCGTATAATCATTTTGATGGTTTAAAATGAATTCATATCTGATCGGTCGTTCTTGGAAAAGATGCTTACTGCCTTTTTTAAGATATCACGTTCCATTGTTACATCTCTCAATTTTTTCTTCAAATCCCTAAGCTCTTTTTCAGTTTCGCTTACTTCTTTTTTCTTGCTAAAGTCTGCTTTGTTAGCCAAATATTCTCGTCTCCATCTACCAATCATACTTACGCTTAAACCATATTCTCGGCTTACTTGACTACCACTTATTCCTGAAAGAAGTAGCTCCGCTATCATAACTTTAAAGTCGTTATCGTATTTCTTTTTTGTCATAATTCAAATATATAATTTATAGGTTTAGAAAATTCGTCACATCAAATATAGACACTCCAAACTATCCCTTAAAATACTTTTTGGGAGATAATGAAAATGCAATTAAAATTCAAATTTGGTGTGCTTTTATCACTGATCTGATCGTAAAATTAGTGCATTCATTAACACAGCGAAAATGGACGTACTCTAATTTGAGAACCATCATAAAATTACATTTAATGAGTTATATAAACTTGTGGAAATTCCTAAATATCCAGATAAACTACCTCAAAGTGATAGATTAATCCCTAAAATGAAAAATAGCACCTTTGAAATTAAATTTCCAGCATAAAATGCTGTAAATACTAGCAAAGCGAAGGGCTATTGAATAGAAAATAATTTTAACCGGACAACAATGGATCAATTCCAGAATGACGCTTTCCTAGACTTTTCTGACAGCATCTTTTCAAAGCTTTGGAACAATCACATATCCGCCAACCCAACATTTCATTTCAATTTTTTCTCCGCCTTTATACCCTTCGTTAAAAGTCTCCTTTTTGCTTGGCGCTCTCTCCATATAATACGGAATCAATTCGTTGGCTTCTTTTTTTATGCTTGCATCAACTTGTGCTGCTTTTCTTGCCATTTCTGTTGCTTTCCAATATATGGCTCTTTTGGTAAATTCCTTTGTGCCGCATTCGTTGGCGCTTGAACCGTACAATTTGGCAAGATTTAAATAGCTTTTTCCCGAAGACGGATTGATTTCTATGGCTTCCAAATAGTAAGTACGCGCTGTTGATTTGTTTCCTTTTTTAGCAGCTTCAATTCCAAGATTATTAAGCATATTTCCTTTTTTAAGTATATCTGTTTCCAATTTAAAATACTGATCTAAATACGTTTTAGCTTTGGCTGTATTTCCTTTTTGAGAGTGCATTTCATATAACAAAAACTTAGATTCAGCAGTTGGTTCTGCAACATCAATAGCTTCGATGAGCTTAATAAATAACGCATCTTCTTTACAATCTTTCGCATCTAATTTTCGGGCAACACTTCGCATCCATTCTGCATTGTTTTTATAGGCTTCAAACTTTTTCTTGTACATCGGAAGTAAGGTTTCACAAGTTGCTTCTTTTTCAACGAGCATCGTTATTTTCTTTAAAAAGATATCAATGGCAACAATATTCTTATTTTCAGCATCCTTTGTTGTTTTGTATAATTGTTCTCTTTCGTACTTGAATTTTTTATGAATTGTTTCATATTTTTCAAGCAAATCTTCTAGTGAAATTTCATGTTTTTTTGACACATATATTTTATAATACAATTCAAAATACCAATACAATTGTTTGGGATTTGTAAAATTTACAGGATCTGTTTTAAAAGCTTCGTCAAACAAATCATACTGTTCTTTAAGCGTTCCAATGTGATAGTTGAGCATAGTTTCGCCAATTTTGGGAAGAAACGTTCCTTTTTCTGTCTTTTCAGGAAACAATTCAATTCTGTCTTTATACAATTGAATAAGTTCCAAAGCCATCGGTTGTTTAGTCTTTGTTTGTTTTAATTGGTGACCGATAACTTTTTCTCCAAGTGCATAAATAGCATAATTTAGGGTAGGACAATTTTGTCTTAAAAACGCCAATTGTGGAGTTGCTTCGGTAAATCTTTTCATTTTTACATTCTCTGCAAAGAGTGAAAGTGTAGTGTTGCAATCGTTTTGTGCGGTAGAAATACCATTCATACAAACACAAAAAGTGGTCACGAGGAATGCGGTTAATGTTTTCATTTTTTCTAATTTTAATCGGTTCGTAATCTGGGGATTATGCCGCAAAATACGTACCAAAAATGCAGTACTTGTTTATTCAGAAAAGGAGTGCTGAATGGAACCGTATTATTATCTTTTCGTTATACTATCTTTATGTAAATATTATCTTACTGTAACCATACTAAAAGTACTTTTTTTCCGTAAATGAATTGATGTGGATGTGGATAAGTTTGGACAACTAAAAACACTTTACACCATGAAAAAAATCACTTATTTAGTTGGACTTATTGTCCTTTTTTCCTTTTTCAGTTGTCATACTGATCAAGTTGAGAATGTTGAAGAAGAAGTAGCTGTTGAAGATCAGTCAGCAGATGTACTTGAAGAAATCAAAAGTCTTGGTTTCTCTGAAAAAGACATTGTTGATATGGGATCTTACTATCTAGTAGGAAACGATATTACCTTTGCAAAACAAGGAAGGCCACAGCTTGCTAAAGATGCTGGAATAACTCCAAAACAACGAAGAACAACGTATCTAGTTACAGATAAAACAATCGGAGTTCGAATTGATCCTTCGTTGCCTTCAAATTGGAAAACAGCCACTAGAGACGCTATGGAACATTGGAATGCAAATTCAAATAGCTCTGTATTCTTTTATGAAGCAGATTACTATTGGCCATCTCAAGGTGGATTTTTATTCAATCCAGAAATTTTAGTGATGAATGACAATGTGAATCCGTTACCAGATAACACGATTGCAGCTGCAGAATTTCCAACTTCTGATGGAAAACCTGGATATAGAGTTCGTATCAATCTGAGCTTTAATGCATGTTCAGTATCTAATAACTTACGTTTTTACAATATGATTCATGAATTGGGACATTGTTTAACGTTTGCGCATACAAACCAAACTGGTTTTGGAACACATATAGCTGGGACGCCAACAAGTGACTCGGCATCTGTAATGAACGGTGGAACGGCTTGTACATTGAGTAGCGGACTTTCTACGGGCGACAGAACGGCGGTTAATACGTTGTATCCTATACAAATAGCGGCTCCAACAAATGTAAATGCATATCATGATGGAGACGAAGAATTATCAATGACTTGGACTGCGGTTTCAGGAGCTACAAGCTATCGAATTTATAATAATATCAAAGAAACTGGTAAAACGGGTTGGTATCATTACAGAACGGTAACATCAAATAGTTATGGTAGAGAACTAAAATTGAAATACCGTGCTGGTTACAGAATGCGTGTCACCGCTATTGATGCAAGTGGAAACGAAAGTAAAATGACAGAAGCTAGCTATAATTGGTAAGCGCTGAGTGAATATTTATAATTTGAATTTAAGCTATTAAAAAAAAAGCTGGAGTTTTATACTTCAGCTTTTTTGTCTTTTACAATCAATATTTTAGAAGTTGAAATCATCGTAAAAGTAAAAGACTGTCTAAAAGTTTTCAGACAGCCTCTCGTTGTTATAAATCAAAAGGTGAAAAAGGGAATTTTATTGTTTTATAATTTTACGCATCATTTTTGCCTCATCACTTTGTAACGTTAGCATATACATTCCGCTTTTCAAATTAGAAACATTCACGGTAGTTGCTACAAAAGAAGCTTCATTAGCATACACAATTCGTCCAGAAAGATCTGTAATTGTGATGGAATCAATGTTGTAATTATTGGTATTTGAAATAGTGATTTTATCTGTTGTAGGATTTGGATAGATGACTAATGATTCGTTCAATAGATCATCTTTCACAGCTAAAATAGAACTATCGCCAAACACTTCAACGATTCCTGTAAACGTTGTACTATTGATGGGGTTTGTAGCATTAAAAGTTCCTACACTAAAAATCACACCATTATCACTTAAACTCACAGAACTTCCCGAAAAATAATTGGCTGCACTTGTATTATTATAATCGCCAGGCACCAGATTCCATGTATTTCCCGTAGTATTTTCAAACAAATAGGCTTTTCCTGAATTCGTTCCATTACTATCATTAGAACTTGCGCCAACGCCTAAGAAACTTCCATCTGCACTCAAAGCAACTGCCGTTCCGAATCGATCATCATTATTTTCTCCTGAAATATCTGTCGTAAACGCATACGTGCTCAAAGTTCCGTTGTATTTATAAATTTTCACATATCCTGAACCGTCTGCGGGATCATTTGCTTGTGGAACACTCGCAACCAACACACTACTATCGCCACTCAACGCAACAGCACTTCCCAAATTAAAATTTTGACCGACAACAGCATCCACAAAAATCTGATTCCAATTGGACGTATAACGATATACTTTTACTTGTCCAGAATCGGTTCCGTTCGGATTGGCATTTGCGTCCGAAAACGGAATTCCAACGGCTAAAAAATTTCCATCATCGCTCAAACTAGCAGCCGATCCAAATCGGTCATTATCTACAACTCCGCTCATTGTAACGCCGAGTTGCGTCCATGTTCCGGTGTTTAATTGATATACGCGTACTTCGCCTTTTGCGGTATTCACACCTGAAGCGCCAATAGCGATTCTTGTTCCATCAGCACTTAAACTTACAGCACTTCCCAAAAAAGCACCTGTTGACTGTCCTACAAAATCAGCACCTACTTGTGTCCACGTTCCGGCAATGTTTTCAAATACACGCACATATCCTGATTGACTTCCGTTTACATTACTCAAAAGTGCTCCAACCGCAATCACAGATCCGTCGGCACTAATTGCCAAGCTACTTCCAAAATTATCGCCAGCGGCATCGCCCACTAAATCATTTCCAACTTGCGTCCAAGTGCCAACCACTCTTTGATACACTTGCACTTTTCCTATGCTTGTTTGTGTTCCTGTAATGCCATCGTAATTTCTTGCGCCTGTGACCAAAAATTCACCTGTAGAATTGAGCACAGAAGTTTCGCCAAATCGATCTCCAGCGACTCCATTTGGATCGGCGATTGTATTTCCCAATTGTGTATATTGAGAAAATCCCCAAAAGGGAAGTAATAGTAAAAAATAATAGAGTACTTGTTTTTTCATAAAAAGATATTTTAATAATTAGTAAAAAAAATAATTCATCACACCGTAATTTGTTTGCGATATGACACATCTGGTAATTGTTTTTACAAAACAAGATTAAAATTGATCTTATGAGAAATTTTGACCGTCTACAAAAGGGCTACATGTAGTCGAAAAGAGCTAAAAATAAGGGTTTATTGTTTTTTGAGGAGTAATTTACAACGTAAATAAAAAGTTTTTCAAATCATCTTCTTTCTGAAGACTTAGCTTTTTCTTGAGTCTATAACGGTGCATTTTTACACTTTTTGGTTCTACATTTGTCAGCGTAGACACTTCTTTGCTTGTTAAATTCATCCGAATATACGCGCATGCTTTTAAATCATTATTCGTAAGATTTGGAAAATCGGTATTCAACACTTTAAAGAAATTGGGATGTACATTGTTAAAATGTTTTTGAAAGATGGACCAATTATTATCCAAATTCAAGCCGTGTTTTACAATATTTTCAAGCTCTTTAATGGCGTCAGATTTCGTGATAGATTTGTCTTTCACTTCATTCAATTTAGTACCTAATTCTTGCAAAAGTTCATTTTTCTGGAACGAATTCATCGTCACCGAACTGAGTTCTACCGATTTCAATTCGAGTTCTTTCTTTTGCAGTTGCACTTCCAAGTCGGCGGTCTTTTTTTCTTTTCGCAGTAAATCTTCTTTCAATTGAAACCCTTTCTTTTTTATTTGATATCGATTGTACAAAAGGAACAACGTGATGATGAGTAAAATTGAAAACACAATCGCCCAATTTCGATATAACTTTGAAATGGCCAAATCTTTATCTTTTTGAAGCGTATCTGTCTTTAAAATTTGAATTTCCTTCGCTTTCTTTTCCGCTTCGTATTGTTCTTGGTAAAAAGCGACTTTTTCAGAAAGATCCTTATGAAATAAACTATCTTTTGCGGTCACATACGCGTTAAAACTAGCATTGGAAGCCGCATAATTTTTCAGTTGAAAATACGAGTCTGTCAATCCTTTATAAGAATCCACCAAATACGGCAACGAACCAGCTTCTTTGGCGGCTTTTTCTGCTTGAAAGTAATACTCATTCGCAATTGTATACTTTTTTTGTTTAAACTGAAGACCTCCTAAATTAATCAAGGTTAATGCGGTATTTTCGGTATCGCCCATACTTTCAAACAGTTTGTATGCTTTCGTATAATAATCGATGGCTTCCTCAATTTTAAGTTCCGTAGCACTGATATTTCCTAAGTTTGAATAACCGCCTGCAAGTCCTCTTGTATCCTTAATTTTCTGTGCAAATTCCAAATAATCTTCATAATATACTTGTGCTTTTTCGTAATTGCCTGTTTCATAATAAATCGTTGCAATATTGTTGATGGAACTCGCTATCAATCTCGGATTTTTGATTTCTTTTCGATATTCGTAGGCTTCTTCCAAATACGTCAAAGCGTTTTCGTAATTCTTTAAATCTTTATACAACAATCCAATGCCGTTCAACGCATCCGAAACTTCTTTTTGCAATCCGTTGGATTTGTAAATGGGCAATGCTTTAAAATAAAAATCCAATGCTTTTTGATACGAACCTTTCTGTCGATAGAGCGCGGCTAAGTTGTTATACGATTTCGCGACAGAAATGGTATCGTTGGTTTTCAATCTAAAATCCAACGCTTGTTCATAATTATATAAACTAGAATCTACTTTTCCGAGTCGCTGATACAAAACGCCCATATTGTTATACGCATCGCCTTTTTTCTTGAAATTTTCAGGAGAAATCAACGCCAAAGACTTTGACCAATATACGTTGGTACTATCATATTTTCGAATGTAATAATACGCAGTTCCTAAGTTTTTGTACGAATCAATAAGTCCTGAGGTATAATTCAGTTCTTTACTCAACGAAATGGCTTGTGGCAAATACTGAAACGCTACTTGAATGTCTTTGCCAAAATTGGTTCGGCTTATTTCATTCAAAAAAGACACTTTCGCCGTATCTTTTTTCATGGTTTTTAGTTGTACATCCAAACTATCAATTTGTGAATATGCATGAAAGCTTAGTAGAAGAATAAGTAGCATCATTTTTTTCATGAAGGGAAGTTAAGAAGTTTTTGAAATTGTGACAATTATTTTTTCAATCAAAAAAATCTTTTCAAATGCTTCTTAAAAACCATGTGCGAAAAATTTGTATTTTAGTGTGCTTTCTAAACGTAAAATTCCATTAAACCGTGCGCATGAAAAGAATCAAGATATTTTTAGCTTCTTCCAATGAATTAAAATCGGATAGAGATCAATTTGAAATTAGAATTAGTAGAAAAAATAAGCCTTGGATTGATAAAAATATTTCACTTCACCTTGAAAGATGGGAAGATCGTTCTGCACTAATGTCACCGACACGTTCGCAAGATGAATATAACGAAGCAATTAAAGAATGTGACTTATTTGTTTTATTAATTCATAAAAAAGTAGGAATCTATTCTGAGGAGGAATTTGATAATGCACTTGAAAGTTTTAAAATTAAGGGTAAGCCTAGGTTGATTATCTATTTCAAAGAAGAATTTTTTTCAACAGATAATAGGGATGATATTTTATCATTATGGAAATTTAAAGATAGATTAAATAAATTGGGTTATTTCCCACCTAATTACAAAAACACAGATAGTCTTTGGAATCAATTTAATAATGAATTAGAAAGTCTTTACAATATTGAGTCAAACATAGTTGAATATGATAAAATAAGAAAAATTTTAGAGAACCCAAGATTGAAGACCAATAATACGATAGACATAAGGTTTAATAACTCATTAGATAAGAAAATACTAAATGAATTATTAAGTAAAGATAGAACGATAGATGAATTAAAAAAGGAAAATCAAAACGACACAAACTTTAGTGATTTAGAGAAATTGAATTATTTACAATTAGCTTATAATGGCATTATTAAAAAAGGAAGTTTTCTTGCAATTGGTTTACGAAATGAAATAATGAATGTTTGTAAATATGCTAATGAAATAGCTTTTAATATATATAGTAGAAATGATACAAATGATGAACACATTTCTGTAAAGATAAAAGGTAATTTAATTCAACAATATAATGAGGCTATGAATTTACTCATGGATAACCTTAATATTGTTAGGTATCCTAATAAAAATTTAGATGATTACGAAATTCCTAAGTTAGTTTTGCGAGAAATTATTGCAAATGCATTAATACATACTAATTACATTTCAGATAATGGAATGCATACTAAAATAGAGTTGTTTAAAGATAGATTGGAAATTAATAATTTCGGAAAATTAAGTAATTATTTTGACCTTGAAGATCCCCAGTCCTATCTAAAAAAACCTTCTGTAGCAGGAGTATTTTATCTTTTTGGTATTGTAGAGAAAAGTGGAACAGGAATTAAAAGGGCTAAATCTTTGTTGTCAGAAAGGAATATGTACCCTTTAAAAATTGAACAAAAAAAGGGGTATGTTAAAGTAATAATTTTTAGAAAACAAAATAATACAGATAAAAAAAATCAATTTAATGAAGGAACTTTTAACCTTCCAAAATTTATCAATTATAAAGGTAATAAAATATTAAAAACATTAGGTTATCTACCTGTTAATCCAAGTGCCTTTATAGGACGAGAGAATATGACAAAAGAAATTCATAACCGATTAAAAAACGGTGAAAACTTGTTGCTAGTCAACGGAGTAGGCGGCATTGGAAAAACCACGATGGCGTCGCAATATTACTTTGAATATCGTGAATATTACAAGCATTTGATTTGGTTGGTTTCTGAAAAAGGAATCAAAGAAGCCATTCTGTCGTTGGCGTTACCGTTGGAACTAAGTTTTCCGAATGAGCTTACATCTTTACAGCAAATTGAGGAAATTATCCGATACATTTCAGACTTAGCAAAACCTATATTGTTGGTAATTGACAATGCCAATGACCTCCACGATTTGAATGAAAACTATCAACTATTGCGAAAGTTCAACCAAACCGATATTTTAATCACTTCTCGAATTGATACGTATCAAAATATTGACACTTTTAAAGTAAATCATTTGGATGCAGCATCGGCAAATGAATTATTCAAATTGTATTACAAAGCTTTCAAATTGGAAGAGCAAGCATTGTTAGACAAAGTCCTCATCGCCATCGGATACAATACCTTGGTGATTGAATTATTAGCGAAAAATTTGCACGAATTCAATACAGGTTTAAAAGAATATTACACATTACAGAAACTATTGGAAGACATTCAAGAAAAAGGAGTCTTGGCAATCAGTAAAAGTGTTGAAATATATGCCGATTACACTTTAGAAGTCGCCAAACCAGAAGATATCATTCGGTCGATATATGATATTTCGCCACTTTCCGAAGCGGAAAAACAACTCTTGTCTATTTTTGCAGTATTACCCGCGACTTCCATTCCTTTTAGTGATTTGGAACAGTTTCTACCCAATATTGAAATGCTAGACAGAGTAGCTTTAAAACTATCCCAAAAAGGTTGGTTGGACTACGACAAAGCCTTGCAAAGTTTTAAAACCAACCCAATTATCTCTGAAATCGCTAGGGAACAAAATGAAGATAGATTGGAAGTTTATATAAATACTTTAGTACTTTTTTTAATTAATAAATTAAATTATGAAATAGGAAGTGGACATATCGAAGGTGATTTTGAAGATATCAAAAAAATGGTCAGCTATGCAGAAACTTTTGTGCATAATTTTGAAGTTTCAAATCATAACAAATCTATTGTATTTGATAGACTAGGAAATTTTTATAAGACGTATGGAAATTTAGACAAAGCATTACAATTTTTTGAAGAGTATTTGAAATTAACGAAAGAACTTAATAAAAGCAATCCAAAAAATATGGATATTAAAAATAGCTTGGCAATTTCGTATTCCAAACTTGGAGAAACACATACGGCACTTGGAAATTTAGACAAAGCATTACAATTTTTTGAAGATAATTTGAAATTAAATGTAGATCTTCATAAGAGTAACCCAGAGCAGACAGATTATAAAAATAATCTGGCAATTTCGTATGAAAAACTAGGCGAAGTCCATACTGAACTTGGAAATTTAGACAAGGCCTTAATGTTTTTTGAAAATTATTTAAAACTAATGAAAGAACTTTATGAAAGCAATCCAATACACGTAGGTTTTAAAAACGATTTGGCAATTTCGTATGGAAAACTTGGGGAAATACATAATGCACTTGGAAATTTAGACAAAGCCTTGCAATTTTTTGAAGATGAAATAAAATTATTTGAAGAACTTTATGAAAGCCATCCTACAAACGTAGCTTTTAAAAACGGTTTGGCAATTTCGTATTCCAAACTTGGAGAAACACATACGGCACTTGGAAATTTAGATAAAGCCTTACAATTTTTTGAAGATTATTTGAAGCTAACAAAAGAACTCTACGAAAGTAATCCAACACACGTAGCTTTCAAAAACGGTTTTGCAATTTCGTATTCCAAACTTGGAGAAACACATACGGCACTTGGAAATTTAGACAAGGCATTACAATTTTTTGAAGATTATTTGAAGCTAACAAAAGAACTCTACGAAAGTAATCCAACACACGTAGCTTTTAAAAACGGTTTGGCAGTTTCGTATTCCAAACTTGGTGACACATATATTGAACTGGGAAATTTAGAAAAAGCCTTAGAGTTTTTTGAACAAAAATTAAAATTATCAAAAGAACTCTATGAAAATAACCCAGAGCAGATACATTTTAAAAATGGTTTAGCAGTTTCGTGTGAAAGACTTGGTGACATATATAGTAGACTTGGAAATTTAGAAAAAGCCTTAGAGTTTTTTGAAAAAGATTTGAAATTAACAAAAGACCTCTATGAAAGCCATCCAACTCATGTCGATTTTAAAAATGGTTTGGCAATTGCGTATGAAAAACTTGGTAACACACATACGGCACTTGGAAATTTAGACAAAGCGTTGCCCTTTTTTGAAGATTATTTAAAGCTAAGAAAAGAACTTTATGAAAGCCATCCCACGCATGTAGCTTTTAAAAACGGTTTGGCAGTTTCGTATATAAAATTAGGTGAGTTGTACACTGATCAATTACATAAAAAAGAAGAAGGAATACCATACTTGCAAAAAGCACTAGTCATTTGGGAAGAGTTAACCACTAATTTCCCGAGCTATGTAGAATTTCAAAATAATTACACGTGGATTATCAATAAACTCAAAAGTTTGGAAGAAAGCTAAGTCTATAGTTTTCCAAAAACACACATGAAGAGGTTTAGAAACCTTTTTATTAGGTTCCGTAATTATTTGTTGAGGTTCTTTTAAGGTTTTAACCCCATAAAGAACTCTTTTGATGCGGTTCAATATCTATTATTTTAGGTTGTTTTAGGGTTCAGAGTCCTAAAACAACCGCTTTTATCCTTTACTGAACCGCTTCATACGGTTTCGGAACCTCAACTATTCATTACAGAACCTCATTGAACCTTTACTAAACCGCTTTTAGTGGTTACGGAACGTCATCGATGTTTTGTTCAACCGCTTGTAAATAGTGTACAACCTGCTAAAATTGCTTTTTAATGACTAAGCAGCATTTTACCTAAGTTCGATATAAAAAATTATATGCGACGAACCTTTTTCCGCAGTGTAGCAATCATTTTACGTTAAGAATTTTTGAAACCTTGGAGAAATCTAAGATTCATGAACTCCTATTTAATAAAATAGAAAACAGTGAACTAAAATTTAGTAAAATAATTGCGGTTTTAACTTTCCAAAGAGAAAGTTAAAAACACCTCTGGAAATGTTTACATTCATGAATACCTTAATTGAAAATAGAAATGCATGAACTAAAAAGCGCACTTTCTTTTGTTTCTTTTCTTTGTGCGAGCAAAGTAAAAGAAAATAGAAACCATCAAAATAGAATTAATTGCCCAAATTTTTAAGAAATATTTTAAATTTTAAAAACTATATAAGATTTATATCAAATACCAATTTTACTGCAACTTCTCAATCGTACTTTTAATACTACTATGATTCAGCATATACTGCATAAACTCAAATGCAGGAATTGCCATCACACGACTCATTTCGGGTTCAATAATCGTATTTGTTGCTTTGGATGCACCTTCCATTAAACTTTTGATTTCGTCATTATTTGCATCAATGATTTCCGTAATTTTTTGTATACAATCTATGGTGTCTAACTCCATACCATACATAGCTTGGACATCTTTCAAATAAAATTTATGTGGCAAATAGATACTTTCAAACGTAACACTATCATTTTGAAGAGTCAATAATTTCAACTTATCTTTGATATAACCTGGAAACATTTCTGTAGCTGCCACCGAATTTAAAATAGCCGAAATTTCATTTGATTTATTAATTTTCCCGCCTTTGCAGGTTTCCATAATACTGTCCATTCTCGATTTTATATACTGCGCTTTGTCATTGATGATATTGATGAAAACCGTCTTTTTTTGTCTCGCGGAAGCGTCCAATTCATTGATGGCTTCGTATAATTTATACGCAGATAACAAACCAGAATTCTCGTAAATTCCGCCATCATTATACTGTCCTTCACCTTCAATAGTTGCTGCCGGACTTATTAATGGAAATCTATTGGTAGTAGAAGCAGCATTGTAAAAACTCAATGTTTTATCATTGTCTAAATTTAAAATATCGTTGGCACCTAAGTATAAAATTTGATGCGAAATACCATCTGTTGTAATAGAAACCGCCATTCCTTGTCGTCCTTTAATATTGGTAGAATTGCTGATTAATATTGGAAAATGATTCTTTCTTTCAGCATACATTTCATTCCAATATTGTCGGTATGTTTTAGTTTGAAATACTTCTTCAGAAAATGTAGGATTTGCATAGCTTGCATACGTACGCATTGCTCCCGTAGACCGATCTTTTCCTTCCAAATCAAGTGGAACAAACACATGTGTAAACCAATCTCGTCCAAATAAATGCACTAAATCCATAGATAAAATATTCTCAGTGCCAATTTTTCGGATAATTGAATCGCGTGCTTCTTGCGACTCATTTTCATGTTTAATTACTGAATAATTAATCAATCCGATCGTTCCACCAGATGCGCCCGACAAGCAAACCGTTTTGTCATACAAGGTGTTGTTTTTATCCAATGCATTCAACACGGTCATTGTCCAGGCGTTTGCTTTCATTCCGCCACCATAACAGCCAATATAATAGCGTGTTTCAGGTAAATTTTTGGCGTATTCTTCAAGTGTAACAATTTCTTTGGTAGTATCTTTAATTTGTGTTAAATGGAATAAATTATTTGCCGTACTTTCATTAAATCGAGCTAAATAATTAAAAATCACAAGCAATAAAAGTGTGGCATACACGGTAAAAAAGAATTTCCGCTTATTGCGTTTTGCAAATTCATCGAGTGAAGTTTCTTTTCCAGATAAATTATAATAAATAAAATGTTTTAGGATGATGACCACAATTCCATACAACAAGAAGAAGTACGAAAGTATAATGATGATGGCATTCACTTCCATGGCAAACGTTGGCCAAATATTAATCGCGATCAAAAATAACGTATTCGCAACGCCAAAATAGGCAATGATTTTCAAAAAAATCACGTCGTTGCTAAAAGATCCCAAAGATAACTGACCTATTTTTATTTTGGAAAGCATCTTGGAAAAAGGCGATTGTCCAAAATAATTATTTTCTTCAAATATCTTCAGAATAAAAGCTTTCTTCTCTTCATGACTGCGCTTATCTTCTTCATCATGAAATATGGAAAAAGCAGTAAAAGTAGCATCATTATTTTCATTAAAATAGAGATATTTAAACAAGGTTCGAAAGGTTCTGTAATAGGTATAGGTAATCGCTTGAAGCGTGATACACACTAGACTTGTAATGACCGTTGTAAAATTATAAGGATGTTCAGAACTACGCAATAAAACAATCAACAATATGTGTGCAATAATCGTGATGATTAGAAATGTAATATAACCTTTAATCGGTTTGTTTAGGTTTGAAGGATCTTTTACATCTTTTCGATACAAATCTATTTCTGTATCAACTGTTTCAGTAATTTCTTTGTAATACGACCACCAAGCATCTTTTTTCTTCTTTAATACATACAACCACCAAATTAATCCTACGACTAATAGATTCGCAAATCCGCTGAGTTTGACACTAAAATCAAAGTTTGTATCTGCGGTATAAGCAATCATGTAGAACAAAGCAGCATAAAAAAACACGCCAATAGTTCTTCTTAAAAAGCTGACTTTACTTTCATAAGCTCTGCCTTTATCGGTATCTTCTTTGCCGTTTTTATACCAAATAAATCCAAATATGGCAAAAACTTTGGTCATTCTCCATTCCTTATCTTGAAAATTTCGATTGGATTTTGAGAGTAAAAAATAATTAGGATAGTGCGATAAAGTGATGCAATAAATAGGCGCTAAGAGCAATAAAAGGACAATCACAAACCAAAAAGGATGGTAATATAAATCGACAATAATTGAATTTACTTGTGGCGCTTTTGGCAACGTAAGTCCGATAATAGCTAAGAACAGCAAACTAATCCAAGACGATGAGACAAATTCTTTTAGAATGACAAAACTATCTTTTATGGAATAGTTTAGCCAAATAATGATGACCGTCAGTAATGTAATGGCATACGCGGCAATCTTAATAGAAACAATCGTTTGCGGATATTCGTTGTAAATAATATAGTGAAAATTCTCGGTACAATCGAAGGTGTACGCAATACTTGCAAGTGCGACAAATAATTTAAAAATCCATGGAATATGATTTTCAATGGCTTTCTTTTTTACATATTTTCCTAGAATGACAAAAAGTAGGGCTGCCCAAAAGAAATCGAACAGAAAAAACAGATAGAAAATCCACTTTTGAAAAGCAGTTGTATGCGCTACAAACCAATCTCCCGTAACTTTGGGTTCGGTAAACTGTGGATGCAGTATCCAATCGTAAATAGAAAATACTTTTCCGCAAACCATCATTAAAACGGTGAGAATAATGAAGGGAATAATAATTCGTTTTGAAACATTATTTCTTTCAAAATGTTTCAAAGAACTTACCTGAGATTTTGTATTAGAATCCATCCGTGCTATTTTTATTAAAACTACAAATGAAATTTGAAAATATCAGTACCTATTGATAAGTATTTTTGAAATTGTATCTCAATAAAAAAGGAGTGCTTTTAAAAACACTCCTTTAAATCAATCATCAAAAATTGCAAACTAAGTATACTACCTCATCAACAGTATACATATTAGACTACAAAAAACACAAAAGGTTTAATACAAAAAGAGCATTTCTTTTTGAGAAATGCTCTTTTCTAATCAATGTTAACGTATAGAAATTAAACTATTCTAGGTTTTTTAGGACATTGATTTTTCATTCACCACGACGTTTTTGACGAAATTTTTTCATCAATTCTCTGTTGAAGTCGTGTTCTGCTTTTTTCAAGCGGATGATTTTTTTCGCAGGAAGAATTTTTTTGAGTTTCTTTATTAAATCCTGATTATTTTGATGTATTTGCGTTTCCAACTTTTCAATTCTTTCCAAAACAGCCGTGGCTTCTGTTTCCGATATATCATCCAAATGACCAGCTTCTCTTTTTATTTTAGACATTTCTATCACACGCAACTCATGATTTTTATCATCAAATGCATTATATATTGGCCAAAATTGTTGGGCTTCTTTTTCCGTTAAATCTAAATTTTCTGTAAAATAAGCAATCTTTAAGGCTCTAATTTTTTCTTTATTTTTTTTACCAAAATGACCATCTTCTTGCGCCATTCCAACAAAAAGTCCGAAGCACAAAAATAAAAGGGTAAAATATAGTTTTTTATTCATGATATTATTCAATTAACAAATCATAAGGATCCACATTTTTTTCCAAATAATCTATAGTTTCTGTTTCGTTTAATGTTACTTCAAAAAGAGTAGCAATATCAATATTTTCTTCGTCGAATACTGTCATTAATTCGTAATTGTTCAGTGCAATTAAGTCATTTTCTATAAACGTATTAATTTCACTATTCACCAAATTATCAATAGAAATTTCTGTTTTACCAATTTGAAAGAAATTGATAGCTCCCAAAAATAATATACAAGCCGCGGCTGCATATCCAATATATTTCAAGTAATTTTTCTTGTTGTGAAGTGGAATTACCTTGGTTTCTTCTTGTGTAAACAATTGCTGAGACAATGTATCTTCTAAACCATCAAAATAGGTGTCAGGTGTAGTAAAACCTTCTTTTTTTGGAATCACAGTTTCTGTATGTAATTGCTCAAAAAGACGCACTTCAAAAGTCTCAAAGTAATCTTTTGGAGTTGTAAATCCAGAAGGTAAATTGTCAGTATGTAATTTTTTATTTTTCACAATAGTTTGACTCTAAATCTGTGTAAAGGTTTAATTGGTTAAAAATACTTCTATTTTTTTCACCGCATGATGATACGATGCTTTGAGTGCGCCAACTGACGTATCTAAAATTTCACTCATTTCATTATAGGTAATATCATCAAAATATTTCATGTTAAATACCAATTGTTGTTTTTGTGGTAATGTTGCAATCGCTTTTTGCAGTTGTAATTGAATTTCATCGCCTTCAAAATAGACATCGGCTTGTAAATTATTGACCAATTTATCTTTTACTTCTTCCGAAGAAATTCCGGCTTTTTTTGCCCGCTGATTGATAAATGTGATAGATTCATTCGTAGCAATTCGATACATCCATGAATACAATTTACTGTCGCCTTTAAAATTATCAATACTTCTAAACACTTTTACAAATGTATTTTGTAGCACATCATCTGCATCATCATGATTGACAACCATGCGTCGTATATGCCAATATAAACGCTCCTTGTACGTAGACACAAGTTGACGAAACGCCTTTTCTTGCGTTTTTACATTCTTTAAATCTTCAATAAGGTTTGTCTCTACAACATCCAAAGTACTGCGTTTGGTTTTTTAGACTTAAAAAAAATACAATGGTTTAAGTTAAAGATAAAAAATTATTTTTTTGCTAAATGCTAAATGCTAAATGCTAAATGCTAAATGCTAAATGCTAAATGGATTGCATTTGCACCAACTTTGTATAGATTTTATTATTGCGAATCAATTCTTCGTGTGTTCCTTGCTCTACAATTTCGCCTTTTTGCATCACGACAATCAAGTCTGCATTTTGAATGGTGGATAATCGGTGCGCAATGACAATGGAAGTTCGATTTTTCATCATATTTTCCAACGCAACTTGTACCAAACGTTCACTTTCAGTATCGAGTGCGGAAGTTGCTTCGTCTAAAATCATGATGGGCGGATTTTTCAAGACAGCTCTAGCAATACTCAACCGTTGTTTTTGTCCGCCAGACAATTTTCCACCCGAATCTCCCACATTGTGATCGAGAAGTTCGGGTAAATCTTTAACAAATTCCCAAGCATTCGCAATTTTTAACGCTTCAATCACTTCGTCGTCGGTTGCGTTTTGTTTTCCTAATTTTACATTATTCCGAATACTATCATTAAATAAAATAGAATCTTGCGTTACCAAGCCCATTAAGCCACGTAACGAATGTTTTGTGAGGGTTTTGATATTTTCTCCATCAACTTCAACACTTCCTTCGTTGACATCATAAAAACGTGTCATAAGGTTTGCAATGGTACTTTTTCCACTTCCCGATTGTCCCACTAAGGCGACTGTTTTTCCTTTGGGAACAGTCAGTGAGAAATTTTTCAATACCAAATCATCTTCGTATTTAAACGAAATATTTTTCAGTTGAATATTAGATGTAAATTCACCTTTTACTTTGGCATCTAAAGCATCAACAATTGGCGAATTGGTATTTAAAATTTCCAATACACGATCTGCGGAAGCGTTTCCAGCTTTTACTTTATAACTCGCTTTGCTGATAGCTTTTGCAGGTGTTAAGATGTTGTACGCCAACGCCATGTATGTGATGAATTCATCAGGCGTTAATGTTTGATCGATCAACACTAATTTTCCTCCGTAGAGTAAAATAACCGCGATTACGACAATTCCTAAAAACTCACTCGTTGGCGAAGCTAAGTTTTGTCTGTGTGCTAAATTGTTGGAGTATTTATACAATTTTGAAGTCGAATCGTTGAAAGAATCGTTAAAATGTTTTTCAGCATTAAAACCTTTAATCACTTTTAATCCGTTGAGTGTTTCATCTAAAATAGATAGAAAGACACCGTTTTCTTTTTGAACTCTATCTGAATGTTTTTTTAAGGTTTTTCCAACTCTTGAAATGATAAAACCAGAAACTGGAATGAAGATAAATACAAATAGCGTCAATTTTGCACTGATGGAAAACATCACAATAATCGTAAACAAAATGGTCAAAGGTTCACGGACTAGTAATTCTAAAATCGCCAGTAATGAATTTTGAATTTCATTCACATCACCAGAAATTCGCGCAATAATATCACCTTTTCTTTTTTCTGAAAAGTAGGAGATAGGCAATGAAGTTACTTTTTCATACAATCTATTTCGAATGTCTTTTAAAATTCCGTTTCGCAAGTATGCTAAAAAGAAATTTGAAAAATAACCTGCCGCATTTTTGAGTAAAAAGGTAGAAATTACAATCGAAATCATTAAAATTAACACCGCATATTGTCCATCTTCTTCCACCTTTTGGGTGATGAAAAAGTTTAAACAATCATTCAAATAATCGCCGTACGCGGTAAAACCTTCGTAATTACTTCGAATTGGTTCTGTGGTAATGGGTTCTGAAGTTTTGAGTAAAACTTTCAGCATTGGCATTAATGATACAAACGAAAGTGTTCCGAATAAAGCATATAAAACATTGAAGAAAATGTTTAAATACGCGTATCTTTTATATGGGATTATGTAATGTGATAATTTTTTTATGTAATCCATTAGTTGAGTTTCATTTCTTGAACGATGCGCTCAATTTTGGCATCGAGTTGATGTGCTACCGCAGTAAAATCAGCTTTAGTCGCTAAAGGTAATTTGATACTGAAATAGAATTTTATTTTGGGTTCTGTACCGCTTGGACGTGCTGCAATTTTAGTGCCATCTGCCGTGTAATAGATGAGAACATTTGATTTTGGAATTGAAATTGGCGTAGTTGTACCTTTTTCCATATCAGTTGTTGTCGAAGTTTGATAGTCTTCAATTTTTACCACTTTTGAACCATCAATACTTGTGAGTGGATGTTCGCGTAAATCGACCATGATTTGCTTGATTTCAGCCGCGCCATCCATTCCTTTCTTGACTAAAGAAACTAACTTTTCTTTGTAAAAACCATGCGTAACATACATATCTAATAAGGATTCATAAAAAGAACTTCCATTAGCTTTTGCTTGTGCCGCAATTTCACAGGCTAACAATGTGGCAGTTACTGCATCTTTGTCACGTACAAAATCACCTGTCATGAATCCGAAGCTTTCTTCGCCACCGCCAATGAATTCCATTTTAGGAAAATCTTTGATCATTTTGGCAATCCATTTAAAACCTGTTAAGCCAATTTTACATTCAACATTATAGGCTTTTGCCAACGTTTCCATCATTGGCGTTGATACAATGGTAGAGCCAATAAATTGATTTCCATTGATTTTACCGTTGTTTTTCCATTGTTGCAACAAGAAATCAGTCATCACAACCATCGTTTGATTTCCATTTAGCAAGATCATATTTCCTTCTAAATCGCGCACAGCAACTCCTAAACGATCACTGTCAGGATCGGTTCCGATGACAATATCAGCGTTTACTTTTTCGGCTAATTCCAACGCCATTTTTAAAGCTGCTGGTTCTTCAGGATTTGGCGAAACGACCGTTGGGAAATCTCCATTTGGTGTCGCTTGTTCCTCCACAATGTGTACATTATTGTATCCTGCTTTTTTTAAAACTTGCGGAATCATCGTGATGGAAGTTCCGTGTAATGAAGTGAAAACAATTTTTAAGTTATCTTTTTCAGGAACGTTAAAATTAGCATTTGCCACACTTGCGTTTGCAAAAGCTTCATCCACTTCCGTGTCTATTAATTGAATTAAATCTTCGTTCGCTTCAAACTGAATTTGAGAAAAATCCAACCGATTGATTTCTGCGATGATTTCTTCATCTTCGGGCGGAACAATTTGTCCACCATCTGTCCAATATACTTTGTAACCGTTGTATTCTGGCGGATTATGTGATGCTGTTAATACAATTCCAGCATGACAGTCTAAATATTTTACAGCAAACGACAATTCTGGCGTAGTCCGTAAATCTGAAAATAAATAAACTTGAATATCATTTGCAGAGAATACATTCGCGACGGTTTGCGCCAGCGATTTGCTATTGTGTCTACAATCGTACGCAATCGCAACTTTTAGGGATTCATTTGGATATATTTTTTTGAGATAATTACTCAATCCTTGCGTATTTTTTCCTAGAGTATATTTGTTGATTCTGTTGGTGCCAGGTCCCATAATACCTCGCATTCCTCCAGTTCCAAAATCTAAATCGGTATAAAAACTTTCCGTAAGTTCTTTTGGATTTGTGTCGATAAGTTGTTGCACTTTTGTTTGTGTTTCTGCATCGAAACTTGGAGAGAGCCAAGCTGTTGCTTTTTCCAAAATTTTAGCGTCAATTTTCGTCATTTTATGGAGTTTTAAAAAACAAAAATAGCGAATTCATTTGGTTTCTATTTTGATAGATTGGATATTTTGGGTAACTTTATTGAATCGCTATGAAAATATGAAAGAAAACACCCTAAAACTCTTTTGCATATTTCTATTTTTTTGTATTTCAGTAAATGCGCAACGAGAAGCCGCTAATTGGTTTTTTGGGGTAAATGCTGGGCTAAATTTTAATACGGGAATCCCTATCGTATTAGATACTGGTCAAGTAAATTCGCTCGAAGGTTGCTCTACAATTTCTGATGCAAATGGTACGCTGTTATTTTATACAGATGGAGTTACCGTATGGAATCGTATGCATGAAATTATGTCGAATGGTACAGATTTGATCGGAAGTCAGACCAGTACGCAATCGTGTATAATAGTTCCAAATCCAGGAAATTCAAATATCTACTATATTTTTACTACAGATGTGGTTGATGCGTATGTTGCAAATCCTACTCAGAGTAATGGATTTAATTATTCAGTAGTTGATATGTCATTGAGTGGCGGAATGGGCGCAGTCACTATTAAAAACATCAGTTTGTTACAAAATACTTCAGAAAAAGTGAGTGCTGTATCAAGTTCTGATGGAAATTATTGGGTAGTTACACATCGAAATATTTCATTTTTCTCATTTAAAGTAACAGCGGCTGGCATAAATACGACTCCTGTTATTTCCAATGTATTGCCTAATATTTCAGATTATAGAAATATTAGAGGTAACATGAAAATTTCTCCTAATGGGAAAAAACTTGCCATTGCACATACCTTATTTGAGCCAGAACAAGCAGGTTCTTTGTATTTGTATGATTTTGATGCAACCACAGGAATTGTGTCAAATGGAGAATTTTTAGCAGATGATATCGTGTTTTATGGTGTTGAGTTTTCTTCAAATTCATCAAAATTGTATGCTTCGGGAAAATTATTCTCTGGAGTTTCTACCAATATGCAATTGCAACAATATGATGTGAATGCTACGGATGTTCCGTCTACAAAATATATTGTTCACAATTATCCACAAGCTTTGATTACATCTTCTTTGGCAGGAAGTTTACAATTGGGAATGGACAAACGAATTTATCATTCATTACCCAGTAGTAAATTATCTACTATTAATACGCCAAATTTAGCAGAAGCTGCCTGTAATTTTGATTTTCAAAGTGTTGATTTAGGAGCTGATTTTGCACGTTTTGGTTTGCCAGCTATGGTACAATCGTATTATGAAAGTATTGCAAATATTGAAAATCTTTGTTTTGGTGATGCCACTTCTTTTTCTGTAACTTCTGACAATACTATTACAAGTATTAATTGGAATTTTGGCGATCCAGCTTCTGGAAGTAATAATACAGCTACATCAATTTCACCAACACATACATTCTCAAATCCCGGATCGTATACTGTTACGATAGATGTTACGTTTTCAAATGCACCTGATAGAATGTTCAATGAAGTTGTTGTAATAAGTGAAGTTCCAACTGTAAATCCATTGTTAATTTTAGAACAATGTGATATTGATAGTAATCCGAATGATGGACTTTCTATCTTTAATATGGAATTTGTAGAAGATTTTGTTCTTCAAAATACAGGAAGTGCAGCGGATCGAGTATTATTTTTTGAGAATGTAAGTGATGCGCAATCAAACATAAATGCCATTACGAATACTTTTTATGCAAATACACACAATCAGCAAACTTTATACGCTAGAGTGTTTTCCTTTTCAGAATGTTTTACGATTACAGAAGTAAGATTGATTGTAAATCCTGGGACGTACTTAGACGATTATGCAACTATTGATGTTTGCGAATTAAATTCAAGCGGAATAGCGATTTCTGAGATACAATCTACACTTCAGAATGATTTCCAAGGCGCAACCATTGATATTTATGCGAATGTAAATGATGCATTATTAGCGCAAAACCCATTGTCAAATTTTACTCAAATCAATGTATCAATAGAAGAATTTTTCTTTAGGGTTTCTTATGGAGATAATTGTGAGGTTATTGGAAGTTTCTCTGTAAATATTGTTGCGCAGCCAAGTGTAGAAGATCAGCAAGTTTTTATATGTAGTGATGAAGGTGCCGTTATTGAGTTGTCTTTTGAAGAAAATTTTGCGAGTTATGTTTGGTCAACCAATGAAATTACACCATCAATTATGGTCACAGAAACTGGTGTGTATAGTGTAATAGTTTCAAATAGTGCAGGTTGTGAAAAAGAAATTTCATTTACTGTAGCAGCAGCACCGCCTTTGACAATTGATCGTATAGAAGTGCAGGATTTTCAAGATCAGAATACTATAAAAATCGTAACGGTAGCAGAAAATGCTTCTGAAAATATAACCTATTCCATCAACGGAGGAACTACATTTTATGAAAGTAACGAATTTGTAAATATAGATCCTGGTGTATACGATATTGTAGTAAAACGTGGAGAATGTATTGCAGCTTCAGAAACTGTTTTAGTTGGCGGTTTCCCGAAATTTTTCACGCCAAATGGAGACAATATCAATGATACGTGGCAATTGTTTCAAAAAGAATATTATCCAAATGCTATTATTGAATTATACGATCGCTATGGAAAAAATTTAAACTACATCAAAGCAGATAGCGAATGGAATGGAACGTATAGAGGCGTTCCTATGCCATCAGGCGATTATTGGTATAAATTAGTGCTTGAAAATGGAAGAATCATTACAGGAAGCGTAACATTAAAACGTTAGAAATTCTCTGTTTCGCTAATTTTATAACGTTCTTTATCGCGCTTACTTCGCAGTACAATTTCGCCTAAAAAACCTGCCAAAAAGAGTTGTGTTCCAATAATCATGGTCGTTAATGAAATGTAAAACCAAGGATTGTTTGTCACTAAAATTGCAGGCAAATCATACGCGAGTTTGTATAATTTTGTAATCCCAATATAACCAGCCGCCGCAAAACCAATCATAAACATCAACACGCCTAAAGCACCAAATAAGTGCATAGGACGTTTTCCGAATTTTGATAAAAACCAAATCGTTATCAAATCTAAAAAACCATTGATAAAACGATCGTAGCCAAATTTTGTTTTCCCGTATTTCCGTGCTTGATGTTGCACTACTTTTTCGCCAATGTTATTAAAACCTGCATTTTTAGCCAATACAGGAATGTAACGGTGCATTTCTCCGTAGACATCCACATTTTTAATCACGATGTTTCTATAGGCTTTTAAACCGCAGTTAAAATCGTGTAGTTTTAATCCGGAAGTTCTTCTCGCTGCCCAATTGAATAATTTAGAAGGAATATTTTTTGCGATGACAGAATCGTAGCGTTTCTTTTTCCAACCAGAAACCAAGTCAAAATCTTTTTCCGTAATTAGATTGAATAATTCAGGAATTTCATCAGGACTATCTTGTAAATCTGCATCCATCGTGATGACAACATCGCCCATAGCTTTTTCAAAACCTGCGTGTAATGCTTGTGACTTTCCATAATTTCGTAAAAAACGAATTCCTTTTACTTCTGCATGTTCTTCCGTTAATTTTTGAATGATTTCCCAAGAACGATCCGTACTTCCATCATCGATAAACAGCACTTCATACGAATACTTGTTTATTCGCATCACACGCGAAATCCAAGTATATAACTCTTGTAAAGACTCTTCTTCGTTAAGTAATGGTATAACTACGGATATATTCATATCGTATTTTTAATTCTTAGGGTTTGATAAAATCTTTGATTTAATGACTAAAGACGTAACTAGAGAAATGACAAATCCAATTAATAAGCCTTTGAAAACATTTTCAATAAATATTTGAAACTTAAAATTAGTTTTTAAAGATGTTAGTTTTAGTTGAATTTCTTCTTCAGAAAAATCACTATTTACTCTTAAATCATTTTCAGCAGCAGCGGCTAATTTATTTATAAAGTCTGGTTCAATGTAGGTTGCATGTATAATAATATATATCCATAACATTAGAGTTCCCAATAGAATAACTCCAATTCCTGTTTTAAGACCTTCTCGAATGGAAAACTCTTTATCGTTTCGATTCAGTTTTACAATAGCCAATATCATAAATAAAGCCATAACGAAAAACATCGATAAAGAATATACATTTGTAGGATCGGTGTGAACATTTAGTGTATATTGCAAAATAAATGAAGAAACAAGGACAATTCCTAGTGCAATTCCGAAATGAGATGTTTTTGAAAACATGAATACAGTTTTTAAGCAGATCACAAATATAGAAATTCAAGCGTATAAAATGTCAAAATATTTTTATTAAAATGTTGTACATTCAGAAATAATAATTAAATTTGCACCTCGAAAATTGAGAAAGTCATAATAAAGATTACAAAAATGAAACAAGGTATACATCCAGAAAATTATAGAGTAGTAGCTTTTAAAGATATGTCTAACGATGATGTATTTCTTACGAAATCTACAGTTGATACAAAAGAAACTATCGAACATGAAGGTGTTGAGTATCCACTATATAAATTAGAAATTTCAAGAACTTCACATCCGTTTTACACTGGTAAATCTAAATTAGTAGATACAGCAGGACGTATTGATAAGTTCAAAAACAAATACTCGAAATTCAAAAAATAAGAATTTCATACAACTAATACTAAATGTCTTTCAGATACCTGAGAGGCATTTTTTTTTGAAAAATATTGACTTTCCTAATTTACAAATGCAAAGCTTTTTTTACATTTACAAAAACTCAGCACATAATGAACTATATTCTCTTTGATGGAACCGTAAGAAATGCACTCTTACCTTTTACGTTTACGCGACCTGTTGCCGATATTAGAGTTGGAATACTGACGATTAGAGAAAAATGGGAAGCACATTTAGGCGGAACAACAACGACAATTACAGAAGATTATTTATCTGAAAAATACCCAATGGTCGAATTGGAAGAAAATGTAATGATCAATGCTTCTTTTTTACCAAATGCGGCATTGACCGTAATGATTCAAAATTTAAAAGCAAATCAAGCCATTTTTGCGGATGATGAAATTATTGCGTTTTATGCAACTGACGAACAAGATGAGGTTGATTTTGATACGTATGAGATTATTTCGTACGAACAAGAATGCTTACGCATCGAAAATACGTGGGATATTTTTTCGAAAAATGCAGCAGCCATTCAAGCAGATTTTGATTTAATCACCAGCGATAGAACTTCGCAACCCATTCCAGCAACCGTAAATGTCATAGCTCCCGAAAATATATTCATAGAAGAAGGCGCAACGTTAAACTTTTGTACGTTAAACGCAAGTTCTGGACCCATTTATATTGGAAAAAATGCTGAAATCATGGAAGGAAGTGTTGTGCGTGGCCCATTGGCTATGTGTGAGAATTCAGTACTAAAATTGGCGACAAAAATTTACGGTGCTACCACTTTAGGACCTTATTGTAAAGTTGGTGGTGAAGTGAATAATTCAGTATTAATGGGCTATTCCAACAAAGGACATGATGGATTCTTAGGAAATTCAGTTTTAGGAGAATGGTGTAATATTGGTGCGGATAGTAACAATTCCAACCTAAAAAATAACTATGCGCCTGTGCGTTTGTGGAGTTATGAAACCGAAAACTTTGCCAAAACAGGATTGCAATTTTGCGGACTCATGATGGGCGATCACAGTAAATGTGGCATCAATACGATGTTCAATACGGGAACTGTGGTTGGCGTTAATGTGAATATTTTCGGTTCAGGATTTCCAAGAAATTTTGTACCAAGTTACAGTTGGGGCGGCGCAAGCGGATTCACCACGTATTTGACTTCAAAAGCATTTGAAGTAGCCAAAGTAGTCATGTCACGACGCAATATCGAATTTACAGCACAAGACGAAGCCATTTTGACGCATGTATTTGAAGAAACCAAAAAATGGCGTAAAGATTAACGTGTTATGATTGAAATTATTATCATTATTTTAATTGGAAAGCAATTCTTTCAGTTAGCAAAAAAATACAATCAAAAACTTGCTTGGGTTTATGGTGTACTTGGAGTCGTTTCTTATTACGGAGGTGCTTTCATTGCAGGTGTTATCATAGGATTGTACAGTGAAATTACAGGAGAATATTTTCTTGACGAAATGAATGATCTAATGTTGTTGGCTATTTTCCTCCCCATAGGAGTGCTTAGTTGTTGGGGTTCGTATCAACTATTTAAAAATAAATGGCATAAGGAGTATGTTGAAGAAGAACGCAGAAAACCTAAAATTTCAGATATAGGAAAATCTGAAGACGAAATAAAACCAGCAGAAGATTTCTTAATTGGTAACAGAAACCTAGACAATTTAGGAAAAAAGAAAAATGATGATTGGCGTTTTTAAAGCGAATCTCTACTTCTTTAGGTATGTATTAATAAGTTCTTCAATTTCCGTTTCTTTTGTACTTGGTGCGTCTTTATCAATCATATTCCCTTCTTTATCGTACATAATATATCTTGGAATCGTTTTCAGTTCTAGCTGTCTGTAAAACTCAGCGCGAGGATAATTCACCGCTACATAATTATATCTATAAAACTCCAAATTTTCTTCTTTGGAAGCGACTTGCCATTTCGAAAAATCTTGATCGATGGAAATATAGATATAGACGAAATCTTTATTTTCATACGCTAATTGTAATTCTTTAGCAGGTTTCATCGCAACTCTACAAGGCGCGCACCAACTTGCCCAAAAATCAACATACACAACTTTTCCTTTATGTTGCTCAATCGCTTCTTTTAGGGTAGTTTTTTCCTTTTTAGAATTGATCAAATACACTTCATCTGTCTTTCCTTTAAAGGAAATAAAATCAGTTAAATACCTGTTATTTATAATATTGAGAAGCGTTGTATCTTTGACTGTTTCAGTAAATTTTTTGTGATAAGTTTTAAAATCATCCAACGGATAGTATTTGGCAATTTCCTCTAAAGAAGAATACAACAAATAATTCTGTATCTTTTCCGAAAACAAATCACTTTTTTGAACGGAATCAAAACGTATCAAAGGATCGTACATGGGTATATTTCGTCTTTTGATAAATGGAATTTCAAATCTTTGCCAAACATAGTTGGGTAAAAAGTATTTGTAAATTGGAGTTGCTAGTAGCGTATCATTTCTTAATTCTATTTCTTCATGTTTGATACCTGAAAAATCCATAAGACTGATTGTATACTTAAGTTTATTTTTTAATAAATTATAATAATCTGTATTGAAATCTATCTTGTTATGTATGGAATCTAAGCTAGTTAACTGTTTAATTCTATTATCTTTTAATATTTTAAGATATGCTTTATGCTCTTGATTTGTTCTATGTCTTTTGTGTTCATCATAAAATTCGGAGTCACTTATATAAATATTGTTTGCCATATTATAAGAAACTTCAAAATTTAATTCGTTTGTTAATTTCTTATTATTCAACATAGTTGCATACGGCGCATCATCTTGGTATTCAAATTGAATGGTATCACCAGCTTTTAAAAGATAAGAAGAAGTGTAAAAATAATGGTACATGTGTTCTAATACTATTTGACTATTAGTTGGAACAATTATAGTGTCATTTTTAGTAATATTATTTGGTTTGATAGGTTGTCGCTCGTATGGGTACTGATCAATATATGAGATATTTGGAAGTAGACTAATAGAATATGATATACCATTGCTGGAATATAAAGTATCTTTTTTATAAGAACGTTTGCCAAAAATAAGCATCACATTTTCTTTTTTTTTGGTTAATTGTGTAATCTTTGTAGTTGGTTCGTCAGTGCAACTAACCAAAAAAATAAAAGTAATGAGAAAAATAATATATTTCATAAAGCAAAAATAAGGAAACATAGCGAGTATGTTTCCTATTAAATTAATAAATTGATTTTGAATAAATTAATACCATGAAGCTGTTCCACAGCCTTCACAGCACCAACGTCCACCATTGACAACGAGTGCTTGCGCTTTTGCTTTACTAAGATTTCTAACAATTTCACCACCACCACATGAATCATCATGCCTTCCAGGTATATTGCATGGTATAAAAGCAGCACAGCTACCAGTTCCTTCTACTAATTCATCAACGTTTCCGCCCAAAATAGTACGTTGTTCTTTTTTACTTAATGTTTTCCCTAATATTGAAATTTTTGCTAACATCATAACTTTAGATTTTATTTTTATTTTTTTGAAGGTCAAATATATAAAAATAAAGTAAAAATCTTACTAAAAATGTAGGTTTAAAATAAGACAAGTAGATTAATTTCTATGAATATAGATTTTAAGATATAAAAGTATGCGTTTTTTCTTCCAGAGATTGCTCATTTTCTAAAATTCGCACATAAAAAAATCGCTATTTAATACAATAGCGATTTCGGAATTTATAGCGTTTTTTTCTTCTTCCTAGCCAAACTGAAACAGCTCAAAAAAATCATTGGAAACTTTGTATACAAACAAAAAGTAGTACAAAACAGCTACCAATACAAAGCCAACTACTGAAAATATAATCACTGTTCTGCGTCGAGAAGCGTGTTGTTCTGCTTGTATGCGTTTTTTAATTTTATTCAACATATATGGCGTTGCTTCGCTATACTCAGCCGTAGAAGATGTGGTGCCAATATAGCGTTCTACACGTTCGAGTTTGTCCAAACGCTTACGTTTATTGTTTCGTAGAATAACAATCGCTAATGTTGAAAATCCAGCCATAATTTTTATTTAAATTAAATTACCACATTAATAAACAATATAATGAAAATGTTTCAAAAAGAATTGGTAATTATAAGTGAATTTTACCGGTAAGTATCGTTAAAATGTTAAAAAATAGGCTTTCAAGAGAATTATTTAGACTTTTTCACACGCTTCAATTCCAATAAATTCAACGGATTGATACCTAAACCTGACACATTTTTCTGCGTAAATCGTACCACTTGATCGTAATACAAAGGAATGATTGGTGCTTCCGAAATCAACAAAGAATCCATTTTTGTGTACAATTTGGCACGTTTGCTTGCTTCGGTTTCGCGCAAGGCTTCTTCGTACCAAGCATCAAACTGTGGATGTTTAAAATGTGTATAATTTGGTCCGTTTGGCGTAAAGTTTTTACTGTAAAATAAGGATAGATAATTTTCGGCATCCGGGTAATCGGCAATCCAACTGGCTCTAAAAATAGGCAATTCTCCTTTCGATCGCAATTCACGCAACGTAGAAGCAGGAATCACATTTACGCTGGCTTTAATGCCAATTTTTTCAAGCTCACGCTGAATATATTCGCAGAAATTCAAATACTGTCCGTTGGTCGTAATCGAAACTTCTGGAGACGAATTTCCGGTTTCTTTAATGTATTGATTGACTAAATTTTTGGCTTTTTCAGGTTCATAATCAAATCCTTTAATATTCGCAAAACCAGGCAAACCTTTCGGGATAAAACCATGAATGGCAGGCGTTCCAATGCCACTTCGTAAATACGTGATCATTTTTTGACGATCAAAACTATAATTCATCGCTTTTCGCAATAAATGATGACTCGAAATATAAGTACTATCGCCAATAAAAATACCTAAATATTCGGTGTTTAAATACGGACCCGAAATCATGTTGATATTTTCGGTATAGGTGGTTCGTAACTGTCCAGAAGCATCTAAAATTTCATCTTGATAAGATGGATCAAGTGAGTTTAAAAAGTCTATATTTCCTTGAACAAACTGTAAAAACTCACTTTGTTTATCGGGTAAAAAAGTAATGGCGACGGCTTCTAAATACGGCAATGAATTTCCTGCAACATCTTTCTCGAAATAATTCGGATTTTTTCGCAACACTAATTTTGTATTTTCTTCCCAAATTTTAAATTGAAAAGGTCCCGTTCCAATCGGATTGGCTCTAAAATCATTGCCATAATGTTCTACAATTTCTTTCGGAACTACCGAACAATATTTCATCGTAAGTAAACTTAAAAAGGCAGGAAAAGGTTGTTTTAGCGTAATTTCAAAGGTTTGATGATTTATCGCTTTAAAACTTTCTACACTTTTAAAAATCCAACTTCCGCTTGAGGCTAATTTTTCATCCAAAATTCGTCCAAAACTATATTCAAAATCGTAGGCATTGACGGTTCGTGTGCTGTCTTTTCCAAACAAAGCGTGTTTGTGAAATTGTACATCATCGCGCAAAGCGAATGTATACGTTAATGCATCTTCAGAAATTGTCCAAGATTTTGAAATAGAAGGAATTACATTCAATGCAGTATCCATTTCTACCAACCCATTAAACAATTGATGTACAGCCCAAATATTACGTTGATCTTTTGCAAAAGCAGGATCTAACGATGTAATATTAGAATGTTCATTATAGCGAAAAACCAAATGATCTCGATTGTTTGTTTTATTTTGTTGACACGAAAAAGAAATCAATACAAAACAAAGAATCGAAAGATAAGCGAATGCTGTTTTAAAATGTCTCCGTGTTAATTTTACCATATTCTGAATTAATTGTAAATTTGCGGACTTCAGCCTTCAAAATTACGCTATTTTTTGTGCATTAGAAGGTTTAAAAGTACACAATAAAAAACACAAATAACTACCGTTTTGGTAGAAAAGTACCGAAATGAACAATCGAAAAAAAGTCGCTTTTTACACGCTAGGTTGCAAACTGAATTTTTCAGAAACGTCTACAATTGCTCGAAACTTTCAGGATGAAGGATTTGATAAGGTAGATTTTTCAGAACGTGCTGATATTTATGTAATTAACACGTGTAGTGTTACGGAAAATGCAGATAAACGTTTTAAAACGATTGTGAAACAAGCGCAAAAGTCAAATCCGGATGCGTTTGTGGCGGCTGTTGGTTGTTATGCGCAACTAAAACCAGAAGAATTAGCGGCAGTTGATGGCGTAGATTTGGTATTAGGCGCGACCGAAAAATTCAAGTTGACGGATTATATAAATGATCTTTCTAAAAATGATTACGGTGAAGTACATTCTTGTGAAATTGAAGAAGCCGATTTTTATGTAGGAAGTTATGCTGTTGGCGATCGAACACGCGCATTTTTGAAAGTGCAAGATGGTTGCGATTATAAATGTACCTATTGTACGATTCCGTTGGCGAGAGGAATTTCAAGAAGTGATACACTAGAAAATGTATTGAAAAATGCCAAAGAAATTTCGGAACAAAACATCAAAGAAATTGTCTTAACAGGCGTCAATATTGGCGATTATGGAAAAGGTGAATTTGGCAATAAAAAACACGAACATACGTTTTTAGAACTCGTGCAAGAATTGGATAAAGTTAAAGGCATCGAGCGTTTGCGAATTTCCTCTATTGAACCCAATTTACTAAAAAACGAAACCATCGATTTTGTATCGAAAAGTAACACGTTTGTACCGCATTTTCACATTCCATTGCAAAGTGGAAGCAATACCTTATTGCGTTTGATGCGTCGTCGTTACATGCGAGAATTGTATGTTGACAGAGTAACGAACATCAAAGAAGTCATGCCTGATGCGTGTATTGGCGTAGACGTGATTGTTGGTTTTCCGGGTGAAACTGATGAATTATTTTTAGAAACCTATAATTTTTTAACTCAACTCAATATTTCATATTTACACGTTTTTACCTATTCGGAGCGAGAAAATACGGTCGCAGCCGACATGGAAGCTGTGGTTCCTTTAAAAGTTCGTAAAAAGCGTAGCAAAATGCTTCGTGGATTATCTGTCAAACTGCGAAGGTCGTTCTACGAAAGTCAACTCGGGAAAACGAAAACGGTTCTGTTTGAAGGTGAAAATAAAGAAGGGTATATTCACGGATTTACCGAAAATTATGTAAAAGTAAAAGCGCCATGGAATCCTGAACTGGTCAATACTTTACACGAAGTAATGCTGACAAAAATTGACGATGACGGGTTAGTTCGCTTTGAATTTGTCAATGAAATGATCGCTTCAAGTTAGATTTTAAAGTTCATCGAAAAATTGGTATGATTCATGTAATTCTGAAGTAGTATCTATTCAAATCAGCCATAGATGCTTATATTTAATTTTTTAAATACAATTATATGAAAACAACATTACTCTCTATATTAGTACTCACATTAGTTAGTTGCGATGCCACTAGCAAAGAATGGATTGGAACTTCGTGGATTGTTTCCGAATTGAATCAAGATGGAAAAAAATCGGCAGTCACCAATGATGTCATTCTCACCATCAAAAGCGAAACCGAATTTACCTTAAAATTGGATACAAATAATTGTTTTGGAACGTATACAATCACAGGAAAAAGTAATATTAAACTTGAAAATTTAGGTTGTACCGAAATGTGTTGCGATTCCGATTTTTCAAAGGCTATTTCAAATGCTTTGTACAAGGTTTCTACAATCAATTTTACGAAAGAAACGGCTTCATTATCAGGAAATAAGGTAAAAATTAAGTTTAAGAAATACGATGTATCTTTACTTTCAAAAGAAACAATGATAAAGGGCGAAAAAATTCCAACTAAAGAAACTACAGATGTTGGCATGTTTGAACAAACAGATACAAATTCACAAACAGTAGAAACTATTCCAGAAGGAGATTTTATCACACTATACAAATCGCCCTGTAAAGGAACTTGTGAAGAATTTACGATGGAATTTTATGAAAATGGTGCGGTTATATATAATGGAAAATTCAACGCGAAAGTGCAAGGGCAAAAAGTCGTAGCGTTCAATAAAAGCGAATTTGACACGTTATTTTCAGCTTTTGAGCAATCAAACTTTACTAATTTTGCGGATACTTATGATGATGAAAATATCATGGATATTCAAAATACATTTTTGACATACAAGGGCAAAAAAATCCAGATTCGTTACCAACCAAATGCGCCAGATGAATTGAAAGCATTGTTGTTAAGGGTAGAAGAGAAGGCGAAAAAAGTGTTGGAGCAATTGAAGAAAAAGTAATAAAAAAAAAGGAACTTTAAAAGTTCCTTTTTTTTATGGCATCAGATTCGTACGCCTACAGGCAATAAATCTTTATACTCTTTGTGTTTTCGTAAAAAACTAGCAATTCTTGGACTCGTTGGCACAACTCGTAAGTTCCGTTCTTGTATGCTGTCCAAAACAGTTTTAATAAAAGCATTCTTAAAATCAGCGTCGTCAAATTCTTCTGGGACGATTAACTTGGTTAAGAATATTTTTCGTTCTTGGAGTGAATACTCAATCTTTGCAATTCCATGTTCCGTTTTGTATTCGAATTGTCTTAAAAATTCGTTATCATTGATAACAATTTCATTATCCATAGCAGTTTAATTTAAATTAATCTTTAAATGGTGTTAGAAGAAAAAATGTTGGGTTAACTTTGCAAATATACAAAATTTACACTAGATTTCAGCGTTTTCATTGCGACATATATATGGGACATTCTAAAATACCAGTTTACTTCATGCCAGGAATGGCGGCAAATCCTTCCATTTTCGAGAATATTAAACTACCTGAAGATGAATTTGAAATGCACTTTTTGGAATGGTTTGTTCCAGAAAAAGACGAAACACTAGCCAATTATGCATTGCGAATGACTCAAAAAGTAACACACGAAAATAGTGTGCTAATTGGTGTTTCTTTTGGTGGAATTTTAGTGCAAGAAATGGCGCGTCACATCAAAGTACGCAAACTTGTGATTATCTCTACGGTAAAAACCCTGCATGAATTGCCACGAAGAATGAAAATTGCAAAAGTCACTAAAATTTATAAACTTCTTCCAACAGGATTGGTCAATAATATTGAAGCGTTGAGTAAGTTTGCTTTTGGCGATTTGGCAACCAAGCGATTGGAATTATACGAGCAATACTTGTCGGTTCGGGATAAATATTATTTAGATTGGTCTATTGAGCAAATTGTCAATTGGAATCAGGAAGAACCATTGCCAAACACCATTCACATTCATGGTGAAAAAGATGGTGTATTTCCGATACAATACATTTCCGATTGTATTCCTGTAAAAGGCGGAACACATATTATGATTATCAATAAATACAAATGGTTCAACGAAAACTTACCAAGATTGATTAGAGAATAAATTACGACTTTTCACGTATCATTTTAAAACAGTTTACTACTTTTGTAATAACCATCCAACCTTTTTTGCAATTTCACCAAAAATAGCGACCTTAAAGTCGATTAAGAAAAATATAAAAAAATCACACAATGCGTACACTCAAAACTGGATTTGCTTTTTTAGGATTAATTTTCCTTGGAATATTATTGATGAATGCTGTACAACAAGACAAAGCAATGACAACGGAAACAGCAGCAATGGCAGCAAGTCTGTCCACAGAAACGGAAGTGAATGACACCAATAAATACAATATTTATGCGTTGGAAGTTCCTGAAAACTTAGATTTTGCAGGGGAAGCAGTTCCGCTACATTTGCCAGACATTAAAGAACGCATGGACAGAGAATTGTTGGTCAATACCTATTGGCAATCTAACGGTTTGTTAATGTTTAAACGTGCAAATAAATACTTCCCAGTCATTGAACCTATTTTGAAAGAATACGGAATTCCGGACGATTTTAAATATTTAGCCGTGATTGAAAGCGGATTGCAAAATGTAACATCTCCAGCAGGTGCGAGAGGTTTTTGGCAAATCATGAAGGCAACCGGACGAGAAAACGGCATGGAAATCAATGACAACGTAGACGAACGTTTTCACTTAGAAAAAGCAACACGTGTGGCGTGTAAATATTTATTGGCTTCTAAAGAAAAGTTAGGAAATTGGACTGCTGCAGCGGCTGCGTACAATGCTGGAAATGCAGGAATTGATAGACGTTTGGAAGAACAACAAGTAACATCCTATTACGATTTATTATTGGGTGAAGAAACAGGACGTTATATCTTTAGAGTCATTGCTTTGAAAGAAATTTTTACGAATGCTAAAAAATACGGTTTCAACTTTACCAAAGAAGATTTATACACACACATTCCAACCTACGAAGTTGCTGTAGATACAGCTGTTACGGACTTTGCTGCGTTTGCTAAGAAGTTTGACATCAACTACAAAATCTTAAAACTACACAATCCTTGGTTGCGTGAAAACAAGTTGAACAACAGTTCTAGAACTTTATATAAAATTGAGATTCCTGAGAAAGGATATTATTCGAAATAATTCAGAATTCAGAATTTAGAATTCAGAATTCAGAATTGTGATATAAAAATCTCCCAAAGAGTTGTGTTAGGCTCAAAGGGAGATTTTCTTTTGAAAAATTTTAAAAAAATAAATTAAGTCATTATAATGTAAAGAATGACTTTGTTATGATTTTCCAACAAAATCGAAAAGTTCATCGAGTTCCTTTATGTTTTGAGTTGCTACAATTTTCCCTTCTTCATCAATTAGAACAGAAGTAGGCGTTTTTTGTATTTTGTAGTTTTCCATATCAAATTGTGTAGCTGCCAAAATAGGCGCATTGATTCCCTGTTGCATTTTATAGGCTTTATTGCTTTTGGAATCAGAACCCAATTGCAGAATCACTACTTCAACATTTGGTTCTGTTTCTTGAAATGCATTCAAAACAGGATAAAAATCCTCACAATACGGACAACTTTCTTGAGAAAATATCAAAAGTGTCTTTTTCCCTGTATAATTGGATAATGTAACTTCGTTTTGATTTTCATCTTCCAAATTAAAATCAGGAGCGTCTGCGCCAGCAACTAAAGGCTGTTGCGCTGCTTCTATTTTTTTCTTGTTTTCCATTACTTCGTCCATAAAAGCAAAAGTTGGACCTAACTTTTCTTGTGTATCTACCATGACACGTTGTGTGGCACGAATCCGTTCTTTATTCATGAATGTGAAGTATACACTTCCAACTACACCAGCTAGAATTAAAAACTGCATACTAAACATTGTTATAATGACTGATTTTTTCATCTTTTAATTTTTTAAATTTGTTGTTTTAAGTAAAATTAATCTCTATGAAAGACCTTGTCTACATTTAGTTCTAACATTAGCACAAGATACTTGCATAGAATATCCTGCGGCTAAATAAATAGATGAGAATACACAAGAAACAGCAGCTACTTCTGGAGCGGCAATTGTTATGGCTATTGATGTAGCAGTTTGAGCAGCAGCTTCCCCACCTTCTATGACCGCAGTTCCCCACTGTCCGTCATTGTATGATTTCACTGTTTCATAACTTCCAGCTGCTATTGTGGTTAGTGGGCATCCCCATGCTCCTAAATACCCTAGACCTTTAACAATAGTGCTTGGTTGTATACAACTATTATATGAAGCTTGACAAGCATTAGATTCAGCAGTCGTTAATCTACCAGGTGATGTATCCAACTCATCATAAGTCAAGGTCATTTTATTTAGAACAGCTTGTTTATTTGATGAAGATAAAAGATGAGTGTTTAAATAAGAGCCTCTTGGTACAATAGAATAAACTCGAGAATTACTTAGGTTAAACGTTCGTGTACTTGTACTCGAATAATTTGTAGACCCAGCAGGATTTGCAGAACTCTTATCATATTTATTTGGAAAAAATGATACTCCATTTTGTGTACCTGAACCACACTTATTTCTATCAACGAAAACGAAAGACCTTATTGTTTTCCAATTCCACGCATTAAGTTGATTGTAGCTAAGAGGTGTATTGTAATAAATTGGCAAGCCATATTTGCTACTACTGGTATTTGTATTCGAGCTCTTATCTGCAAAACCACATAAGTTTCCACTTGTTGCTTTGCCCGGATTGCAATATATTCTTACAGAAGAAGCTGTGTCATTTCCAATTGTAGATGATAAAGATTTACCTTGAATACTTGTACCAAGTGTTGCATATACGGCAGTATCACCATAGTAATTACTTATATTGAACCTTTTTCCTCCAGAGTTGGTATGTTCATATAAAGTCACACTACAACCAGGTGGAACGGTTAAAGAAGATACCCTATCATTAAAGCCATAATCAGTAAGATTAAAAAAGTTATTAGAAGCACTAGAAGCGAAAAATGCTAATTTTCTACCCCAGAAAATGTTATCTGTGTGAAGCGTAACTAAAGGTGAATACCTAGTACTTCCCACTAGAGTTTTGTCATTAACAGGTTTTCCATCTTTACCAATGAAAATCATACCTGGTTCACCATCCTCGACTATAATTTCTTCTACATCAATATTCTCTTCTTCAAGATCAATAATTTCTTCGTGTTGACAACTACTAAGAAAGCCAATGAGTAAGAGTAAAAATAGTTTTGGTACTAAGAGTTGACATTGTTTAAATACATTTGTTTTTTTCATGTTATTATTATTAATTGATTATTCATTTGTAAAACTTGATTATCGTTTTACCCTTTTGTTAAATTTTCAGCAGACTCTTTATTATGTAGGTTAAAGAATCAATTTTAATGCGCACTCAAATTTGTTACTAAAACTCAACAGGGCAAATATTTGTAAAAACTGCTTTTTTGGTGTTCGTATTTTGCACTTAGAGTTACTTTTTAGTTGCTAAAAGTTGCTCTTTTTGTACTTTTTTTTACTTTAAAGGGAAAACTATTGTGATAAGAAGTTTAAACCGTAACGGAAGCTCCTTTACTTTTTCTTTATTTAGATATGAAAAAGACCTACTTACTTATCTATGTAATTTTTACAAGTATTTTATACCCGCTTAATGGATATAGTACACGTAAAAAGATCCCTCAAAAAATATATCATCCTGTAGCAGAAATTAGTGGTGAAAAGCTTTTACTTCTTATGGAAAAATATGCAAAACAACGTCAGTACGATTCTGTTGCATACTATTATGAAAAGATTAAAGAAAGCAACGTTAGTAAAGAAACATTAGGAATTGCAGAATTATACATTTCTCAGGAAAAAATAGTGGAACATCAGTATTTTGAGGCTATTGTTTCATTATATACAGCACTGGATTATTTTAAAAAAGCAAATAATACTGAGAAAGAAATTGATGTGTATTTAAAATTAGCAACTTTATGCAAAAAGATAGCAAGTAGAGATTTGTCTAAAGAGACAGATTCTATTTTAATGCATGAGTATTTAGACAAACCAATTTCTAAACTTCAAAAAAGTCAAATACTGATAAATCATGCGTCTTATATTGCTACTTTAGGAAAAAATGAAAAAGAAAAAACGGGAAGAATTAAGGAAGCAGTGCATTTATTGAAAAGTTTGAATCTAAACGATTTTTCGGATCATCCGTATGTTTTAAAATATTATTATGAAGAGCTTCAAAAAAGATATACGAAATTGAAACTTCCAGATTCAGCAAGAGTATATCTTAACAAAATGTATGCTATTCCTATGATATCATCTCCAGAAGATGAAGCTATGAAATATATTTATAATGCAGGAATTTCCTATAGAGAAGGAAAAACTAATACACTCTTGAAATATATTGATAGTGCTAAAAAGAGTCCTTCTTTTAAGTTTGTGGAACAATTTGAACTCATAAAACTTTACAAAATGGAATATGTGGCTAGTAAAAAGCTAGGTAAGTTTGAGGATGCAATGAATTTTTCAGTAAAATATTTAACGATAAGGGATTCAATAAAAAACTTTAATCTAAATGTAAACGCTTCTGTCTTAAATTTGAAATTAAAACGAGACCAACAAATAAAGGAATTGAAAGCAAAAAATGAAATGAATGCGGTCATTATGGAAGAAAAAAAGAAGTTTTATATTTTTTCTACGTTGCTAGCTTCCGTTTCAGTATCAATTTTCATTTTCCTTATCATTTTGCACAAAAGAAGAAAAAAGCGTTTAAAGCTTGAATATGAAAATGAAAAAATGAAGGAATTTGCTGCGATTAAAAATAACTTCATTGAAAATTTATCGCATGAAATTCGTACACCAATTACCATTACCACAGGCTACTTACAATTGATTAGTAACAACGCAATGGACTATTCAAAAATTGTTAAATATTCTGATGTAACAATTCGGAATAATGAACAAATTATAAAGATGCTGAATAATTTCTTAACGCTTTTAAAACTAGAAAAAAATCCAACAACGCAAAAAAAGACTTCTAATAAAATGGAAGCATTTTTAAAAGAAAATATATTTGATTTTCAGGGTGTTGCGGAAATAAAAGGAGTTTCGGTATTTTACAAATCAAACATAAAACCCAATCAATTACTGGATTATCACTATGAAGATTTACGAAAAATAATAAACAATCTCATTTCCAATGCTTTAAAATATACGAATCCCCAAAAAGGAATTTATGTACACACATTCATCAATAAAAAAGGATTAAATTTAGCTATAAAAGATGAAGGCATCGGAATTGATACAGAAGATCAAAAACGTATTTTTGACCGATTCTATCAAGCAAAAAATCATACACTTACAGGCGGTTTCGGAATTGGATTATCACTCGTACATGAATTGGTCACAAAGCTAAAAGGAAGTATCAGGGTAAATAGCAAAAAAGATATCGGAAGTGTTTTCAGTATACAATTGCCATTAACACTCGAAAATCATTCATTATATGTAGATGAAAATAGTACTGATTATACAAATATTTGTAATTCGGATATAATTAATACAGATTTATCAAACAACTTACCCAAAATATTGATCGTTGATGACAACATTGAAATGATTGGATATCTAAAAGAATTACTTTCACCAACACTCAATTGTACATTTGCTTTTGATGGAAATCAAGCGCTTACATTTGCAAATAAAATACACTATGACATCATTTTAAGTGACTTACGAATGCCCGTGATGGACGGTCATGAACTCAAAGTAGCCTTAAATACACTTCCGAATTATCAAACCGTTCCGTACATCATCATGACGGCTTCCGCAGAAGAATATTTAGAAAGCAACAAAGCGGAATTTGGAATCAATGACTACATCATAAAACCATTTGAAAACATCGAATTGATCACCAGAATCAATTATCATTTAGAGAAAAACATTTATAAAAAACAACTGCAAAGTTCAGAAAAAGAAACAGTTACTTTCAATGGCGCGTATGCTGATTTTATGGAAAAAATAAATAAAGTCATTCTTGAAAACCTGAACAACAGTGAATTTACTATCGAAGATGTAGCAACAGCATGTGGATACAGTCACAAACAATTCACGCAAATTGTACAAGAACAAACAGGATTAACACCCGTAAAAATCATCTTAGAAGTGCGTTTGCGCAAAGCATACGAATTAATTGTTACAGACAAATATCAATCCATTAGTGAAGTTTTATATGCTGTCGGACTCAACAGTCGTTCGTATTTCAACAAAGTATTTCAACAACGATTTGGGCTAAAACCCGGAGATCTTATTAAGAAACTAAAATCTGAAAACCTAGTTCAAAAATTATAAATTAAAAGTAATTTCTTATAAAATTTCACGCTGAGCGAAGTCGAAATACAAACAAATCAACAAATCAACAAAAAGGCAAAGAACAAAGGAGCAAAGCGACGCAACCCAACACCCAAAAACCTGTCACATTGAGCATTATTGAGATCAAAATCTATTTTGATTTCAACTACCTAGCGTAGCTATCGAAATGCAAAACCCAACACCAAAAATTGCTTCTTACATTAAAATTTCGTTCTTTTGAGTTTGGTCTTCAAAACACGACTATATTTTAATTTTTGAACACAAAAAATAACATACTTCAAACCATTCATCATTTACGTACTTCGGGCTACTTTGTACTCTATACAAACAAACCAAAAGTAACAAATGCTGAACTCAACGATTTGGGCGATTTCTTGCAACAAGAATATGAAAATGAATGTCTAAATTATCCGTTTACAGCTCCAAAATTTCACAAAGAAGCCGCTATTTGGGCTGCGAAAAACATCTATTATGCGGCACAATTTCTAGCACATCGACACGAAGAACCGAAAGATCTCAATCAATATTTTGAAGATTTTAAAGGAGAAATTTCCCCAGAAAGTTGCCTTTCGGCAGATATATCACTCAGATTCTTGCCGTTTATCCTCAAAGAATTAGAAGCGATTGACTATGAAGATTGGTTAATAATCATCCTAAAAAAGCGACTTCAAAACTTTCAATATTCCACCATCGGTCACGACTTAGAAATAGAAATCAATGAAGAAACACTAGCAAAACTCTTTCAAAATGATTGTTTCAAAACACTATTTACAGATCGAGTTATTGCAAAAAAAGAACTCCGTTTAACGGAACATACTATCATACACGAAAACGTCGCAATTCATTTAGGTGAACACAAAAGTCACTTTTGGAAAGCGTTCGTTTCTGAAGTTTAAAACTATGAACGACACAAAAAAATTACGCACCATTCTTGAAGAAATCAAAAACATCTTCGTTGGAAAAGATGAAGTCATTGATTTGTTGGGAATTGGACTCTTGGCGAGAGAAAACGTATTCTTACTCGGACCTCCAGGAACAGCAAAAAGTGCAATTGTCAAGCAATTATCAAGTCATGTCATTGGCGGAATTAACTTTGATTACTTACTCACACGATTCACAGAACCGAATGAAATATTTGGTCCGTTAGACATTCGCTTGTTGAAAGAAGGAGAACTCAAAACAAACACGGAAGGAATGCTGCCAGAAGCTTCGTTGGTATTTTTAGATGAAATATTCAATGCAAATTCTGCCATTTTGAACAGTTTGTTAATGGCGTTAAACGAAAAAATATTCCGAAGAGGAAAAGAAACGAAAAAACTACCAGCATTAATGTTCATTAGCGCAAGTAACTTATTACCGGAAGATGAAGCTTTGGCAGCTTTGCTCGATCGTTTCTTGATTCGATTAAAAGTAGACAATGTAAATCCTGATCGATTGGAAGAAGTATTGCAAGCCGGTTGGAAATTGGAGCGAAACGAACAACAAGAGCAAACTTTAATCTCTCCAGAAGAAGTCAAAATGCTGCAAACTAGCGTAAAAGAAGTCGATTTGTCGCCGATCAGAAGCGCGTATATTGAACTCATTCACAGTTTGCGAAACACAGGTATTGAAGTTTCTGACCGACGTGCGGTAAAAATGCAAAATCTTGTGGCGGCAAGTGCCATGTTGTGCGATCGAACCGAAGCAATTTTGTCAGATTTATGGGTGTTAAAATATATTTGGAGCACAGAAGAACAAATAGAAACCTTGCAAGCTACCGTAAATGCGTTGATTGAAAAAGAAGAAACCAACGAAAAAGCGCATCCGCAAGCGTTTTACAACAAAGCGCCAAATCCGGAAGAATTAATGAGTGAAGTCACGAGTTTAAAAATGAAATTCTCCAATCAAGAACTTACATTGCAAGAATTGAATGTCATCAAAGACAAATTACGCTATTTGCAAAACAGAACCGATTGGATTAAAGATCAGCAAAAAAAGCAATACATAAACACTGAAATAGATCAACTTTGGAAACAGATCTTACACAAGGCGTAACCGAATATTGGTTGCGATTGCCTTTAAAATATAAAGAAAAACTTTCACAAGTTCGCGTGTGGAAAACCTTGCGTATGACTATTGATGAAGACGATATTTGGGTTCGTGGAATTTTGCCACATCAGCTCAACAGTGACGAAATACGTAGCATTCCGTTCAAAAAAATATACTTTCAACATGCCAATTCGTTATTTCTCCTTGGCGGAAATCTACCCGAAGAACGATTAAAAACGTCCTTACTTTGGTCGCCAATAGACAAAGCATTACCCGCAGAAATGCCCAATTATAATTTCAATTATTTTGGAATCGAAGAAAAAATAGAATTCAACATAATACCTTCAAGTATAGAGCGCGCTGTCAAAGCACAATTGGTTAGGTTGGAAGTTTTAGATGCCATCATTCCAACCATGCCTGCGGTTCGGTTACAACCAATAGAATGGACGTTATTGGGCGAAAAAGCAGTACTCATTGGAACGCCGTTGCTATCCATTCCTGGAAAAACATTCTGGCAACAGCAACAATTTTTAGTTCCAACAGGATACGATTTTGAATATCCCGAACTCAGTAGTTATTTCAGCAACAGCATCAACCCAAATAGCAATGATTACATCATTGTCAATACAGATAATACCTATTTTACACTTCCAAAAGATCATTTAAAAAAACTCACAATCAGCGGATACCGATTGTCACGATAACTCATGAGCGAAACCAGTACAAAAGCAATCTATTATTTTCAATCCTATCAGGACTATTTCTGGCAATGGGAAATAGATTATATGTTTCTTGGTAATGTAATTGAAAACGCGCAAGATTATCAAAGCGGCGTCAATTATATTAGCATTCCCGACGGAATGACGATTGCGTACAGAGAACAATTAGAAGAAGTATTACAAGTAATTTCTAGCAATGACTTACCGCCATTTGGAGCGTTAATTTTAACTTTTCTAGCCACAAACTCAGGAGAAGTTGGGTTTGCAATCGATGAAATATTTACGAAAATAAAAGATGCATTTGAAGATGAGTTAGTGTTTAAACATGTTAATTTTGAAGAAGCGCAACGTTTTCTAAAAACGCTAATTTCACTTCCAGCATCTTATAAAAAAGGTAAAAACCGAATGGATTTATTTGCGTTTTTATTTCAAGATACAAATCATGGTCTAAGTAGTAAATACAGTCCTGAAATTCTTACCTACATAAAAAACAAAGAATTTGAACTGAATCAATGCAGTCAAAAAGTTGAAATTACAATGTCTGCCTTGAGCAAAGATTTCAACACATTGGCTTTGATGCACGAACGGTACCCAACAACTGATGCTTTGCTGAAAGCTTGGGGCAAAATGGTTGACGTTGAGGCAGATCCGGAAGATACCGAAATAGACTATTACAGTGATAATCCTGATTTAATTCAAGAACTCATAGAAGAGCCTAAAACGTTTTTTATGGGAAGTCTCATCAAGCGATTATGGTCAGGAATCAACTTACCCATGCATTATGTGCAGCCCGGAGAAATGCCGCTTGGTGGTATCTCAGATGTGACGAATAAAGGAAATTTTGACAACTTATTAATTTCCGAATTTGCTAATGATGATTTAATTTTTTTACACAGAATTGCCAACAAAGAAGCCTTATTCATTCGTCGTGAAACTACGCCCGAAGAAGATTTACGCACACGAATATTTTTAATAGACACCACGATAAAAAGTTGGGGAACACCCAAAATACTGTCGTTTGCGACTGCTTTTTCGTTCATTCATCATCCAAAAAACGAAATGAACTTTCAAGCATTTGCAGTAGGGAATTCGTATAAAACAATCCATTTCGATTCAAAACTAAACATCATTGAAGGTTTGCAAATCACGTCACCAGTATTGGATGCGGCTGACGCTATTACACAATTCATTGAAAATTGCGAGGAAGAAAATGTGGAAATCACACTATTTACATCGCCAAAAACTTTAGCACACGCGAGTATTCGGAAAGTATTCAACATACATCATGATAAATTTGGCGGTATCATTACAGCAGATATCTATGGAAATATTGACGTGTATAAAATGAAAAATGGTGCCAAACGGTTGGCAAAACACATTCAATTACCATTAGAAGAATTATGGGCGCATCCGCCAAGAAAAAAACACCAAAAACAAACACAATCTCGTGAGGAATCTGAAAATGATATTGTTGTGAATTATCCAGTTTTATATGGACATCTTCAGCGAACGGTGGTTAATTTTTCGGATGAAAATTACGCGTATATGTTGCAAAAAAACGGAGATTTATATAAAACGTACGACTTTCATAAAGGTTTTGAAATGATTCAAAGAGGAATCACATTTGTGGCAGGAATCAAACAGCGAATGTATGCCGTTTTATGGGAAGATGAAGTAATGGTATTGTATTGGAATGCTGCACATCACATGGTTTTTAAAACCGAATTTAATACGTATGTGATCAAAGAAGACCTTCGTGAATATGAAAAAGTAGCCATAAAAGTATTGATTGTGTATGAAGAGGACGTGTATTTGGTGACGAAAGCAACCTATAATTACGAGCCTGTATTTACCCGATTTGATATCTATGAGGAAACATACAAGGAATTACAAACGCCCTCAAGAGCACTAATAGTTCAGTACGAAAACTATATAACACATCATATCGGTTACTTTGAAGGTTCTATTTTTTCAAAAATCAATCAAATTATCATTACAAAAGATTTACAAATCATCTTCAATCGCAAGCATCAATTGAGTTTTTATGAAAATTACTTGAGTTTGGAATTGTTAAGCAGTGAAAAAAAACGTACTCTCAAAGATGAATATACGATTCACTTTCACAAACGAAATTCAATGGTCAATTTTGACAATGGTTGTCAAATAAAGATTGATAAAAACGGTGTGATTATATTTGAAAGTACCATTCCTAACATTCCAACTTTTTATGTAACTTCTTGGATAGGCGTAGGATTGGCAATGGCAACGGAAGATGAATTTGCAGGAAATACTTATTTTTTACCTAAAAATTCAACAGCAACCGAAATTAGTGCGTCTGCATTTTATAAAAAATATGTGGAACCTTTCTTAATCAATATTTTAAATTTATGAAGTTAGCGCTCACATTTACCGAAAACAATCCATATTCGAGATGTGGAATTTTCATCAAACATGCTTCGCCCAAAGTATGGTTGACAGAAATGAAGCGCATGCAACTAAAACTTTCCGATTGTATTGTGTACCCATGTCCAGGATTGGAAGCCAATAGCATTTCGGGCGTATTACTAATCTTTAAAACGGCACAAAACAAGATAGATGTAGATGCCAATGTTTGCATTCAAAAAGTACACACAAACTTTTACATTCCTGAAAATACGCAACTCAATATGGCGTTGACGAATGAAGAATATGATAAATTATTAAACGGAAAACCACATTTTTTTCATCACGAATTTGGAATGATAGAACTCACCGAAGAATTGCGTTGGGAAACCATTTTAAATCCTCCAATTGCACAATTTCCTGTGATAGAAACGCCCGCAAAAGGTGTCAAAATTCCAACAGAAGTCAAAGCATTTAGCATTGAAATAGAAGAAGCGGAAGAAGAAGACGCGTTGGGAAATCCGTTTGGCGACAAAAATATCGATCCAGAAGATATGCCTTTTGACATGAAAAAAGTATTGCAAGGAAATAATATTGAAGTAGAAAAGTACCTTACATACCTTGAGAAAAATCCTGATGCAGCTTTAAAAATGGCGATTCCGTTAGACATGATGGGAACTTCACGCGGGAAAGCGTATGCCAAATATAAATTTAAAAGTAATTTCTTTGAATCCTTAGGGTTTGGAAATGCTTCTGACAGCACAAAAAGTAAGGGCAAAACGATTTTAGGAATCTTAGCTGTTATCTTTATTTTTTGGCTTGGATATGAAGTCGTTCACAACATAAAACAACGTCAAATTGAAGTCGTAGTTGGAGAAACGAACTTTAGTTCAGATACAGAAGAAAAACCATTACAAGAAGATATTGTCATTGCTTCGGATGATCCTGATACGGAAACAACGCGTCATGACAATCGTAATACCACAAGCAATAAACTCAAAGAAACACCACCATCTGCGGTAAATATGCTGTTGAAATCTTTTGGAATTGCTGTTGTATTTGTCATCTTTTTTATCCTTATAGGATACTTTGTCATGTCAAGAAAAGAAAGTGCTACAAAGCGAAAAGTGACAAAAAACAAATCGCCTTCATGGTTAGATTTACCCGAAGACAACGAACTTTTTTCCTTTAACGAAGAAGAAAAAACAAAAGAAAACAGTTTCTATTTTGGCGGTGATGAACTCTCATTAAAAAATAAAATCATCATTATCATTGCTATTGTCGGATTACTTATCTATCTATTCTATCCGATGTTAAAATTAAAAAAGATAGGTATATTTTTTGTCATACTAGCGGGATTTTTGGTGTTACGATTGCTCTATATCTTACTAAACAAAAACAAAACATTTGTAGATGAAAACACCTAAAGAAAGCAAATTTGAAGCCAAGGTGTTTTACTTTATCATCTCGGTATTATTATTAAAACTAGCGTATGTAGTCATTGCTTCCATCATGGCAGGAAGTTTTGTTGATTTTCTTATTGCCATCGTGATACTATTGTTCATATTTATTATTGTATCACTAACGTTAAGTTCTTTATTTCATAAAAATAATTCGTTTAGCGGTTCAGGTGGTAGCGCAACTACTGTTGGCGATCGTCAATTTCAAAGTTTGTTTGATCGGTATGAAAAATTAAGTAACGATTTCATCGAGAAAAAGCAATACAAAAAAGCAGCGTACATTCAACTCAAACTCTTACGCAATCAATACAAAGCAGCCGCAATCTTAAAAGAAGGACATTTGTACAATGAAGCCGCAAACGTATACCTAAAAAGGTGTGGAAACAAACACGAAGCCGCAGAATGTTATGAACTAGCACGTTCGTATACAAAATCAATTAACCTATACAAAGAATTAAATTTGAATGAAAAAGTAGGGGACATTTACACCAAACTAAAAGATACAAAAAAAGCACATCAGCAGTATCAAATAGTGGTGGATAATTATACAAGCAACGATCAATATGTAAAAGCGGCACTTTTATATCGTAAAAAGATGGAAAATAAAGAAGCTGCCAATGAACTTTTAGTCAAAGGTTGGAAAGAAAACAAAGATGCGATCAACTGTGCGAATAATATTTTTGCGAATTTCAACGATAAATCCTCGTTAAAAACAGTAGTGACAAACTTTCGTAAACAATTGGTAAACAGCACGAATGAGTCCAACTTTTTAAAAGTATTGCAACTAGAATACAAGCGTGATATTGCGCCCAAAGAAAACATTCAAGATATGGCGTACGAACTCATTTCAAAAAACAATACAAATACTGAAATGCTTTCGCTTCTCCATCAATTCATTAACGATGATTCTCAAATAACCAAAGACATCATTCGGCATCGCATGGGGAAGTAATCAGATGATTCAAAGATTCAAGAATTCAATTTGGTAATTATAAAGCATAAAAAAGAGACTATCTAAAAAGTCAAAGTTTCGTCAAACCGAACTTGATTCGGTTTCTCATAATCATTGAAAATCAGTATGATGAGATTCTGAATCAAGTTCAGAATGACGCTTTTAAAACTATTTAGGCAGTCTCTTTTTCAATATATTATACCAGTTTTGCTTTAAAATTACTCCATAAAAAGGCAGTTATTTTTTCTTTAGGCAAAAAAGAAAATGCAAGCATAGCCATAGTTACGGTTACATTTTATTTTGAAGAATAAAGGAAAAAGCCCAAGTTTTTGTGGGTAACTTTAAAGTGAAAATGGTATTATCTTCGTTTCATCTGCTGACGATTGCCGTAATGCTGTTTAGGAGCACTTGCGGCGCGTTTCATCTGTTGTTCCATCATCTTTATCTGTTCACTAAGCATACCACGCTTATCGAGTGTCTTAGCTTCCTTCATTAAAATCTTCGATTCGTTCTTTCTATTCTTCTGCGCGGCAATTCCTGCTAAGGTCATTTTTACCATCGCCATATCATGGTCCATACTCAACCCTAACTTTTCAGCTTTGCGCAAATGTTTCTCCGCTTCTGTTAAATTATTCTGAGAAGCCATAATGCCATGTAAATAATGGTAATAGCCTTGTTGCTTGGTGGTTAAAGCGGTTTTAGGATTCTTAATTTTAGAAAGTAATCGTTTCGTACCTTCAAAATCTTGTTTACGAAGTTTTAAAAATGACAATAAAATAAACTCATTCTTAAAATACAATAAGATAAAAATGGCTGCTAACAGAATTAAGAAAATTCCGTTGCCAATGTAACTTTCAGAAAATTGGTAAATTGCGTATGCGAAAATAGCGGCTGCTATAATTAATTTAATATTTTTGTTGAACATAATTCGGTATATATTTGTCGAGTTTGCAAATGTATAAAAAACAATCGTAAATATTTTTTAAAATCTATTTGCGAAAGTAAAAACTCTTTGTATATTTGCGCCGCACTTTTAGGAAGAATACTTGCGTGCATTTACAACTATTTCAAGAGAAAAAAAGATATAAAAAGTAATGAAAAGAACATTTCAACCATCGAAAAGAAAAAGAAGAAACAAGCACGGTTTCAGAGAAAGAATGGCTTCAGTTAACGGTAGAAAAGTGCTAGCCCGAAGAAGAGCAAAAGGAAGAAAAAAACTTTCTGTGTCATCTGAAACGAGACATAAGAAGTAATGATATATAGTAACATAAATAAGGTGTTGTTTTTAAGAAGCAACACCTTTTTTGTGTCTACACGTTTTTTTATTTTTAAGCAACACAACACACAAAACAATGCCAAAAAGAGAAGACCTAAAATCAATTTTAATTATCGGATCAGGACCAATTGTCATTGGTCAAGCCTGCGAGTTTGATTACGCAGGATCACAAGCATTACGTTCCTTACGTGAGGACGGAATTGAAACCATTTTGATCAACTCAAATCCTGCTACCATCATGACCGATCCATCCATGGCGGATCATGTATACCTAAAACCGTTAACTACGAAATCAATCATTCAAATCTTAAAAGAACATCCACAAATTGATGCTGTTTTGCCAACAATGGGCGGACAAACAGCCTTAAACTTATGTATTGAAGCTGATGAAAAAGGCATCTGGAAAGACTTTAATGTAAAACTGATTGGTGTAGATATTGACGCGATCAACATTACAGAAGATCGTGAAAAATTTAGAGAACTCATGCTAAAAATTGGTGTTGGAATGGCACCACAAGCAACGGCAACGTCGTTCTTAAAAGGAAAAGAAATTGCACAAGAATTTGGATTTCCATTAGTCATTAGAGCTTCGTACACACTTGGTGGCGCAGGAGCTTCTATTGTATACGATCCGAAAGATTTTGACGAATTACTAAGACGTGGACTCGAAATTTCGCCTATTCACGAAGTCATGATTGACAAAGCGATGATGGGTTGGAAAGAATTTGAATTAGAATTACTACGCGATAAAAATGACAACGTAGTCATTATTTGTTCCATTGAAAACATGGATCCGATGGGAATTCATACGGGAGATTCCATCACGGTGGCACCAGCGATGACCTTATCCGATCGTACCTATCAAAAAATGCGTGACATGGCAATCAAAATGATGCGTAGTATTGGCGATTTTGAAGGCGGATGTAATGTGCAATTTGCGGTAAGTCCGGATGAAAAAGAAGAAATCATTGCAATCGAAATCAATCCGCGTGTATCACGATCTTCTGCATTGGCAAGTAAAGCAACAGGATATCCTATTGCAAAAATAGCTTCAAAACTAGCCATTGGATACACACTTGACGAATTAGACAATCAAATTACCAAATCAACTTCAGCGTTATTTGAGCCAACACTCGATTATGTAATTGTAAAAATACCACGTTGGAACTTTGATAAATTTGAAGGTTCAGATCGTGAATTAGGCTTGCAAATGAAATCGGTTGGTGAAGTAATGGGCATTGGACGTTCGTTTCAAGAAGCCTTGCACAAAGCGACGCAATCACTTGAAATAAGTCGTAACGGATTGGGCGCAGATGGAAAAGGCTACAAAAACTATGACCAAATCCTAAGCAAACTAAAACATGCGTCTTGGGACAGAGTATTTGTCATCTATGATGCCATTCAAATGGGAATTCCATTGAGTAGAATCCACGAAATCACAAAAATTGATTTATGGTTCTTGAAGCAATACGAGGAATTACACCAACTAGAAAAAGAAATTACGGCGCACAATAAAATTGATATCATATCAAAAGACTTATTATTAGAAGCCAAACAAAAAGGATTTGCAGACCGACAAATAGCACACATGCTCGGATGTTTGGAAAGCGAAGTATATAAAAAGCGTGAAGAACTAGGCGTCAAACGTGTCTACAAACTCGTAGATACCTGTGCGGCAGAATTCACGGCAAAAACACCTTATTATTATTCAACTTTTGAAGCAGAAATTGAAACTGCCGATGGAAAACGCTACATTCACAACGAAAGTATCGTCACCGAAAAAAAGAAAATAATAGTATTAGGTTCTGGACCCAACCGAATTGGACAAGGAATTGAATTTGATTACTGTTGTGTGCACGGTGTCTTAGCTGCAGCTGAATGTGGCTATGAAACCATCATGATTAACTGTAACCCAGAAACGGTTTCGACCGATTTTGATACGGCAGACAAACTCTACTTTGAACCTGTATTTTGGGAACACATTTACGACATCATTCGACATGAAAAACCAGAAGGTGTCATTGTACAATTAGGTGGACAAACCGCATTGAAATTGGCAGAAAAGTTAGATCGTCATGGAATCAAAATCATAGGAACTACCTATCAATCACTTGATTTAGCGGAAGATAGAGGAAGTTTTTCTACCTTATTAAAAGAAAACAACATTCCATATCCAGACTTTGGCGTGGCAGAAAATGCAGACGAAGCCTTAGCCTTGGCAGACGAATTGGATTTCCCAATCTTGGTACGACCTTCGTATGTTTTGGGTGGACAAGGAATGAAAATTGTCATCAACAAGCAAGAATTGGAAGAAACTGTGGTTGACTTACTGCGTAAAATTCCAAACAACAAACTCTTGCTCGATCATTACTTAGATGGTGCCATAGAAGCGGAAGCGGATGCAATCTGTGATGGCGAAAATGTATACATCATCGGAATCATGGAGCATATTGAGCCTTGCGGAATTCACTCGGGAGATTCTAATGCAACTTTGCCGCCGTTTAACTTAGGCGAATTTGTGATGCAACAAATAAAAGATCACACCAAAAAAATTGCCTTGGCGTTAAATACGGTCGGACTCATCAACATTCAGTTTGCTATCAAAAATGATATCGTATACATTATTGAAGCCAATCCGAGAGCGTCTCGTACCGTTCCTTTCATCTCAAAAGCATACAAAGAACCGTATGTAAACTATGCAACGAAAGTAATGTTGGGCGTAAATAAAGTAACAGACTTTACTTTCAATCCACAACTAGAAGGATACGCTATCAAACAACCGGTATTCTCTTTCAACAAATTCCCGAATGTAGATAAGCGTTTAGGACCAGAAATGAAAAGTACCGGAGAAAGTATCTTATTCATTGACAGTTTAAAAGACGATGAGTTTTACGACTTATATTCGAGAAGAAAAATGTATTTGAGTAAATAAACTTTACAGACTTATACAATGTCATATCGAGCGCAGTCGAGATAAATAGTGAAACTTATAGATAAAAAGCATTTCGACTGCGCTCAATGCACTAAGCAAATTCAAAAAGCGTCAATTCGAGTGTTTTTTTGTAAAAAAAATGTATCGAGAATAGCTTTTTGAACTTCTCAAAAGTATATCAACATAAAAATGCTTCCATGAAACCAAACGGTTTTTGGAAGCATTTTTTGTTGTCACATCGAGCATTATTGAAATCAAAATATATTTTGAATAAAAATACCTAGCGAAGCTATCGAGATGCATAGGATTTCCGAAGTTTCCCGAAAGCTTCCTGCACGTCTGCGAGAACGTTTCAAACGCGTCGGAAAGCTTGTCGCAGGTCTGCGAGAACAATTCCCCCGTGGTGGAAAGCTTCCTGCAAGCCTGCGAGAACGTTTCGTAACTTCCCGAAAGCTTGTCGCATTGCTGCGAGAACGTTTCGGGAGTATTTTTATTGCGAATTATTCAATGAAAATGGAAAAAATATGGTTTTTGTTGCGAATTTCGTAAAACGACTCTTTTTTCATGCTGAATGAATTTGTGTAGTCCGAGCGAAGCAGAAGACTAATTACAGATTCAAGTGTTCTATTGGACTCATAAATTTAGAGTTAGCTATATCATAATAACTTCTTAAATCATCAAGAACAGTTTTAGGAAGCTTTACCGTTCGATCTTTGTTTCCTTTAGCCATATTGATATGTAAGAGCATTTGATCAGAATTAACATCTTTTATTCGAAGTTTTAGTACTTCTCCAACTCTTAATCCACATCCATATAGAAGCTTTATAATGCAGAGATGCTTTATGTTTTCGCAAGCAGAAATTAATCTGACAACTTCGTTTCTTGTTAAATATTTAGGTAATGTTTTTTGTTTCCGTTTGGGATATAAATATTTGAGATTTAATTCTCTTGAATGAAAAAACTTATAATATTTACCAATAGCACTTAGGATCTATTTTTGATATGCACTGCTTATATTTTCTGTCTTTTGTAAATGGAATAGAAAGTTTTCAATATTTTTTTCTTTAACTTTCTCTAATGAAGATCCTTCAAAGGCTGTTAAAAATTTGGATAACGCATTTGTATATGACTTTATGGATGATATTGCGTAACGTTGTAAAGTGAGCTTCTTTTGAAATTCAAATACTATTTTTTTGGGTAACTGCATAACATTCGCTTTATAAAAATAATTAGCATTCTAAAGATAAATAAACTAATTGAATTAAAGCTAGTTATATATTTTTCCTATATTTGGATAACCGCCATAATAAAGATAACCGTAATGCGTATATTTGGGCGTTCTACACCATTTGACAACGCAATGAAAATTTTCAGTAAAAACATTAATCCAGAACACGAAAACCGATTACGACTTCGAAAATTAGTCGAGAATGCAAAAAAATCTGATGTTCCAACTGGATGGAAAAAAGAAACATTTGCTGTTGGAGGATTAAGCGAAGTTGGATTTTCAAAAAATCATCCCGAATTGCTACTAATTGTCTCGAGTCAAGGTCGAGGAATCATTGATTGTTCGAAATTTGAATTAACCGAAAGAGATAATAATACAGATTTTGACTGGTTCAATTCTTACGAACTTTGGTCTATGGGAATTGGAAAACTTACGAATGAAAAAATACCTGTTAGTGGATTATGTGGAGGCGGATTACCACTCTTGTCTGAATACGGAGATGGAATTCAATATATGGCAACTGAATGGCCAATAATTGATTTAATTTTCGAACCTGAATTCAAAAGTATATACAAAGAAGAAGATTCAAAACATTGTTTCCGAATCTTTCACGATTATGAATTAAGAGCTTTCGGATTTTCATCCAATGGAGAATATTTTATTACAGCGACAAGTAGTGAAATAAATGTTTATCGGAAAGAAAAAAACGGTGAAGAACACCATGTATAAGTTATGGCTAGGTCTAGCCTACTTACGAAAATCCTCGCAGATTTTCTATTCTGTTTTTATTTGCTAAATTTAGTGCTTAAACCACGCAACAAACCATATACAACAACGTTACCACCAATTACCAAAAAATGATAAAACACATATTGTTTATATTACTTTCGACAATAGTTTTTAGCTGCAAAGCTCAAATAAGGACAGAAAACAATAAAGAAAAAATTAAAGAAGCTCAGACTGAAATCACTCCAGCTCTTGAATATTTTTTATCAGATTGTCTCGTAAATAAAGACTGTAATGAATGCATAAATGAATTAGTTTCGAAAGCTACAAATGAGTACCAAAAATATCTAATTGGCGGAGCATTATATAATATTGATTCAAAAACCTCATATAATCTACATAAATCGGCTTATGAGAAATATCCTAACGAATTAAATTTCAACTTAGAATATGCAATTGAGAGTCATCGAATTGGAGATTACAAAACTGCTATCAAACATTATGAAATTTATAAACAAGCAAAAGAAGCAGACTATAGAGTTGATGTTTGGTTAAGTGAATGTTATTTAAATCTGGATAATTATTCAAAAGCACTCGAACATTGGAAAAAAGCAAATCACCCCAAAAATCATACAGGAATTGACAAAGCTATCTATATCATACACGGACAAGTTGACCAAATTAAAAAGCGTTCAGAGTTAATATCAAAAACTAAATCTAAAGATTCTAAAAGTGCGTACGAATTAATATTTCTAGATATGAATTGGGAATTAGATTGGTGGAATAATAATATTCAAGAATACTTTTTAGAAAAAGATATAAATACAGTCAAAAATAGTTTTGGTTCAAAAAGTAAAGAATATTTACAACTTTCTGCTTACAACAAAATTAAACATCTATCGAAAAAATCAAGCTCTAAAGATTCTATAAAATCAGCATTATTAGCCTCAAAATTGATTCTCGAAAATAACGAAATGCCAATTAACGGAAAAGTGGCTTCTGACTTACTACGAATTTCATTTATCAATAGATTACTTGATGAAAAGGATTTCTTTGAAAAGAGAGGTCAAGAAATTATTGAATTAGCTGATAAATATAAAGATGAAGCACTTCTGAATATTTATGCTTATTTAGAATCAGTTGCAACAGGACACGTTTCCGAAGAAACAGACAAAAAAGGATGGAACGAATACCAAAGTGAGAAATTTGCGATAAGTTATTTTATTGGTTTAGCAGATAAAAACAAATATGATAATCCTGATTTAGAAAAAGCTTTGACAGACTTTCCGAATTCTTCAAAAATTCATTGGGTAAAACTCAATTGTGCTAAAATTGAAGGTAAAGATATAAAGCCAGACTTAATAGAGGTAATTAAAAAAGAATTCAAAACTTTAGGTTCCGACCAGAGTAAATATTCTTATGGTTTGAAAAACTATTTTTACTTACTTGAAAATGAAATATAAACTGGTGGTAATAAAGACGTATAAAATTAATTGCTAGTTTTAGCTTACTTACGAAAATCCTCGCGGATTTTCTATCTGTGATTTATTTACTAAATTAGTGCTAAACCAACGCAACTAAACATACACGAACACGTTGTACGTCATTTAATCCCCTCAAAGAAAATCGTCCATCCATTAACGAGAATTATCCATTTTAAGCCATTGTATTCTTCATCAACTTTGTAAAGTCAATATTGACAAGCAATTTTAAAATACATAAAAATGGAAAATTTAGTTAAAACAGAATTTAAAGTTCCTTCAAGAGAACAAGTATCATCTACGAACCAAGAGATTTTCGATGGTTTAAACAAAGCGCTGGGATTTGTACCCAACCTTTATGCAACCATAGCATATTCAGATCACGGATTAAAAAGGTATTTAGATTTCCAAAACGCCAAAACCTCATTATCGAACAAGGAAAAAGAAGCGGTAAACTTAATTGTAAGCCAGATCAACGGATGTATTTATTGCCAAAGTGCACATCTTGTATTGGGAAAAATGAATGGATTTGACGATGCGCAATTATTAAACATTCGTAAAGGTAAAAGCGAAAATGCTAGACTGGATGCCTTAGTAAAATTGGCAGCAGACATAACCGAAAATAAAGGAAATGTGAATGCACGAAATATTGAAGATTTTTTTGCTCAAGGATATACCAAAGAAACTTTGGTTGATTTAATCCTTCAAATAAGCGATAAAACTGCAATGAACTATTTGCACAACCTAACAAAAGTACCTGTTGATTTTCCAATAGCGGAAAGTTTATAATTCAAATCAATTTAAAGTGTCGAACACAACTTTTTAAGTGTGTCACTTTATTACTTAAAAATCATTTAAAATGAAAACAATTAAATATTTATTATTAGTAATCGCCTTTTCAATTACCTCTCTTACAATGGCACAAATTGCGCCTGTGGATGATAATGGTTTAGCAATTGGCGGATATGATGTTGTAGCCTATTTTTCTGGTAGCGCAAAAAAAGGTATGAAGGCTTACTCTGTAAAGCATAATGGAGCTACTTATTATTTTGCTACCATGGCAAATCGTAAAGCTTTTAAAAAGTCACCAAAAAAATATCTACCTCAATTTGGAGGTTATTGTGCATGGGGTGTGGCAGAAAAAGAAACGAAATTTCCAATTAATCCAAAGACTTTTGATATAGTAGAAGGGAAGTTATACCTCTTCTTCAATGGTCCCTTTAATGGGCAACCTTTCAATACATTGGAGCCTTGGAAAGCAGAAACTTCAAGATTGATGAAAGCTGCTCATAAAAATTGGAACAAGGTTAATAAATCTTAAAAATAATTTTAGGCCGTATAATTAACACAGCAGTTGTGTACGGCCTAAATTTTAAAGCAATTAGAAACAAATAAAACATTAATTATGGAAAAAAAATATCCACTTCCACCATTTACAATGGAAACTGCGCTTGAAAAAGTACAAAAAGCAGAAGATGCGTGGAATTCAAAAGATCCAATACAAGTATCTAAAGCATACAGCATTGATTCTGAATGGAGAAACAGAACTCAATTTATTAAAGGTAGGGAAGAAATTGTGGTCTTTTTAACCAAGAAATGGAAAAACGAAAAAAATTATAAACTAAAAAAAGAACTTTGGGGTTTTAGAGAAAATAGAATGGCCGTAAGGTTTGAGTATGAATTTCAAGATACAAACGACCAATGGTACAGAGCTTATGGTAACGAACTTTGGGAATTTGATGAAAACGGACTTATGCAAAAGCGTTACGCTAGTATAAACGATTTGAAAATTGAAGAAGAGGACAGAAAGTTTAAATAGTATATTATGTTAAAAAGCTTCGCTTCGATGGCATTCACAGATGAAGGAAAGAAATTGCAAGAACATATAGGTAGCAGGAAAATTTTTGCCCGACTTGAAAAGGATAGTTATGTGGACGGGCTAACCGAAAATGAAATAAGTTTCTTGAGTAGGCAGACTAGTTTTTACATGGCTACTGTTGGTAAAAACGACTTTCCTTATATACAACATCGAGGCGATCCAAAGGACTTTTTAAAAGTACTGGATAAACAACGAATTGGCTTTTTTGATTTTAGAGGTAACAAGCAATACATTTCTGTTGGCAACATGACCACAGATAATAAGGTGGCACTTATGATAGTTGATTATCCATCTAGATCAAGATTGAAAATATTGGCAAAAGTAGAGATCGTAGAGATGAAACAGGATCCAGCGTTACTGGATTTACTCGATTTGGATGGTTGCCAATTTAAACCTGAAAGAATGATGGTGTTTCATGTTGAAGCATACGACTGGAACTGTCCGCAACATATTACACCACGCTATACGCTTGAGGATATTGAAGCAATTATTGCTCCACAAAGAGAGCATGTTGTTAAGCTTGAAGGTTTTAAAATAAATTATAGTAATTTTATCTTATGATTCAAAACAATAACTTCACACTTATTAATCCGCAAACAGGCAATCTAGCCTTTAAGCTATATCATTTGGAAAATGATAATCCTTTTGATCATATCCAAAGACTAAATTATTATTCGCTCATTTGGATTCAAAAAGGCAATGGAGTCCTAAAAGCTGATTTTTCGGAATACGATTTTGATAAAAATATGTTGATGTCTTTTTCACCTTATCAACCATTTATGATTTCTGCTAAATCAAGCATAAGTGGCGTGGTAATTCATTTTCATCCCGATTTTTTCTGTATTCATAAACATCACAACGAAGTGGCTTGCCACGGTGTGTTATTCAATAACATTTACAATTCACCAATGATCCGATTGGAAGAAAAAGCCTCGGGAAGTTTTGAAATGATAATAGAGCAATGTAAAGATGAAATGAAAAAGTCGGCTTTAGCACAATACGAAGTATTGATATCCTATTTAAAAATATTTTTAATTACAGCGTCAAGATTAAAAACGGAGCAACAAACCGAATTAAAAAAAGAGCCGACTAATAACGATGAACCCTTCATTTTGCAGAATTTAAAAAATTATATTGAAACACATTACAAAACAAAGCATTCTGCAAGTGAATATGCCAATATGCTCGCAATTACGCCAAAAGCATTAACAAGACTAACCAAAGCCCATTTTAATAAAACCTTAACAGACTTAATCTCGGAACGCATCATTATAGAAGCCAAAAGAGAATTATACTTAACCAATAAAACAGTTAAAGAAATTGCTTACGAGTTAGGTTATAATGACGAATACTACTTTAGCAGATTTTTTAAAAAAAATGCAGATGTGTCTCCACAACTTTATAGAGAAACTGTTGGTTTTGATAGAGCTTCAGTTAGTTAAATATTTTAAATAAAAAACGAACGCACAACAAGACGTGTATAATTAATGGCTAGTTCTTGCCTACTTCTGAAAATCCTCACAGATTTTCCATTCGGTTTTTATTTATTTGCTAAATTAGGTACTTATCACAGGTAAGCATCTTATACAAAACCGTTACCAAGCCTATAAATCAAACTATGAAAAATCTAAAAATCGTTATTTTCTATCTTTTTCTTTTTGGAGTGCAATTAATATTCAGTCAGCATAACACTGAGATTACAATAGGAAGTAAATTTGTGATCAAATCTAACATTTTAGATGAAAACAGAACTTGTTTAATCAGTCTTCCCGATGCATACAATGATGCATCAAATCAAGCGAAAAAATATCCAATCATCATCCTATTGGATGGATACACGCATTTCAAACCAGCCGCCGGATTGGTACATTTTATGAGTTCGAATACAAATCGAAACCTTTTAATGCCAGAAAGCATTATTGTAGCCATAGAAAATGTTGACCGCGAACGCGATTTTACAGTCACCAAAATAAAGACCAAACGCCCAAATACGATGGGAGGCGGACGAAAATTTTTAGATTTCATTGAAAAAGAACTCATTCCTTATATAGATGAAAATTACAGGACAGCACCATCAAGAACGCTCGTTGGACACTCTTTAGGCGGTCTTTTGACGTTAAATTCCTATATGGATAAAAACAGTATATTCAATGCGTACATTTCTTTAGATCCAAGTATTTGGTGGGATACGGAAATGATGAAAAACAAAGTTGATTCCATTTCCGCAATATCATTTGATAAAAAATTGTATGTTGCTACTGCCAATCAAGGAGCATCTAATTACGAAAGGAATAAAAAAAGGCACGATTCCTTTTATGCTTTACTACAAAAGAAATCGAGCGCACCGCTACATGTTAAATTAGAATATTTTGAACAAGAAAACCATCGTTCTGTTCCGTTAATAGCTTTGTATCAAGGATTAAAATACCTTCATGAAGCCCCGTAATTTTAAGGAACGTTCTGTTAAAAAACATTTTTCAATCTAAAACAACTCCAAATAACCACAAATCGTTTCCACACACATTGCCTATCTGCAACCTTTCCCATATTTTTACTGTAAATAGTATTTTCAATTTTTACCAAGATTTGGTATATTTGAATAAAACAATTTTGAAATGGGGAAAAACACATCAATATCACTTGGAAGTCATTTTGAAGACTTTATCAAAGATGAAGTAAAATCGGGTAGATATAGTTCTGTTAGCGAGGTAATTCGATCAGCATTACGATTGTTAGAACAAGAAGAAAAAAAGGAAAGAGAACTCATCAAAGCCTTGGAAGTAGGTGAGGAAAGCGGGTTTGTTGACAATTTTGATCCAAAACAAAATCTGACTAAATTACATCGCCAGCAGTTATGAGTCAACACAAATACCGAATAAGTACACAAGCGATTGAGGACTTAAATGCTATTTGGGTATATACATTTCATAAATGGTCTAAGGTGCAAGCTGATAGATATTATGACCTGATAATTGCAGAGATTGAATTTATTGCGGACAATTATCAAACTGGAAAATCTGCTGCACAAACTCGAAAAAATTATCGAGTAATGAAAATAAAATCACACTTGATTTTTTATAGAAAAGGCGAAAGTGAAATTGTTGAAATCGTTAGAATTCTACATCAGCGCATGGATATTAAGAAAAAGCTATCATAACCTACTCAAATCATCCTCAATCTAAAACAACTCCAAATAACCACAAATCGCTTCCGCACACATTGCCTATCTGCAATCTTTCCCGTATTTTTATAAAAAAGTAGTAACTGGTAAAAATCGCTATCATTTTTTATCCAGAAACACTGAAAAAGAAAAGAAACGCACATGAAAGAGACTAATTTTAATTACGGAAAAGGTTTTACGATTAGTAAACACATTCCGGAAGATATATCACATTTTGAGCGTGTGTTTGACATTTTTAAAGACATCCTCACACATACTTCAGGCGATATCGAAGAAGCGTTTGAATGGCTCGATACACTCGACAAAGAATACAATATTTTTACGGACGAATACACACTGCAAGATTTTGAAGAAGATTTAAAAAAACGCGGGTATATCAAAGAAGAAATTGATCCCGATAAAGGCAATTCAGGCACTGGAAAAGGGAAAAACATATTAACTGCCAAACTGGAATCTGCTTTGCGCGAATTTGCCCTAGATCAAATCTTTGGGAAACTCAAAAAAAGCGGCATCGGAAATCATCGTACGTCCAAAATAGGCGTTGGCGATGAGCGTGATGGCGAAACACGATCGTTTCAATATGGCGACGATTTGGCGTTGGTAAACATGACTGAAAGTTTAAAAAATGCACAAATCAACAATGGAATTGGCGATCTTCGACTCACAGAAAACGATTTAATTGTGGAAGAAACCAAACACCGATCGCAAATGAGTACGGTGTTAATGATTGATATCAGTCACTCCATGATTTTATACGGAGAAGATCGGATCACGCCTGCAAAAAAAGTGGCGATGGCGTTGGTAGAACTCATCAATCGGAAATATCCAAAAGATTCCATTGATATTATTGTATTTGGAAACGAAGCCTGGCCGATTAAAATCAAGGATTTACCATACCTAAAAGTTGGCCCTTATCATACGAATACCGTTGCCGGATTGGAATTAGCGATGGACATTCTTCGTAGAAAACGAAACACCAACAAACAAATATTTATGATTACCGACGGAAAACCGAGTTGTATTCAGTTGCCATCGGGAGAATTTTACAAAAATAGTAACGGCTTGGATGAAATGATTGTTTCCAAATGCTTGAACAAAGCCGCACAAGCACGAAAATTAAAAATTCCGATTACCACGTTTATGATTGCGAAAGATCCGTATCTGCGCCATTTTGTAGAACTATTTACCGCACAAAATAGGGGGAAAGCCTTTCTAACAGGTTTATCAGGCTTGGGACAAATGATTTTTGAAGATTACGAAAAAAATAGAATTAAAAGGATTTAGAAAAATCCCAAATAAGTGAAAAATATAATTTGCGTCAAACTGAACTTGATTCAGTTTCACATAAAGCTTTGTGATAACGATGATGAGATTCTGAAATTAATTCAGAATGACGTTTCAAATTAATAAAAAAAGCAAATGAAAAAAGAAATCACATTCAAAGAATTGAAAGATTCGGGGTTTATAGACAAAACCATCAATGAAGAAATTCAAGCAAACTTAATTGCGCGTATCAAAGCGAATCAGCCAGTTTTTGAAGGACTTTGGGGTTATGAAGATACTGTAATTCCACAATTGAAAAAAGCAATTTTGGCGGGACATCACATCAATTTATTAGGATTGCGTGGACAAGCGAAAACGAAAATTGCAAGAAGCATGGTGGATTTACTAGACGAATACATGCCGATTGTAAAAGGTTCTGAAATCAACGACAGCCCATTTCAACCGATTTCCAAATATGCAAGAGACTTGCTTGCGGAACATGGCGATGCAACGCCGATTTCTTGGGTACACAGATCCGATCGTTTCTTTGAAAAACTAGCAACGCCCGATGTAAATGTTTCAGATTTAATTGGCGACATCGATCCGATCAAAGCTGCAACCTTACAATTACCGTATTCGGATGAACGTGTATTGCATTACGGAATGATTCCGCGTGCAAATCGTTCCATATTTGTACTCAACGAACTTCCCGATTTACAAGCGCGCATTCAAGTTTCGTTGTTCAATATATTGCAAGAAGGCGACATTCAAATTCGTGGATTTCAACTCAGAATGCCGCTCGATATTCAATTTGTATTTACGGCAAACCCAGAAGATTATACCAACCGTGGAAGTATTGTCACGCCTTTAAAAGATAGAATAGGTTCGCAAATTTTTACGCACTATCCAAAATCTATTGAATTGGCACGGAAAATTACGGAGCAAGAAGCCAAAGTATCTACTATCGATAAAGAAGCCATACAAGTTCCGAATATGGCGAAAGACTTGTTGGAAGAAGTTGCTTTTGCCGCACGAAATAGCGAATATGTAGATGCTAAAAGTGGCGTGAGTGCACGTTTGACGATTAGTGCGATGGAAAACTTGATGGCGGCCGCTAAATTGCGTTTGATTGAAACTGGCGCTGAAAAAACCACGATTCGCTTGGTGGATTTCATGTCGATCATTCCGTCGATTACAGGAAAAATAGAACTCGTTTATGAAGGCGAACAAGAAGGCGCAGATGAAGTTGCCAGAATCCTGATTGATAATGCTGTCATGGTACAATTTGAAAACATATTTCCACGCATTCCGAAACTAGAAAAGCAAGGTGTAAAAACAACTTATACCGATGTAGTAGATTGGTTTGAACACAATTTTATCGAACTCAACTACACTGACACAGACGAAGAATTCTTCGCAAATCTCAACAGAATAACACCTTTGGCTGCGATTATCAAAGAACACGCAGGAAATCTAAGTAAAGAAGATCAGGCTTTCTGTATGGAGTTGATTTTATGGGCATTAACCATCAACAATAAACTAGATAAATCTGAAAATGATACGGCGTTTACCTTTGATTCTATTGGCTTAGGAAAGCATTTCTTGTAAAAGTAGCATCTTACATTATTTTTAAAATACATTCAAACTGAAAATGTTTCCATGAAATCGTAGTGATTTTTTGGGAGCATTTTTGCTTTTCCACCTCATTGCGAAAAACGTCATTGTATCCGCTATTTCTTGATTTTTACTTAGTATTGACTGATTTTTTGTGTGTGCGAAAGCGGAACTTCTGGAAGCTTATTCAGTATGAAAAATAGAGCCTTTCGACGATGGCTCAATACAAGCCAAAGTCAAAAATCCTCACACTTTGTTTTTCTATTTAACAGATAGGAAATATTGTTGTCTGTAGTTGACATTGGTCGAGAGTCTCACATTGATAGTTGGTACATAAAAAACTTTCTATCTCGCATTGTGCGCCAGTAGCACAAAGTCCAGTATTTACACAAACATTAATGGAATCTACACAACCGTCATAATTTGATGGCGCTGTAACAACTCTGTTTCCACCCACTAAAGTAGCGAAGTTTACAATTGATTTTTTGTTTAATGATAATCCTGTTAAGCGTTGCTTTTTCATAATATATTTTTTTAATTAGAAGTGAAAAATAGTAGAAATGCTAAATAACTTGTTACGGGAAAACCATATTTAACAAGTTTGTGACTTATAAAAAAGTGAAAATACTATATGTAGCAATAATAAGAAAAAAAAGAGAGAGTGAATCTAAGCTCACGCTCTCTTCTCTATTCAGATGTATATAAATATTAGCAAACTGCCGATGGGCAATTGCAGAATGAATAATCTGTTGGACGAGAAAAACAATGTGGCTTCACTAAACTAAGTGGACATCTAATTTCTATTCAGTTTTTATTTCCTAAATTTGCTGTTTAAACTATACAACAAAGCATACGCGCGGTTGTGCACAATATTTTATGAAAAAAATAATTCTACTAATTTTTATGCTAATAACTATAAATGGTTTTAGTCAAAATTTAACTTGTGACGACTTTACGCAAGGCATTTTTACTATAACAACACCACAATTTCCTGGAGTTGAATGGAAGATAATTAAAACTAAAAAAAATCAAATAGAAACCTTGTCTAAAATTCCTCAAAAATATATCGATATGGGAATGCCGTTGGATACACTCTATACTAAAATTGAACGAGTTGACAACTGTACCTTTCGTTTTATATACGACGAAACGAAAATGAAACTCGATACATATCTAAAAAGCATGAATGATGGTGGTGGAGTTTGGGTAGAAATAGAAAAAATTGAAGAAAAATGTTTCTATTATGTTTCTAAATCAATTATTGAAAATAAAGAACTAATTATAAAAGGGAAAATTTGTAAGGAATAACAAATACTTTTCAACACAAAAACAAAAAATGCTCCCAAAAAATCATTATAATTTTCTGGAAACATTTTACCTTAAAAACGAAATAGGAGGTTAGTCACTAGTTTTTAAATAGTTAGTGATGATCTTTTGCTAACTGCATGGCAGCTTCGTCAATTTTGTGTAAATCTATTTTCGCAATATCTTTTACCGCATATACGTATGGCTCATACACCACTTGATCGCTTGGTCTGTTGTCAGCCAAAATTTGTTTGTAGGCAGTCATAAAGGTTTCAATGTTCAATAATGGATAATACGCTGTGGTATGTTGTGTGCCTGCTTGTGCCGCAAAACGCACTAAGTTTCGTAAATACACTGCGTATTTTCCCAATGCTAACGGAAGTACCAATTCTATATATTTTAATTTCTTGGAAACTACATCATCAATAGTCGTATCAAAAGTTCCGTTTAATGTGGTTGATGGAGAAATTTGCTGATAGCGATTTACAGGAACGCCAATAATATTCTTCGTTGCGAGCGCATTCAATGCGGCAACACTTGCCAAAGTTCCTGTGATGGTTTCTGACGGATTCGCGTCGCTTGGTTGAACAATATAATCGCTATAAATCGTGGGTATTTTTTCAATATCGCTCTTTTCCCACGCATGTGGCACAATATCAATTCCGTTGTGTTGACTTAAATAATAAATATTTTTCGTCTTAATTTGTTTCTCATAATACGCCGCAAAACCTTCATCGCCTGGCGTTGGTCCAGCAGTTGGAAAAGCGCCAATAGTAGTTTGTCTGTTAGCATCCCAATCTTGTTTTGTATCTACTAAATACAAGGCTAGTGTTGGTGATAATGCGCCGCCCAAACTATGTCCAGTAACTGCAATTTGCACATTTGATAAGTTCGCATTTGTGGCTAGAAAGTTTTTTAAGGCAGTTACGATAGTTTCCTCAGCATGATTTTTCATGTTGAGTAAAATATCAAGTCCAGTATAGGTTCCAAGTGAAATATTTCCAGAGTTTGGCACACCTGTCACCAATTCCCACGATTTGGTTTTGTTTACAGAAAAGTCTTCTACAATCCAGCCGTAAGGCGAATTTACATTGGTTCCAGCAATAGCGATGACAATTACATTTTCAGTGGCATTATAATACATTCCCATGGTATTGTCGGCATGTACAGAATTGGAAGTTGGATCGTTTGCATACACAATCGGTCCCCAAATTGCTTTCCAATCGCCAATAATTGATTTGGTTTCGGATAATACTTCACTTGCGATTTTGGTTACGTACGCTTGCATTTCAAGCATTCCGCTTTTGCAATCGGTTTGATTCCAAGATAAATTAGAGGCTGAATTTGTGGAAAATGATAAACTGTATATTTGTTGTAATAGTTCACTCGATGGATTCATAGTTTCTTTTCTAAATCATTAATACTAACTTAACAAAGAAACGGTTAAAAAAAAGCGTGTGTAAGATTACTTTTACGCGAAAACAAAATCACGTAGTTTTACTGATAAAGTTTTTTTTAAAAAATGAATTATAGAATGTTAAAATAAAGATAGTAATCTAAATAATTATTACATTTGTTAGAAATATACCAAATCTAAAACGAGTGAAACAAAAAATACTTTTTTTTATTTTATTACTTTCCTTAAGTACCGTTGTTATTGCACAAAATCGCGATAGTTCGGAAATTGCTGCTACTCAAGAAACGGTTTTCAACATTTCACCAAATCCAGGAATCAATGAGTTGAATATCAGACTTGCACAAAAAACAGAAGCGGCAGTTGAGGTATATAATTTACTAGGAAGAAAAATCTACACAGGAAAACTCACAGCAATGCACAGTGCTATTGATATCACGTCATGGAAATCAGGGATTTATTTGGTAAAAGTAATCACTGACAAAAAATCGATCACCAAACGATTTGTAAAAAAATAAACGGATTTTCAGTTGACAGTTGACAGTTATCGGCTGTCAGTTGTAAGAAATTAAAATTTTCACATTTAGTATTCAGTTGTAAACAAAAAGTATTTCTCAATACAATTTTCTACAAAAACTACTCAAAGTTGCGAATTGCTGAAGATTAAAAAATAATTTCACTTATAACTTTAACATTTTTTCAATTTAGAACTTCAACTTCATTTTTAACTTTGTTGTTTAGTAGTGTCAGATAAAATCCTTCACATTTTTTTGAAAAAGAACGTAGTCTTTAATGTGGTGTTTTGAAATTTAATTGGTATTACTAATACCATTTTCACTTTAAAGTTACCCACAAAAACTTGGGCTTTTTCCTTTATTCTTCAAAATAAAATTTAACCGTAGCTATGGCTATGCTTGCATTTTCTTTTTTGCTTAAAGAAAAAATAACTGCCTTTTTATGGAGTAATTTTAAAGCAAAACTGTTATAATTAGTTTATATTCTAACATCGTAGCGGTCTTTTATCTTAAGTCGGACAATAGTGTTTGTTATTCAAAAAAAAATACACAATTGATAACGTGTATCACATTGTGTATTTTTAGGCGTTTTTAAGAATAGTATCTAGATTTTTCTAAACATGATTTTTTCCTGCGTAAATTGATACGAAACATCAAGGAAAGCTCTTAATTTATTCCAATTACTATTTGGTTCGTCATAATTACTATAGAATTTTAACGTCTTTATTTTTAACAGATTACCTTCTACAGTTGCACTACTTTCAAAACCACCAGTTTCGTTTTTGATGCTTTTGCTTAGTTTGTCCAAACCAACCACTTTATAACCTTCTGGAATTTGAATGCTAATGTTGTTCTCGTATGATTTTGGATACGGTCGGTGAATAGCTTGCTTTCGGTCAATTTCATCTTGTGTTACAGAAACTTGTCCGCCAATTAACTTTCCAACTTCAAATAAATAATTATTTCCCGCTTTCTTTAACAGTTGATTCTTAATTACGAATCCTTGTTCAAACTGCAATGGATTTTCAGCACCATAGCGTCCCGTATTCGTGATTTTCAGGGTGTTTTCTTTTTCAATTTCTAAGTTATATTCGTCTAAAAGTCTTTGGTGAAGTACTTCTTTTTGGCGTTCTTTTAATTTATTAATCAACGCGTTGTATTCCTTACGATACCTTTCTTTTAGCTTCTTTTTACGCACATTATCAATATATCCTTTGGTTTCATACTTTGCGTAATCTTCATCAAGATAATTGAAAAAGAACAATACATCTTCTTGTGTAGACGTTTTTAAATGTCCGTAACAGGCTGATTTTTTTGTGAATGTAATTTCATCAAAAGTATCATTAAAGGTAACTTCTAAATTTTCAATGGTTTTATTATCGTCTGATTTTGAACTAGGAATAGTAGTAGTAGTGACACTGGAAAGTTTTTTATCATCATACGAATATTTCAACGCATACGCTTCTGTATTTTCAAACAACGGATTTATCGTTTCCAAGTTGCTATACGCATTATATATAGAAATATATATAGGTTTGTCTAAATTGACACGAACCAAGGTTTGTACTTCGCTCATAAATAATAAATCTTTGATATTTCCGTCCGCTCTATCTTTTGCGACAATAATATCAAATGGAATTTCATTTTTTCTCAAAAACGAACAGTATACAGAAACAAACCTGTTTGGATTGCTTAAAAAGAAATAGCCAGGGTTGGATTCATCCGTCAAAAAACCAATAATTTTAGTTTCCATCATTACTGAACCTTCAATATAACTTGTATAATAGTGATGTCTCAAATAGTAATACGCTTCCCGCACGAGTTCTTCTTTGGATAATTCCTTTTTTTTGAAGTATTTTGTAAACGATGTTGGCTCGTCTTTAAAACGCTCAAAAGTATTGTCATATACGGTCAATACTTCATCTTCGGTTACTTCTGATTTAATGGTTTTTTCCGATTCAGAGATAAAGTTGAATACATTTTTTTCAAAAGTTCCCGACCTTGAAAATGTTACTTGAAACTTAAAAAATGGCAATTCGCGCAGCGGAAAATACCAATATGGAAATTCTGTTTTTTCAATGTCATTCGCTTCCAACACATATCTACGATCGTTTCGTTTCTTAGTTTCTAATTGTTTTAATGCTGGCGCACCATTATAGCTATTAAAGTTTACAAAGAAATCATTTTCTGTATTGAATTTCAACAAGAATTTTTTTGTTGGATATTCATTGCTTAAAAAATTAGTAATTGGTTCAAAAGAATAACCGTTTTTCTCAATAAATGGTTCAATGGTGTACACATAATAATCTAAAATATCACCAATTTCAAGTCCTGAAATCGCTAATTTATATTCGTCATCTGTTTTTACAGCTTCTTCATTGACTTTAATTTCACGTTCGTCACCATTGGGTTTAATGATTTTTACACCAATGAATTTCTTTTCCCTTTTTCCCCAAAATCCTCTGCGAACTCGCAGGTTTTTTTCAAACGAAAACTCAGAATAATCTTCAATGGCAGCTTTGTCTAAAATCTTCACACGCATCCGAATAGAGCTTGTATACCGTACATTTTTACCAAATTTGTGATAATCATGGAAATACTCTTGATATAGAATCACCGCCGATTCATTGTTCCATTTTTCAGGAATAGTTACATTGTCTTTTTCTGTGTCAGATGCGCCCCAAAAAGTATTTTTTATTTCTTTTTCTTGTCGAGTTTGACTGTTTACTGAAATTGTAGTGAAAATGAGCAGACAAATGAATATTTTTTTTAACATAATGTAGCTTTATGATTTTACCAAGATTAATTGTTCTTGATAACTATTTTTAATTTCTTTTAATGTTTCGTTCCATTTTGCGAAGAATTTCTTAGAAATCAACGCGTTTTTGAAGGCAAAGTTTTTGTGATAAATGATTTTATTTCCTTTCACGGTAAAGTCAATAGAAACCTCAAAATCCTCTGTCGTAGCTTTGACTCCTTTGGGAAGTTCTTTTACTTTATATCCTTCCGGAATGTCTAATTCTATAATAGTTTCTAGACTTTTCTTGAACGAAAACGAATAATCATTTTTACGTTTTTCTAAATCTAAATACTTCAAATCTTGGTTGTGATCAATATCAATATAAATCTCGTTGTCAAAGGAAGACACTTTATTTTTAAGCACTAAATCATACGAAAGGGAAACATCTTTTTCTCGATTGCTTAAGTCGGAATTTGTAATGTTTTCAACGACATAATTTTTATCATCTTGCGTTAAAAAGCTCAATAAAACATCTTCTTTTTTATCATTTCCTATAGAATAATATCCATATAAAAAAGTGGCTCTGCTTTCGCCCTTATACGTTTTTTGAACGCTTCCTTTCAATTCTTCCTTATCAATCTTTAACTTTGAATGATAAATTTCTGTATTATCCGTAACGGTCGCTGAAGGAACTTTATCTAAAATAAAAGATTCTTTATCTTCAATCAAAACAGGTCGCCCTTGAATACGTTCGGCATATTCGCCAAACGAATTATACTTTTCTGTTCCGTCCAAGAAATACCGTTTTCCGTCTTTTAGCAACGTACAAATCATGTGATTGTCCACAGATAAATTTGGCGTAGAATAGTCATACGCAATTCGTTTTGTCCCAATCCAAGTAAGACGTGCGTCAAATCCAGCTTCTGTAAGCATTTGTTTTATCAGGTTTGCCATACCTTTACAATCGCCGTATTTCTTTTTAAAAACATTCTGAGATTCATCAGGTTTAAAACCTGCAATTCCGTCTTCAAACGCGATATAGCGAATATTATCTTGCACCCAATAATAGATGTTTTTTATTTTTTCTTCGTCAGTTTTTACACCTTCGGTTAACTCTTTCACTTTCGCTTTTAGACTTTCTGGTTTTTCATCCATACTGTCTACCAATGATTTATACCAATTGTACAAATCTTTTGTTTCGTTAAAAAGGGGTTGAGTTTTCTTTCTAAATTCGAATGATTTAGGTAATATCAAAATATGCGGTCTGTAATGTGAAGGTCCTAAAATATTACTCTCTTTAGGATCTGCTGGCATATTTGTAATGGTAAATGTATGTTCGGTTGCTTTGAGTTTTTCGTTACGTTTGCTTTCTTTTGCAATTTCATAACCTTCAAAATTATACTCTTTAATCTCCAAGTTTAACCAATCGGGAACCACTAAAGTTACTTTTTTCTGAACAATTGGATGTTGTTCACTAAAGTAAATTGATGTAAAATACTTAATGTCATTATAGTTCTTAATCAACCTGTATTCATACGAATAACCTTGCGTTGGAAAATCGACATTCATATATTTTACACGCGCATCATGATAAAACATTTCGTCACTTTGATAAAACTCATCTTTCACGAAAAAATTTGCACTCTTTTTATTTCGGTAGAGGACTTGAAATTTTTCAATGCTCGAAAAACTATCATAAAAAATATACTTTTGAATATCTGATCGCGAACTAATATTCATCAAATTTTCAGAAATACTTTGTTTTACGGTAACAGTTTGTTCTCTGTTTTCAATGCCAAAATTTATGATTTCATTGTAATCTAAAATAGCAACATCGTCATCTTTATAAACTTCTTTTAAAGTTTTTGCTTGTGCAATGTCTTCTTTTGTAGGATCAATTTTTCTTTGTGCGAGCAGTTGTGTACTGGTAAATAATAACAGGAGTAAGGAGCAATACGGAATGAGCTTCATTAATTTTTTTCGGTTTTAATTAGGCTATAAAAATAGACTTATTTTTTAAAACGTTAAAAAATACTTACAAAAACGTTAAAAAAACCTATTAGCACTTTATTTTAAGCTCACCTTCACCTTATACTTTTCTAACTCTTTCATATAATCGTTAGGTGTAAAATTTTCATGGTCAAATTCGGCAGTTCGTTTGCGCTTCATTTCCATACGTTTCAAGGCTTTCAAAAAGCGTTTAATGGCGGTTAAGTCATCCAGAATCAAGCCGTCAACTTCCAAACTATGTCCATGATCATCACGTGCCACCATCGTAAAATAGGACGAATTACAATGTTTCACAACGCCCGTCTGAATATTTTCTGCTTCTACACGAATTCCAACAACCATCGACGTTTTTCCAACATAATTAATAGAAGCGCGCATCGTTACCAATTCGCCAATCTCTATCGGATTCAAAAAATCGACAGTATCTACAGAAGCGGTCACACAATACGCTCTCGAATGTTTAGAAGCACAGGCAAACGCAATCTGGTCGAGTAACGAAAGAATATAACCACCGTGAATTTTTCCACTAAAATTGGAATGTGATGGCAACATCAATTCGGAAATTGTAATTCGGGATTCGTTTGCAGATTTGTATCGGATGCTCATAATGCTTGATTTTGCTGCTAAAAATAGCAAAATACTTTCACTTCCGTGAGATGGAACTCGCTAAAAAAACAATTTTTGGAGAAATCATACATCGGTTTAAAACGAATACTAAACCATGCCCGACGAATTCTAAAACGACAGACATTCTGCCATAGTTTCATTGGATATTTGAATCAACAAAAACAAAACAATCAAAAATCCAACACTATGAAACATATCTGTATCATCTTTATTGCGCTCATTTCCAGCTTCGGATTTGCCCAAAAAACAGAAAGCCCGTATTTAGAAGTCTTGACGCCAAACGCCATAATTCCATTGAAATCGACAAACGTTGATGTGAAAATTTCGGGAAACATCGCACAGGTTCACATCGCACAAACCTATCAAAACACAGGAAACATTCCGATAGAAGCAAAATACATCTTTCCACTTTCCACTCAAGCCGCTGTGCACAAAATGCAAATGACCATTGGCGACAGAACCATCAACGCAAAAATATTTGAAAAACAAGAAGCGCAACGTGTCTATGACAAAGCGTTAAAAGAAGGGAAAAGAGCCGCAAAACTCGATCAACATCGCCCAAATGTATTTCAAATGAACGTTGGAAACATCATGCAGAATGACCAAGTTACAATTGACATATATTACACAGAACTGCTCGTGCCAACCACAGGAACCTACGAATTTATATTTCCAACCGTTGTCGGACCACGATTTACAGGCGAAAATACGTCTGGCGAAAAGGCGTTCAATCAACCATATACAAAAAAAGGAATTGCGGATACGTTCAATTTTGATCTAAACGTTCAAATCAACTCCGGAATTCCAATCGCAGATGTTTCTTCCAATACGCACAAAATCAACGTCCACTATCCAAACATACGTATTGCGGAAATCGCGCTAAGCGAAGAAAACAAAAATCCATCGAATCGCGATTTCATTCTAAAATACAACATGCGCGGCAACGAAATTCAAGCAGGATTATTACTATATGAAGATCAAGGCGAGCAATTTTTTGCCTACATGATGGAACCGCCAAAAGCATCTGCAAACGTAAAAACCACCACAAAAGAATATTTGTTTATCGTAGATGTTTCAGGTTCTATGAATGGCTATCCGATGGAAGTTTCTAAAAAATTACTACGCAACTTATTAATCAATTTGCCAGAAACAGATCATTACAACATTCTACTATTTGCAGGCGGTTCGGTGGTTTTGTCAGACAAACCGTTAGCATGTACCAAAGAAAACATTCAGAAAGGAATCAATTTCTTAACCAATGAACGCGGCGGTGGCGGAACACAATTGCTAAACGCACTCAAAAACGCTTACGCATTACCACGAATAGATGCCACAAGTGCACGATCAATGGTAGTTATTACAGATGGTTATGTAAGTATAGAACGAGAAGCTTTCCAAATGATTGAAGAAAATTTAGGGCAAGCCAATGTATTTACGTTCGGAATTGGTTCGAGTGTGAACCGATATTTGCTAGAAGGCATGGCAAAAGTAAGCAATAGCGAATCGTTTATTGTTACTGACATGAACGAAGCAAACGCAGTTGCCGAAAAGTTCCGTAATTACATAAAATCGCCTTTACTAACGCAAATCCGAATCAAAGCAGACGGTTTTGATGTCTATGATGTAACGCCAAGTAGCATTCCGGATGTATTTGCATCACGACCAATACTAATTTTTGGAAAATACAGAGGTGAAGCCAACGGTACGTTAACCATTACAGGACAAAGTGGAAACGGCATTTTTCAAAAAGAATTCAAAGTTGCCGATGGCATGTTGAGCAAAGACAATGAAGCACTTCGCTATTTATGGGCACGTAAAAAAATAGAACGTTTGGACGACTACAAAAGACGTTTTAATGATAATACAAAAGCAGCAGTTATCGAACTTGGATTAAAGTACAATTTGGTTACGCAATACACGTCGTTTGTCGCCGTGGATAATGAAATGGTGAATAAAAATGGACAGCAAAAAGTCGTGAAACAGCCGTTGCCAATGCCGCAAAATGTCAACAATAGCGCAGTTGGTGCGGAAGCCTCTGTAAAAGGAAAAACGATCATTAAAAAGAAAACGGCAAAAAATAATAATGAAAAAGCAACAACTTGGTTTCGAGAAAACTATACCAAATTCATTGAAAAATACTTAAAAAAGTATGATGGTATTCGTGTAGAAATAGGCGAGAACGGCGAACTTTTAAAAGTTGAAATCTTAGTCAACGGCACTTGGATTACGAATGAAGTGGTGATGGAACAACTCAATTTAATGGTTGTAAAAGAAGTATTTACCCTTGGAAAAAAAGTTACCATTACCATTAAAAAATAGTTCAATGAAAATGTTAGTTAGTTTAGTTTTGATGTGTTGTTCGGTTTTCGCTTTTGCGGGAACTGAAACAACGCAACTTAAAGCTCAAAAACCGCAACCGTTGGTTTTTATCGCAGGATTTGATGAAGGCGATAATACGTATTACACGAATGCAGCCACGTATTTTCACAACGAAAACTATCAAGTGGTTGAAAATGTGTATAGTTTGGCAGAAATCCTAGCTTGGTTGCGTTTGCATTACGATGCTGAATTATACAGCGACATTCATATCGTGAGTCACAGTAATCCGTGGCGAGGTTTGTCAATGAAAACGAGTGAAGTAGGCGAGCGCATCACCTTAGAAAATCTAGCGGAAGCGGTACAAAGCAACGAAATTGTTCCGTTAGCGGAAAACTTCTTGCCGAAAGGCTCAAAAATCATCTTTCATTCTTGCGGATTGGGCAAAAATAGAACGCTTTTAGTCAATTTAAAAAAGGCAATGACACACGATTCAAAAGTGAACATTTACGCATCAGAATTATTTAATGTGTTTGGCGGAAAATATGCCGAACATTACTTAGCAAAAACCTATTACGGTTATTATCCAACAGCGCATTCGCCAGGACCAAAAGCGTTGGCGAGCGAATTCAAACAGCACTATCCAACCGTAAATGCAGACTGGGAAACCATTTTAAAAACACGTACGGAACAGTTGCCAGGCGAATTATACACCTATCGATTTAATATTCCTGTGGAATGGGAATTTGAATTTGAAGAAGCTTCAGACATTCCAAATTTTGAAAATAAACAACAAATCATGGATTGGATTTCCGAACATGAGGAATTGGCAAACACAATTAAGGAATTCAACATTCCGATAGAAAAATTCCGATGGTTGACAAAAGTTCGTGGAAATACATTAATTATCAAAGGGAAAACTACGGTTTTGTGTGTGATGCAACCTGTGATGAAATCAAATACAATCGAATATTTGACGATTGATATTGACGGAATTAATTATACGAAAGTGTAAAAAAAAAAAGTAATCTTTATCAAAGTACAATGAAATGCGAACCAAGCGTTGAATTGTACTTTTTTCTTTTTTAAAAGTATTCAATTTGATGATTTTCGACGAATTCTAGATAACTCTTAACGAATACTAAAGCTGTCCAAAATCTTCATCAGTTTCATTGCATATTTGAACTATAAATCAAGTATAACAGTTTAAAACAAATAATTATGAAACGTACAACATTTACAATTGCAGGTTTAGTAGCAATGACATTTATAGCTTGCAACACAGAAACAAAAAAAGAAGTAACTTCAACAACACAAGAAAAAGTAGCGGTAGAAACTACGACTCAGTTTGAAGAAAAAGCGATGGAAGATTGCATTGCGTATGCAAAAATAATGAATGACATTAAGTTGATGGAAGCCGCAGCTTTGCAACGTGAAAAAGACAGTATTGCTGCCGCAGAATTATCATTAAAAGAAGCATTGGCAAAAGCCGAAGCCGCAAAGAAAAAAAGAGTAGCTACACCAGAAGAATTGGCGAAAAGAGCACAAGAAGCAGAACTTTGGTTTGAAACAAATTATGGAATCGCGGTAAAAACATACCATCCAAATTATGAAGGTTTACGAGTTAAATTGACCACTGAAGGTACAATTTATGAAGTGCAAATGTTAGTGAATGGCGAATGGAAAGAAGATCCACAATTAATGAATCACTTAGCAAAAGTAAAAGTAACAAAAGACTTAGCCCCTGGAAAAGCAGTCGCAATTATGGTGAAAAATGCGTAATGAGCTATTTATCGAATGAGCGGAAACGTCACAAAAAACACCTTGTCAAACTTGTTGATGAGGTGTTTTTTTGTAGTATTGAAAAGTTAGTATTGGGTATTGAGAGAAAAAACGATTTCTCGATAGTTCTGCTGAGTTTATCGAAGTGCAATTTTTACTAAAAATCACTCAAAATAACGTATTGAAATTATTTTTTAACATTGAACATTGAATACTGAGACTGACAACTGAAAACCGCTTATTCCAACTGTTTTGCTTCTTCATTTTCGTCATTTTGTTTGGCACGTTTTAGGATAGATTCTGGAAGTGCTTTTTTAGCTTTTGCGCCCATTTTCTTAATCTTTTCAATACTTGAAATGATATTTCCACGACCTTCAAATAGTTTGTTCATGGCAGCAGAATAATCCGATTTTGTCGAATCAATCTTTTTGCCAATTCCGATGAGGTCACTCATAAAACCTTCAAATTTATCGTATAAGGATCCTGCTTGACGCGCAATTTCAATTGCATTTCGTTGTTGTTTTTCGTTATTCCACATCGTGTCAATTGTTCGCAGTGTTGCAAGCAATGTTGTAGGTGTCACAATAACAATATTTTGCTCAAAAGCTTTGCTGTATAAAGTGCTGTCTTCATTAATGGCAACCGCAAACGCAGGTTCAATCGGAATAAACATCAATACAAAATCAGGACTTTCTATTTCGTAAATATCTTCGTATTTTTTCGCAGAAAGTTGATCTATATGTCGTTTGATAGACGTTAAATGTTCTTTTAAATTCAGCGCGCGTTCTTCATCTTCACTATTTACAAATCGTTCATACGCGGTAAGTGAAACTTTGGAGTCAATCACCATTTTTTTGTTGTTTGGCAAATTGATAATGACATCGGGTAATGCACGCGAACCGTCTTCCCGAGAGAAATTTTGTTGCACCACATATTCACGATCTTTTTCTAAACCACTTTTTTCCAGCACGCGCTCCAAGACCAATTCGCCCCAATTTCCTTGCATTTTACTATCACCTTTTAAGGCTTTTGTAAGATTGACAGCTTCCTGACTGATTTGAATATTGGCTTTACTCAGTTCCGATAGTTTTTCGCGTAAGGCAGAATGAATACTGATGTTTTCTTTTTGACTGTCTTCTACTTTCTTTTCAAAAAGTTGAATTTTTTCTTGAAGTGGCGTCAAAATGTTTTTAATATTCTCTTTGTTTTGTTCGGTAAATTTAGATGATTTTTCTTCCAGAATTTTATTGGCGAGTAATTCAAAATCTTTGCGAAGTTGTTCTTGCTGAACTTTTACTTGTTCATCGCGTTCTTGAAATTTTTCGTATAAACTTTCAAATTCAGAGTTTTTTCGAGCGAGTTCAATATTTAAATTGTCTTTTTCTCGACGAATTTCTTCGCGTTCTTGCTCTGTTTTGGCTAAATTTTCTTTGATACTTTGCAATTGTTGTTGAAACGACTCGTGTTGTTTTGCAATTTCGTTATCCATCGATATTTTTAAATCGTCAAATTGTGATTGTAATTGACGATTTCGTTCGTGTAAACCTTCTTGTTGCGCTTTGGTTTTGAGATTTCCAATGTACATTCCTAAAAAAATACCAACGGCTAAAAATACCACAATGAGTAGTATGTAAATAACGATTTCTGACATGAATTTGATTTTGCGTAAAGATACTATTTTGTATCGATTGTAGATTTATGATTTGTAATTTTTGAAGTCGTTTATTTCAAGAAAATAATAGTACTGTATCATTTTTCGAAAGTTGTACTTCTTTTTCAAACTGTAAGCCAAGTTTATTCAATAAACCAATAGAAGCTATATTTTTTGGATCGGTGATAGCAACGATTTTGCCAATTTGCAATGTTTTTTGGGCATATTGCAAGGTGGCTTTGGCAGCTTCAAACATGTATCCATTTCGTTTATATTCAGGCAATAACGCAAAGCCAATGTCAATATCGTCCAATGAATCTCTGTTGACCAAACCGCACATGCCAATAGGTTCTTTGGTTTTTTTGAGTTGCATCAACCATAAACTAAAACCATTTTTTTTGTAACTCTTTTGTAGACTATTTTGAATATATTCTTCAGCAACTCCATGTGTACGAATATTTTTATCACCAATGAACTTCTGCCATGAAGACGTATTTACCAATTTTAATACAAATTCAGCATCTTCGAGTATAAATTCACGTAAGCGTAAACGATCTGTTTCAAGTATAAATTTCAAAATAGTAGTATGTAATTTTTCTAAATGTATCAAATTAAATCACAAACAAAAAACACTCATAAAATTATTTTGGCACGGAAGTTGAATTATCGTAAAATGTAACGCGGTGAGGACATTACACAGAGCTAGTTACTGAACGTAAAGAGAGTCGCATTACATTTTGGTTGGTTTGTCTTATCCTAAAAAACCATTACAGTTTTACAGGATTTAAAAGAAAACCTCAGATATGACAGCTGTTTTATCTGAGGTTTTCTTTCTATGAGTAATCCGTTATAAAGGTAAAAATACTAAACTACTAATTTTTGCACTTTTTTATCATTTTAGTTGTAATGATGAAAAAGTATAAAATAGACTCATCTTGACTTTTTCTATTCCCTAAAAAATGGTGCAAATCCGTTCATATTTTGTTGCTTTTTTTAGTCGTATCGATGCTATGACTTTCAAAAAGTGCAGTATCTGAATATATTTCTACTCATTTTAGGTCAAATATTAAAAGTCAAGATGAGTTCAATATCATTCTTATGAATTTAGACTATATTAGTGGTTGTTTCAAAAATCTTTTTTGTTAATTTAGTTCATATTTAATCTTAATATTTTAATAAGTAGCATTGGCTGAAGTGTTTAATATTGAAGACTTTCAAGGTGTTCCCCAAAAGTATAGAATGAAAAAAGCATTAATTTTCTTACTATTCACATTTATTATTTCATTAGACTGTCATAGTCAATTTTCTCCTAGTATTACTAATTATTCTATAGCAGAATATCATGCTGGTAATCAGAATTGGGATTTAGGAAGATCTGATGACGGAAAAGTGTATGTCGCTAATAATGTGGGTTTGTTGGAGTATAATGGTATAAGTTGGAAATTATTTCAGTTACCTAACCAAACAACAGTAAGATCAGTATTTGCATATAATGATTTTATTTTCACGGGTTCCTTTGAAGAGTTTGGGTATTGGAAAACGAATGAATATGGGGAGTTAATTTATGCATCATTGAGCAACTTGATAAAATCTCAGATTGCACCTAATGAAGAAATATGGCAAATTTTAAGCTACAAGGATAAAATTATATTTAGATCTTTTGCCAGTATCTATATATATGATTTTAAAACTTTAGACAGAATTTCCTCTGATTCGGCAATTATATCGTTGTCTTTGGTTGATGATGATTTATTAGTGTCTACTTTAAATAATGGAATATACAAACTCGTAAATAAGAGTTTGATACACTTCTTTTCTAATGAAATTTTTAAGGATACTAATATCATCTCTATTGTAAAAGAACAAAATCGATACTTAATAATGACTTCGTTAAAAGGAAGTTATTATTTGGATTCTGGTAAACTCACACCTACGAAATATGCTTTCAACGATAAGATAAAGCAACATCAGTTAAACAAGTTCTCTATACTTGATAATGGAGATATGATCTTGGGAACTATAAAAGATGGCATTTACATCGTAGACAGTAAGGGTAAAATAAAGTTTCATATAAATAAAGAAAATGGACTTTTGAACAATACAGTACTAGGTCAATTTCTAGATAACAATAATAAGTTATGGCTTGGTCTTGATAATGGAATAGCAACAGTTGATTTAAAGAATACAAACTATTTTTTTAATGATATTTCAGGGAAGTTAGGAGCTGTATATGATATTGTCAAATATCAAGGTTTATTGTACATAGGAACCAATACAGGACTTTTCTATTTAGATAAAAGTAATAAGTTACAATTTATAGATGGTTCTCAAGGGCAGGTTTGGGATTTAAAAATTATAGATAACTATTTATTTTGTGGTCATAATGAGGGAACTTTTATAGTCAATAAAAGTGAAATAAAACAGATATCTGACTTTAATGGAGGATGGACTATTCATAAAGTACCTGAACATGAAAATGTATACGTTCAAGGTACGTATGCTGGCTTGGTAAAATTTCAATTGCGAAATGGCAAATGGGAAACCAAACATTTGGGAAAAACTACAATCCCTTCGAGATTTTTAGTATTTGAAAACCCGTATACTGCATGGGTAGCACACGCATATAAGGGTGTTTACAAAGTCAATTTCAACAAATCCTATGATACCATAACTAAGATTATTAGTTATGCAGAAAAAGGGTTAGATTCTGAGTATAACCCAAGAGTTTATAATTTAAAAAATGATATCGTTTTTAAAACCAATTACGGCTGGCAAAAATATGAGCCGATGTTAGATTCTATCATTCCTTTTGATTTGTTAAATGATAAGTTTGGCAAAAACACCTACATAATATCAGAAGCGTCTATGAACGCTATTGTCCTAAAGGATGAATCTGGGATTATACGATTTATATATAGTAATCATCCTGATGAAGAAATAAAAATAAACAACAGTTTCATAAAGAACAGGTATATAATAGATTATGAACATGTCTCAAAAATTGACAATTCATTGTATGCTCTAAACCTAAATAATGGTTTTATACTTATTGATAGTACTACCAGAGATTCAGTCAAGATTTTTAAACCAAAAATAGAATCTATCCGAATAAATGACGAAGCAATTCTATTATCAACGATCAATAGTGAAGGCATTGAACTAAAACATAGCGAAAGTATAGATATAGAACTTTCTTCATCCCACTCTGAAAATCATTTTTTCGAATACAGTATACCTTCATTAAGCAAAGAATGGTTTAAAGTAGAGAAAAGTAACCTCAGACTAAATAATATCAATTACGGTTTATATGACATTGTTTTGAGAGCAAAAGATGATTTAAATAATACATCTGAAGAATTGCTCATAAAATTAGACATATCACCTCCATGGTACAAAGGAACACCAGGAATAACATTATATGCGTTACTAATAGTAGGGCTAATAGGATTATTTTATTACTTACATCAAAGAAAAATTCGTAAAGAACAACGTTTGATACAAATTAAATACCAAAGGGAGCAAAATAAACTCCTGAGAGAAAAAACGCTGGAAAACGAAAAGCATATTGTAATAGTAAAGAATGAATCATTACAAAATGAGATAAAAATAAAAAGTAAGCAATTAGCAAACAATGCTATGGCCTTGGTTAAGAAAAATGAAGTACTACAAGATATTAAAAATGAGTTGACTTCGAATAAAGAGAGCTTTCAAGATCAGTACTCCTACAAAAAACTGATCAAGAAGCTAAATAATTCTATTGAACACGAAGATGAATGGGAAGTCTTTGAAGAAAATTTCAATCAAGTGCATGAGGAATTTTTTACAAAGTTAAAAGAACAATATCCTATACTAACTCCAAAAGATTTGAAAGTTTGCGCCTACATCAAAATGAATTTAGCAAACAAAGAAATTGCACCATTAATGAATATTTCTGTAAGAGGCGTAGAAACACACAGATACCGTCTAAAGAAGAAATTACGTTTAGAAAATGACACTTTATTAGCGGATTATTTATTAAATATTAAATAAACACTATATAAAATTGTGAAAACCTCACTTTTGCACTACTTCATTACTACGTCATTTTATTAAAAAACAGTCTTTTTAGGTATTCATCTTTCAATTTTACACTACGTCAGCTTACTATTTTGCTAGCTTTTCAGGTTATATGAAATTTTGGCGTAATTAAAGTGTAAATCTATATTTATAAAGTTTGTTAATAAGATCATAAATTGCTGAAATAAATCAACAATTCTATTTAATTAATTATGAAAGCTAAACTCAGTATATTATTATTTTGCTTTGCTCTGGTTTCTTGGAGTCAACAAAAAAATATAAGCGGCGTAGTAACATCTGCCAATGATGGTATGCCATTATTAGGTGTAAGTGTGATTGTCGATGGTACATCTAGAGGAAAAACGACTAACTTTGATGGAGAGTATTCAATTACTGTTCAATCAGGAGAACAACTAACTTTTAGTTTTTTGGGTTTCAAATCTCAAACCATTAAAATCCTTGATCAGACAATTATTAATGTAGCCTTAGAAGAGGATGCAAAATTTCTAGATGAAGTAGTTGTTGTAGGTTATGGTACTCAGAAAAAAATAGATTTAACAGGAGCAATTTCAACTGTAAAATCAGAAGATATTGAAAAAACGCCAAACAGTAATATTGTACAGGCATTGCAAGGGAAAGTTGCAGGATTGCAAATTACAAGTAATGGTTCTCCAGGCGCAGGTCCTTCGGTAAGAATACGTGGAGTTAATTCTTTTTCTGCAGGAGGAAGTCCTCTGTATGTTGTTGACGGAGTATTTTATGATGATATTGACTTTTTAGATACCAGTCAAATTAAAACCATTTCGGTCTTAAAAGATGCATCATCCATAGCTATTTTTGGACAAAAAGGTACTAATGGTGTTATTGTAATTGAAACCAAAAAAGGTAGATTGCAAAGTAAGCCTACGTTTACATACAGTGGTTATACTGGTTATCAAAGAGCTCAAAATGTTGTTAAAATGGCAAATGCGGAGCAATTTGTAACGATGGCTCTAGAATCTGGTTCTCAGGCAGATATCGAATTTGTAGAAAATGCTATTCAACGCTATGGGAGAAGTAGAATCAATCCAAACATTCCAGATGTAAATACTGATTGGTATAAAGAAATTTTAAGAGTAGCACCCATTTCAAGTCATAATTTTGGTGTTACCGGAGGTACAGAAAATGCTACTTACGGTGTTAACATGAGCTATTTCTCTCAAGAAGGTATTTTGGATATGGAGAATGAATATGAACGATTTAATATTCAATCAAATCTAGAAGTTAATCTATCAGAAAGGTTTAGAGTTGGAGCTAATGCTATATTTAGTAACAGTACAAGGTTTAATCCTGAAAATGGAGCTTGGTTTCAGGCATATTTTGCTGTACCAATTCTTCCGATATTTGATACGCAAAATGAGGACGCTGAGCCAATAGCTTTTTCCGATGCTACAGTTCTAGGTTACAGAGGTTCTCAGAATCCATTTCCTGTAATGAATTATAATAATAACAGGGTAAAACAAAGGCGTGTTTTAACGAGTGTTTTTATCGAATATGATTTAATACCAGATAAATTAAAGTTTAGAACATTTTACAGTCATGACTACAATACAACGTCTGAAAGAAATGTAAGATTACCTTATTTTATATCTGAAAATTCACAGCGTGCTGTATCCTCTATTAGGAGAGCCGAATTTAACTCTTCAAACCAATACTTTGATAACATCTTAACATATTCGGATGCTTTTGGAGACCATAATCTAACGGCTATCGCAGGAGCTTCCTATAGAGATCAACAATTTGAAACACTCCAAGCAACCGGTGATGATGTTACTGGGATTGATTTTGAAAGTTCTTGGTTTTTAGATTTTGCAGATCCAGGATCATTCGCAAATCAAGTAAGAGGAAATGGCGATCGTTTATACTCAATTGCCTATTTATCAAGAGTGGAGTACAACTATAAAAATAAATATCTATTCAATGCAACATATAGATATGAAGGAGATGGAAGATTTCCAAAAGAAATTTGGTTAGGTACGGGTAGTATTGGTGCCGGTTGGGTAATATCTGAGGAAAACTTCATGAAGGATATCGGTGTTATTGACTTCTTAAAACTACGAGGAAGTTGGGGACAGTTGCCAAACGGAGCGCTCACAGGAAGTGCGGGTACAAGAACCGTATCAACGTTAACTACAGCAATTAATGATCTTTTAACCAACGGTATTATAAGTACAAATAATTTCACTAATTTAGAAAGAGAAATACTAGAAGAAACTAACGTAGGAATTAGTGCTAAACTTTTTGATAACAGATTATCTCTAGAGGCTGATTATTATGTAAGAAATACAAAAAGACTAGTAATTCCTGTAATACAACCTATTGCGGGGAATACAGTTTTGCAAAATGCTGGAGAAATGCGCAACACAGGTTTTGAAATCGCTGCCGGTTGGAGTCAACGTCTCAATGATAATTGGAGTTTTTCATTAAACGGAAACATTGGAACACTGAAAAATGAAATGACTAAAATCAACAATAATCTTGGTTATTTAGATACGGGAAGCGCAGAATTCCGTCAAAGATCCATCGTAGGAGAACCTGTTGAGGCATTTTTCGGATTAGAAGTAGAAGGTGTATATCAAAATGATGAGCAAGTAGCGAATGATCCAATTGCTGTAGACAATAATTTAGAGCCAGGTGATTTGATTTACAAAGACCAGAATAATGATGGTGTAATTGATGATCAAGATAGAACAGTCATAGGATCTTACTTACCAGAATTTACCTATGGTGGAAGTCTACAAGTTTCGTATAAGAATTTTGACTTTTCTTTGGCAATAGCTGGTCAAACTGGGAATGAAATTCTCAACCGTAAACGAGGAGAAGTAATTTTTACGAATGACACCAATTTGGATGCAGACTTTGCAATTAACAGATGGCACGGTGAAGGAACTACTAATTCCTATCCATCTTCTGCTGGACGTAGAAAAGCGTGGAACCAAAGATTAAGTACATTTTTTATAGAAGATGGTTCATTTTTTAGAATTCAAAATGTGCAATTGGCGTACACAATACCACTTAAAAAACTTGGGGAAAATATGCCTGAAGTAAAACTAACATTTACCGCAGAACGCCCTCTAACAGTATTTAAATATAACGGTTTTAATCCAGAAGTGGCTAACGGAGTAGATAGACAAACATATCCAGTACCGGCTATATACACCTTTGGAGTAAATATTAAACTATAAAAAGAGCAATATGAAAAATTTAACACAAAAACTCAAATTATTGCCATTTATGTTCGTGGCTTGTATTGTACTATCTTCTTGTAATGATTTACTAGAAGAAAATGACGGACAGTTGGCAACTGGCGACTTAGACTTTACGAAAACTGAAGACATGATATTGCCGCTTGTCGGAGCATACGCAGTTACATACTCAAGAGGATGGGAAGATCCACTTTTGGTAGGTGTACGAGGCGATGATGTAAACGCAGGTGGATTAGGAGATCAACCCTTATTTGCTGAAACTGATTTATTCAACTACGACAACGGATTTTGGATGTACAATCAAGTTTGGGAAAACTTTTATGGAGACATTCTAGATATCAACAACGCACGCGAAACTATTGAGCAATATAAAGAATTTGCTACGGGCGAAAATATCGCTTTAGCAGACCAATATATTGCAGAAACAAAGGTTTTGAGCGGTTTTCAACACTTACAAATGTCCAAACTCTGGAGCGATATCTTTATCATTACTTCTACAAATGTTGAACAAGAACTAGACAATGGCGTATTTACAAAAGAAGAAGTGATGCTTTACATATCAAACTTAATGGATGAAGCGATTCCGTTTTTACCAGATGCAAGACCCAATGAAAGAACTGATCTTCCTGGAGGAGTAACAAAATACACGGCTCTTGCCATAAAAGCGATGGCAAACTTAGAGTTGGAAAATTACCAAATGGTGGCAGATGCAACTGGTGAAATAATTAACTCTAATAGGTTTATGCTTTACCCTGATTTCTATGAGCTTTTCAAAAAACCGGGACAACTAAGCAATGAAAACCTTTTTGAATTACAATTCTCTGATTTCAACTCAGATTCTGGTCCAGTAAGCAATCACTTATACGCACCTTTTGGTCCATCCAATTGGGACCCGATTGTGCCAACAGCTTCTGGAGGTTGGGGATTTTATGAGCCAAGTCTAAAGTTTATCAAATTCATGATTGATCGAGGAGAGCAAACAAGACTCGTAACGAGTGTTAACTTTACGCCAAGAGGAATAGATGAAATAATGCAAGATCCTAATTATACAACATTACCTAATTATATATCCAATGTAACACCAGATGATGATGTATTCAATAACTATCCAAGAGCAATGTTTGGTAGTGGAAAACATTACTTGCCATCAAATCAATTAACTTCTGGTAGAAACAGTTATGGTTCGGGTAAAAACTTTATTGTCATTCGGTATGCTGAAATACTGTTAATGTATGCTGAGTCATTGACTCGTGGTGCAAACGGCAACGGTATTACTGCGGACCAAGCTGTCAATATCGTAAGATCCAGAGTAGGAATGCCTTCACTTTCTGGAGTAACAGCACAAGATGTACTCGATGAAAAATTTGCAGAATTGGCTATGGAATGGGGTATTCGTTACTTTGATATGATCAGATTAAATGAATTTAGCGAATTAAGCTACGAAGGACGAACATTCACAGAAAATGATAAATTTTTGCCGTATCCTCAAGAACAATTAGACTTATTACCATTAGAACAAAATTAATAACAAAGAAAATGAAAAAAATAGTTAAATATAGCTTTGGAGTATTACTATTGGTACTAATGCTTTCCTGCGAAGATGGGATTGATCCAATAACAGAAGTAGATCCGGGACCAGATACAGGCGCGCCCATTGTAACAATAGAAAAACCTGTAGATGGTTTCTCAATTCAGGTACCTGAGCCTGTAACTTCCATTGCAATCAAATTTAGAGTCGAAGACGATATAGAAATAGGATCTGTAAGTGTAAAACTAGACGGGCAAGAAATTGCTTCCTATACTGAATTTGTAGATTACAGAATATTTTTAGAAGAGTTTACTTATGACAATATCACAACAGGAGAACATATTTTAGAAGTTTCTACCACAGATTTAGTAGGGAATGTCACTACATCAGTTGCTAACTTTAGTAAAGAGCCACCATATACTCCATTGTATCCAGGTGAAACTTTCTACATGAATTTTGACGGTAGCTACAGTGAACTAGTTACTTCTACAGACGCAACTGAAGTCGGAAACCCTAGCTTTGCCCCTGAAGCTCGCGTAGGTTCAGGTGCGTATGCTGGAGCTGCAAATTCTTACCTAACATTCCCAACCAATGGTCTATTGGCTAATGAATTCAGCGCTTCTTTTTGGTTAAAAGTAAATGCTGCACCAGATAGAGCAGGTGTTTTAGTCATTGGTCCACCAGATGTAGATAATCCTGATGCACAAAATAACAGAACAAGCGGATTTAGATTCTTCCGTGAAAATGCCGGTGGTATGCAACGTTTCAAACTAAACATTGGAACAGGAAGTGGAGAAGCATGGTTTGATGGTGGTGCAGCTGCTGATGTAGATCCTAATGCGGATGAATGGGTTCATTTTGCGTTTACAATTTCTGGAACTGAAGCAGTTGTCTATAAAAACGGAGAAATTGTAAGTCAAAATGCTTTCTCAGGTGTAGATTGGACAGGTTGTGACATACTATCAATCATGTCAGGAGCACCAAGATTCACAGGTTGGGGACACAATGCCGATGAAAGCTATATGGATGAATTGAGAATTTTCAACATAGCATTAACTCAAAATGATGTAATAGAATTAATAGCGCAAGCGGATGAAATATTTAAGTTAAACTTCAATGGAAGTTATACAGAAAGTTACAGTGACGAAGACTGTACTGAAGTTGGAAATCCTGGGTTTACCTCTGATGCCTTTGAAGGAACTAGCGCGTATGAAGGTGCAGCAGACTCATACTTAACGTTTCCTACAGATCAATTATTATCGAATGAATTTTCAGCAGTCTTTAACTACAAAGTCAATGCTGATCCAGATAGGGCTGGTATTCTAGTCATTGGTCCACCAGACGTGAATAATCCTGATGCACAAAATAACAGAACTAGCGGATTTAGATTCTTCCGTGAAAATGCAGGTGGTATGCAACGTTTCAAACTAAACGTTGGAACTGGAAGTGGAGAAGCTTGGTTCGATGGTGGTTCAGCAGCCGATGTAGATCCGACGAATTCACAATGGGTGCAAATGGCATTCACAATCTCAGATACAGAATGTGTAGTATACATCGATGGTCAAATTGTAAGTCAAAATACGTTTCCTGGTGTAGATTGGACGGATTGTGATATTCTCTCTATCATGTCTGGCGCACCAAGATTTTCTGGCTGGAATCACTTATCTGATCAAAGTGCTATGGATAATTTAAGAATTTACAAAAAAGCACTATCGCAAGCTGAAATTCAGTCGATGCTTTAAGATTTTAAAACCAAAACATATTATAAAAAGTGTTATTTGAATTTTGAATTAGTCTCTCTACTGCTTTAGCTGGATTTATAAAACAAATGCAGCTAAAGTTTTTTCAATAAACCATTCTAATGAAAATAGGCAAACAAAAACATACATTCATTTTTTTGATAGTGATACTTTCTTGCATAGTAAGTTGTGAAAAAAGTGCGAAGTCCAATAAAAACGTAGCATTGACATCGGTTGAAACAGCTAAAACTAATATAAGTGATGAACAGCTTTTAGATACCATACAATACCAAACATTTAACTATTTTTGGGAAGGTGCAGAACCGAATTCAGGATTAGCAAGAGAACGTTTGCACATGGATGATGTGTATCCAACATCACCAAAAAATACGGTTACTACTGGAGGAAGCGGTTTTGGGCTTATGGCAATATTAGTAGGTGTTGAGCGTGGTTGGATATCCAGAGAAGAAGCACTAAATCGATACTTAAAAATAGTGAATTTTCTAGAAAAAGCTGATCGCTTTCATGGAGCTTGGCCTCATTGGATTGATGGTGAAACAGGGAAAGTTCGCCCATTCAGTAAAAAAGATGATGGTGGCGATTTAGTAGAAACAGCTTTTCTTGTACAAGGTTTATTAACAGTTTCAGAATATTTCAAAAATGGTAACGAAAAGGAAAAAGAACTCGTAGCCAAAATTGATAAACTCTGGAAAGAAGTAGAATGGGATTGGTATACAAAAGGAGGCGAAGATGTTTTATATTGGCATTGGTCACCAAAGTTTGGCTGGGACATGAATTTCCGAGTAGGTGGTTACAATGAATGCCTAATTATGTATATACTTGCAGCAGCTTCACCTACGTATTCTATCTCTAAAGATGTCTATGAAAAAGGCTGGGCGAAGAATGGAAATATAATATCAGATGATACATATCTGGGTGAAGAGCTAGTTTTAAATTATTACGAACATAGCGACGCACCAATTGGTCCTTTATTTTGGGCACATTACTCCTACTTAGGACTAAACCCTAAAGGACTTTCAGACCAATATGCAGACTATTGGAAATTGACACAGAATCATGCCAAAATTCACTATAAATATGGCGTTGACAACCCAAAAAAGTTCAAAGGGTATGGAGATAGTCTTTGGGGACTGACTTCCAGTTATTCCGTAAAAGGATATTACGGGCATAGACCTGGAAATGATATAGGTGTCATCGCTCCAACAGCAGCATTATCTTCATTTCCATACACTCCAAAAGAAAGCATGAAAGTATTAAGAAATATTTATAAAAATCATGATAGCTTAGTTGGTAAATATGGTCCTTATGATGCCTTTAGTTTTGAGAATAATTGGTATCTGCCAAGATACTTAGCTATTGACCAAGGACCAATTCCTGTAATGATAGAAAACTACAGGACAGGTTTACTTTGGAACTTATTTATGAAAAACAAAGACGTGCAAAACGGTTTAAGAAAACTAGACTTTACCTACGAAAACAAAAACTAAATGAAAAAACTCAGTTTCATATTTATACTTACATTACTACTCAGTTGTGGAAGTGACGATGGTCCTGGTTATCAAGAACCATACGATCCAAATGCTGAAGATCCGGTAGTAATAGATCCATTAACAGAAGAAGAACTCATGGATGTAACCCAAGAAGAAACCTTTAAATATTTTTGGGATTATGCTGGAACAAATTCTGGAGGAGCGAAAGAACGTTACCATCCAAATGATCCTTCAAATAGTCAAAACGTCATTACAACTGGAGGAAGTGGTTTTGGATTGATGGCGATTCTTGTGGGAATAGAACGTGGGTATGTTTCACGATCAGAAGCAGTACAACGCTTAACAGATATCCTAGATTTTTATGAAAATGCAGATCGTTTTCACGGAGCTTGGCCGCATTGGTTAGACGATAATAGTGGAGCTGTAATTCCTTTTAGTGCGCAAGATAACGGCGGTGATATTGTAGAAACAGCATTCCTTGTACAAGGATTAATTTGCATAAAAGAATATTTCAAAAATGGAACAACCGAAGAGCAAGCCATAGCAAACCAAGCCGATACACTTTGGAAAGGTGTCGAATGGGATTGGTACACGAACAATCAGAACAAATTAATATGGCATTGGAGTCCATCAGATGATTTCGCAATCAATCTAGAATTAAAAGGATATAACGAAACACTCATTGCGTTTATTTTTGGTGCGGCATCGCCAGATCATGCAATTCCAACAGATGTGTATCATCAAGGTTGGGCGAGCAATGGCAACATTGTTTCATCTTCAAATCAGTACAGTATTCCATTGATTTTAGATCACGCTGGTTCGGGGACAGGTCCTTTATTTTGGGCACATTACTCGTATTTAGGTTTAAATCCAACAAACCTATCTGACCAATATGCCAATTATTGGGACTTAAATGTAAATCATACAAACATCAACTATCAATACTGTGTCAACAACCCAAACAATTTTGCCGATTACGGACCGAATTGTTGGGGATTAACAGCAAGTTACACACGTAACTCCGATGGCTCCGTAGGCTATGCTGCACACGAACCAGAAAACGATAATGGTACAATTTCGCCTACAGCAGCAATAAGTTCTATACCATACACACCACAAAAATCATTAGCAGCCATGCGTTATTTCTATGAAAATGACTTAATGGGACCAGCAGGCTTTTATGATGCTTTTAGTCCGCAATACAATTGGGTAACAGAGCGCTATTTGGCAATAGATCAAGGTCCACAAATCATTATGATTGAAAATTATCGCTCAGGTTTATTGTGGAATTTATTCATGCAAAATGAAGACATTCAAAACGGTTTGGATGCCTTAGGTTTTACATATTAAAAATATAAACATGGAACTACTAAAAAAAGCCCTAATCTTCTGTCTAATTTTTTGCGCTACATTGGCTACTGCGCAAGAGGACTTATACAAAGAAAAAATTCACATAAAAGGAAAAGATACGCTGCAATATCGAATCATGTATCCTGAAAACTTTTCAAAAACGCAACAATATCCTGTGGTACTGTTTCTTCATGGCGCAGGCGAACGTGGAGAAGACAATAAAAAACAATTGGTTCACGGGAGTAAATTATTTACAAACAAAACCAACAGAGGAGCATTTCCAGCAATTGTAATATTTCCGCAGTGTCCTAAAAATGATTACTGGTCAAAAGTAGATGTAGATCGGTCAACAAATCCAATAGGGTTACATTTTAAATATGAAACTGGTCCCACAACTTCAATGGGATTGGTAATGGATTTAATGGATGAATTTGCCGAAAAATCGTTTGTAAAGAAAGAAAGAATATATGTAGGAGGTTTGTCCATGGGCGGAATGGGAACTTTTGAAATTCTTTACAGACGACCAGAAATGTTTGCTGCAGCCTTTGCAATTTGTGGTGGTGGTAATCCTGAATCCGCTAAAGAATATGCCGAAAAAATTGATGTTTGGGTATTTCACGGCGCAGAAGACAATGTGGTTAATCCTCAACTCTCTTTAGATATGGTGAGTGCCATTTTAAAATATGGCGGAAAACCAAACTTTACACTTTATTCAAATGCTAATCATAATAGTTGGGATGCTGCTTTTGCTGAACCTGAATTATTAACATGGCTTTTCTCTAAATCAAAAAAATAAAAATGACAACGTTAAGACTTACGAACATAAAATCGCTAGTAATCGGTTTTGGTTTACTAACAGCAATGGCTTGTAACACCAATACTACCAACAACAAAACAATATCGTCTAAAACCGATAACGTATATCAATCAAAAGTAGATTCCATTATTAGTTTAATGACGCTAGAAGAAAAAATAGGTCAATTAAACCTTCCGGCAACGGGGCCAATTACAACTGGATCCTCAAAAAGTACTGATGTAATAAAAAAGATTGAAGAAGGAAAAATAGGAGGTCTTTTTAACTTAAAAGATTCAAAAAATATATACGAAGTTCAGAAAATTGCTGTGGAAAAAAGTCGCTTGGGTATTCCATTAATTTTCGGAATGGATGTGATTCACGGTTTTAAAACCACATTTCCAATTCCGTTAGGTCTTTCGGCATCTTGGGATATGGAAATGATTGAAAAAACAGCTCAAATTGCTGCCTCTGAAGCCAGTGCAAATGGAATTAACTGGACGTTTTCGCCAATGGTAGATATTTCACGTGATCCACGTTGGGGAAGAGTCTCAGAAGGAAATGGAGAAGATCCTTATCTAGGTAGCGAAATTGCACGCGTAATGGTTCGTGGATATCAGCAAAATGATTTAGCAGCAAACAATACCTTAATGTCCTGTGTGAAGCACTTTGCTCTATATGGCGCACCAGAAGCAGGTAGAGATTACAACACGGTAGATATGAGTCGCTTGCGAATGTACAACGAATATTTACCACCTTACAAAGCTGCGGTGGATGAAGGTGTTGGTTCGGTAATGGCATCCTTTAACGAGATTGATGGCGTTCCCGCAACGGGAAACAAGTGGTTATTAACCGATTTATTGCGTGACGATTGGGGATTTAACGGTTTTGTAGTTTCAGATTATACAGGAATTTACGAAATGAGAGCACACGGAATGGGAGATGAATATACCGTAACTTCTCTAGCACTAAAAGCAGGTTTAGATATGGACATGGCAGGAGATTCGCCTCATATCTCTGCTTCCTATACAAAAGATTTAAAAACAGCTTTAGAGAAAAAACTAATTTCAATAGAAGACATAGATAAAGCAGTAGCAAGAATACTTACAGCAAAATATCAATTAGGTTTATTTGACGATCCTTATAAATACTGTAGTGAAGAACGTTCCAAAAATAATACATATACGCAAGAAAATCGTGACTTTGCTCGTATTGTTGGAGCAGAATCAACAGTCTTACTCAAAAATGAAAACCAAATTTTACCACTAAAAAAATCGGGAACAATTGCCGTTATTGGACCTTTGGGAAAAGCAGGGAACAACATGCCAGGTACTTGGAGTGTATCGTCCGATCATGACAAAGCCATTTCAGTTTGGGATGGTTTACAGCAAACTGTGGGTAATAATGTTAAACTATTATATGCGAAAGGCAGTAATTTAGATTATGATTTAGAATTAGAAAAACGTGCGACAATGTTCGGTAAAACCATTCCGAGAGATGGAAGAAGCGACAAACAACTATTAGACGAAGCGGTAGCAATTGCTAAAAAATCAGATATAATTGTAGCAACAATTGGTGAATCTGCAGAATTTAGTGGCGAAAGCAGTAGTCGTACAAATTTAGGAATTCCGCAAGCACAAAAAGACTTATTACAAGCCTTACTAAAAACTGGAAAACCAGTTGTTTTAGTATTATTTACGGGTCGACCATTAACCTTGGTTGAAGAAAACGAAACGGTTCCTGCAATTCTTAACGTGTGGTTTCCGGGTAGTGAAGCAGGTTTGTCTATTTCAGATGTGTTATTTGGCGACGTAAATCCGTCAGGAAAACTCACAGCTACTTTCCCTAGAAATGTGGGGCAAATTCCGTTATTCTACAATCACAAAAACACAGGACGACCATTAGGAAATGACGAAGGAAAATTTGAGAAATTCAAAACGAATTACATAGACGTTCGTAACGAAGCATTATATCCGTTTGGGTATGGTTTAAGTTACACGACGTTTGAATATGGCGCACTAAAACTAGATAAAACTTCCATGTCTAAAAACGATACAATTAATGTATCAGTAGACATTACAAATACGGGTGATTACGATGGAAAAGAAGTCACACAACTATACATAAGAGACGTTGTCGGGACAGTAACAAGACCCGTAAAAGAACTCAAAGGCTTCCAGAAAGTATTTATAAAAAAGGGAGAAACTGTCACAGTTACATTTACCATTTCGGTAGAAGATTTAAAATTCTACAACGCTAACTTAGATTTTGTGGCGGAATCAGGAGAATTCCAAATAGCAATTGGAACAAACTCTGATGTTGAATTATCCAAATCATTTCAGTTGGTAGATTAAATTCATTAAAATGAGTTTTAGAAATATGATTAAATAAAAACACACCATGAAAATAATCTTTACCATACTGATTACGATCTCTTTTTTGACGGTCTCAGCGCAAAACAAAGCGACGTATATCTATGCGATAAAAGGAAAAGATACCTTAAAACTTGATGTGTACACACCTGAAAACATTAAAAAAACAGACACATTACCAGTGTTACTTTGGATGCACGGTGGCGGATTTTCTGTAGGTAGTAGAGATTACATAGACGATAAAAATTTAGTAAAATATGCCGCCAAAGAGCAAAACTATATCGGAATTTCTATCTCGTATCGTTTACTAAGAAAAGGAACAAAAACTGGTTTTGGTTGCGATTGTACCAAAGATGAAAAACTAGAAACATTCAAGCAAGCGGCTATCGATTATATGGATGCTGCCAAATATGTGGTAGCACACGCAAACGAACTTCAAATTGATACGACAAAAATCATTGCAGGCGGAAGTAGTGCTGGAGCAGAAGGAATTTTAAATGCGGTTTTTATGAGAGAATACTTTGTGGACAATGCTGAAGATTACAACGATGTAAAATTTGCGGGTGCTTTTTCATGTGCCGGAGCAGTAGTGGACGCAAGTTACATGACACCAACTAATGCGGTACCAACGGTTTTATATCACGGAACAAAAGATCAATTAGTGCCTTTTGGAAACGCGCCACACCATTACTGCGAACCGACAAAAGATGGATATCTAATGCTTGATGGATCAAAAATTATCGCTGATAAATTAGAAGATTTTGAAATCTCTTTTTACTTCAATATAGTGAAAGATGCGCGTCACGAAATCTCCCGAATTCCGTATGAAGAATTAGACATTATTTTCAACTTTTTTAAGCGAACAGTTCTCAATGATGAAGTGATTCAAACAAAAATCATAAAAACCAAAAAGTGATGCGATATATTTTATTCATATTAAGTACACTTTTAACGTTTCAAGCTTGTAAAAATGCGAAGTCGGAAGTTGTCAATTCCAGCGAGGTCGAGGACTCAAAGCGACCCAACATCATCTACATCATGGCAGACGATCACGCCGCACAAGCCATAAGCGCGTATGGTCATCCAATTGGACAATTGGCACCAACACCAAACATTGATCGATTGGCAAAAAATGGTGCGATTTTCAAAAACAACTTTTGCACCAATTCGATATGCGGACCAAGTCGTGCAGTCGTTTTAACAGGAAAACATAGTCATATCAATGGTTTTAGAATGAATGGCGACCGTTTTGATGGTTCACAACAAACACTTCCGAAATTGCTAAAAAAAGCGGGTTACAATACGGCAATCATTGGCAAATGGCACTTGCACGGATATCCTGAAGGTTTTGACCATTGGAACATCTTAAACGATCAAGGAAACTATTACAATCCGCAGTTTATCAAAATTCAAGATACAATTCACTTCAATAAAAAGCATATCGATTCAACAGCGCATTGGACAGCAAAATTACCAGATACAACCGTGGTAAAAGGATACGCAACCGACTTAATCACCGATTACGCTATCGATTATATTAAGGAGAAAAAAAACAGTGATCAACCATTCTTTATAATGGTGCATCACAAAGCGCCACATCGGAATTGGATGCCGGCGTTACGTCACGTAAACAAGTATGATTCGGTACAATTTCCGTTACCAGACACGTATTTTACAAAACACGAAAACTCAACGGCTTCAAAAGAGCAATTGCAAACCATTTATCGTGATATGTACGAAGGTCACGATCTAAAAATGACCAAAAAGAAAGGAAGTCCTGAGTTAGCTTGGAATCCTTGGAAAACTGATTTTGAACGCATGACGCCCGAACAGCGTGCGACTTGGGATAAAGCCTATCAACCTAAAAATGATGCCTTTCATGACGCTAACCTATCAGGAAAAGAACTAGCTGAATGTAAAGGACAGCGCTATTTACAAGAATATTTGGCAACCATTGCATCTGTAGATGAAGGTATTGGGAAGCTTTTAGATTATTTGGAAGCGAACGGTTTAGCCGAAAATACTATTGTAGTATATACATCTGATCAAGGATTTTACTTAGGTGAAAAAGGTTGGTTTGATAAGCGTTTTATGTATGAAGAATCGTTGAAAATGCCTTTATTGATACAATATCCTGAGAAAATTAAACCAGGAACGGTGGTGGAAGGTTTAACGCAAAATCTGGACTTTGCCGAAACGTTTTTAGATTTTGCAAACGTAGACATTCCTTCGGATATGCAAGGAAAATCCTTTGTGGGTTTATTAGATGGTTCTGAAAAGGATGATGATTTTAGAGATGCTATATATTATCATTACTACGATTATCCTGCGTTTCACATGGTGAAAAAAATGTATGGTGTACGTACGAAACGTTACAAACTAATTCACGTGTACGACGATATTGACGAATGGGAATTGTACGATTTACAAACCGATCCGCAAGAGCTAAATAATCTTATTGACAACGAGAATTACAATAAGATTAAAACACAACTAAGAATACGTTTAGCCGAATTACAACAGGAATATAACGTTACCGAAAAAGAATTTGAAAAAGCACCAAAACAAAAAGTTGACAATGCTTACAAGCAATTTGACAAACTAAGAGGGAATACAGGCTCAAAATATCATCATCATTAAAATGAAATTAGTAAAAAAAATACAGTTGCTATTCGTATTAATTGTAGTTGTTTCTTGCCAGAAGAATCAAGAAAACAATACAATTTCTGAAGATAACACTACTGAAAAAACAACAATCGATGCTACGCAAACATACATCAATCCGTTAGATATCGATTATACGTATATGGTGTATAATTCGAGCCGAAATCAATCCTATCGTTCTGGCGCAGATCCTGCGGTTATTGAGTTTAAAGGCGAATACTATATGTTTGTGACACGTTCGTTTGGCTATTGGCATTCTAAAGATTTAGTTAACTGGAAATTCATCAAGCCGCAACAATGGTTTTTTGAAGGAAGCAACGCACCAACAGCATTCAACTATAAAGATTCCTTGGTCTATTTTGCAGGTGATCCGGCAGGGTATGGCAGTATTCTCTATACAGATGATCCAAAAAAAGGATTGTGGACACCAACGGCTTCTATTTCAAACAACATACAAGATTCAGAATTATTTATTGATGATGATGGCAAATCCTATCTATATTGGGGTTCATCTAACGTGCATCCAATTCGCGTAAAAATGTTGAATAAAGACGATCGTTTTCTGGAAACTGGTGTTAGAGAAGAGTTAATCAACTTAGAGGAAGAAAAACACGGCTGGGAACGTTTTGGCGAGAATAACTTTCATCCAACCTTAAAAGAAGGGTATATGGAAGGCGCTTCGATGACCAAACACAACGGAAAATATTACTTACAATACGCTGCACCAGGCACGCAGTTTAACGTATATGCTGATGGAGCTTATGTCGGTGATTCGCCATTAGGACCATTTACATACATGAAAAACAATCCGATGAGTTTTAAACCTGGCGGATTTACCAATGGAGCAGGACACGGAATTACCGTAAAACAAACCAACGGTCAATATTGGCATTTTGCGACGATGGCGTTGGCGTCAAACGCACAATGGGAACGTCGTTTGTGTATGTTTCCAACGTATTTTGATGACGATGGTTTAATGTACAGCAACACTTCGTATGGCGATTATCCACGTTTTGGACCCAATCATCCCACAAAAGCTGGTGAACATAATGGTTGGATGTTATTGTCATACAAAGGAAATGTGACAGTTTCTTCTTCGCTTCAACAAATCATGAAATTTACCTCAAATGATGATGAAGTGGAAGTCAAAGAAATTCTAACGGAAACCAATGCAGAAGGACAAATCATTGCTAAAGTTTTAACCGACGAAAACCCAAAAACTTTTTGGGTTGCCGAAGCGAATGATGACAAACAATGGATTACCATTGAATTATTGAACGAAGGAATGGTTCACGCAATTCAACTAAACTATCATGATCACGAATCGGGAATTTACACACGTGTAGAAGGTTTAAAACATCAATTTACGATTGAAATTTCTGAAGACGGACAAAATTGGAAAACAGTTATCGATAGAAGCAAAAGTAATATTGATGCGCCAAATGCGTATATTGTTCTAGAGAAACCACTAAAAGCAAAATACATACGCTATAACAATGTAAAAGTACCCGGAAATAACTTTGCTATGTCTGAAATTAGAGTATTCGGACTTGGTTTAGGGAATGTGCCCAATAAAGTGTCTAATTTTAAAATAAATCGTGAAAAAGACAGAAGAGATGCTTCGTTCTCTTGGGATACTATTGAAGGTGCACAAGGGTATAATATTCGTTGGGGAATTGCGCCAGACAAATTATATCAATCTTGGCAAGTATACGATACCAACACATATTTTATGCGCTGTTTAGATAGAGATACGCCCTATTATTTTACGATTGAAGCATACAATGAAAACGGCATATCAGAACAAAGTCCAGTAATTTTTATTAAATAATGATGAGATACATTTTAACCATATTAATAGCTATCATTTCATTTTCGGTCACATCACAAGAGCTGAAAATAATGAGCTACAACATAAAGCTAGATTATCCCAAAGAAGGTAAAAACAGTTGGACAAATCGCAAGTCTTTTATGGTGAATCAAATCAAATTTTATGAGCCAGCTATTTTAGGGGTACAAGAAGCATTGCCGAACCAAATGAAAGATTTAGATAGTTTGTTAACAGATTATAATTTTGTGGGTGTGGGTCGTGATGATGGTAAAGATAAAGGCGAATACTCAGCTATATTTTATAAGAAGAGCAAATTGAAAGTTGTACAATCTTCAACGTTTTGGTTATCGCAAACACCAGAAAAAGTAAGTATGGGTTGGGACGCAGTTTGCAATCGTGTATGTACGTATGCTTTATTTCAGGATAAAAAAACTGAAGAGAAATTTTGGGTATTCAACACGCATTTTGATCACGTAGGAAAAGAAGCTAGAAAGAAAAGTGCTGTTTTGATTCTAGAAAAAATAAAAAGCTTAAATACGAAAAATTATCCTGTGTTTTTAACAGGTGATTTCAATATGGAACCGTCTCACGAAAGTGTTACGCGTATTAAGCAAACCTTAAAGGATGCTAAAGAGATTACGGAATTAGATTTTGGTCCAGAAGGTACATTCAACGGTTTTCATTTTGACCAACCAGTCACACGACGCATCGATTATATTTTCGTTTCAGAAAATGTAAAAGTAAACAAATACGCAGTGTTAAGTGACAATTGGAATATGCAATATCCATCTGACCATTTGCCAGTATTCATAGAAGCTAAACTAACTAATTAACTAATTATACGACAATGAATAAAAAAACATTCTTATTACTCATTACAGCCATATCTGCACTAGGTGGATTATTATTTGGTTATGATACAGGAGTAATTAATGGTGCTCAATTTTACCTTAGTAAATACTTTGAGCTTGATGCAACTTTAAAAGGTTGGGTAGTAGGAAGTGCTTTATTAGGCTGTTTTTTCGGTGCTATTGTAGCTGGACCTTTGAGTATAAAAATTGGTAGAAAATGGTCGTTGATCATCTCTGCACTATTATTTTCAGTATCGGCTTGGGGCTCGGGTTTACCCGAAATGCTTCCAGAAACCGTAACAATGTTGGTAATATTTAGAATTATTGGAGGATTAGGAATTGGAATTGCATCCATGAATGCACCCATGTATATTGCGGAAATAGCACCAAGTAGCATACGTGGGAAGATGGTTACTTATTACCAATTGGCTATTGTCGTTGGGTTCTTTGTCGTGTTTTTAGCAACCTATTTTATTGGAAACAGTTTAACGGAAGCGGAGAATTTACAATTTGGTTGGAGACGTATGTTTTGGTCAGAACTGATACCAAGTTTATTATTTTTAGTTCTATTATTTTTTGTACCGAAAAGTCCAAGATGGTTGGCACTCAAAGGCGAAGATGATGCAGCTTTAAATATTCTCATAAAAGTACATGGAGAGGCGCAAGCACAAAATGAAATCAAAGAAATTAAAGCCTCACTAAAACAAAAAGAGCAAAAAGTAAAAGTCAATTACTTTTCAAAAACAATTTTGACAATTATAATTATTGGTACAGCATTATCAGTTTTACAACAGTTCACAGGAATCAATGCGGTATTATACTATGGTGCAGATATTTTTGAAAAAGCGCTGGGCTTTGGTAAAGAAGATGTGTTGGCACAGCAAATACTGTTAGCATTTGTCAATTTGATATTTACATTCGTCGCCATGTACACTGTAGATAAATATGGAAGAAAGCCATTAATTTATGTAGGTTCTATAGGTATGATTGTTGGCTTTTCACTTTTAGGTATATCACTACAACAAAATGCAGTAGGCTTGGTCGCATTAATTGGAGTTTTAGTATTTATTGGCTCATTTGCCTTATCAATGGGACCCGTAGTTTGGGTAATATTATCTGAGATGTTCCCTAACAAAATCCGAAGTGTAGCAATGTCAGTAGCAGTCGCTGCGCAATGGGCAGCAAACTATCTGGTATCGCAAACATTCCCAATGGTAATGGAAAGCGAAGTCAACAATAGCACACCTTGGAATGGCTCCATGCCATATTTTGTATTTATAGGATTCATTCTGATAATTATCTTTCTAACCTATAAGTTCATTCCAGAAACAAAAGGAAAATCTCTTGAAGAAATAGAAGGGTTTTGGGAATAAATTCCAACCAATAGAAGGTAATGGTGTAAATTAGAGCATGGCTTTAATTTGAAATATAAATAACTGAAAGACAGTAATTAACTTGAATGTTGATTGCTGTTTTTTTCATTCTTAAATATGTTAGAAAATACGAACGTTTCTTAAATACTATAAAATAAAGGAGTTCATTGTTAATGCTATGTGATTTGCATTAGGATATAGAAAAAATACAATATCTAAAATGTATAAATAGAGCCGTTAAAAATGGTTTTCAAAGCGGTAAACAACGATATAAATACACGTTCAATAAAAAAAAAGTTTTATATATTAGGTGTTTTACAAACTAAAGATATTGATAGTAATCGTGATCACGAATTATATGAAAGTAACCACCATTTTATTTATTCTTCTATTCTTTTTTACAACTTCCTATTCACAACATATTTTATACAAAGAGTTCGGTACAAATGAAGGACTTCCGAGTACGCAAGTAAATGATATGTATCAAGATGATGATAATAATATTTGGTTTGCAACCGACAGAGGTTTGGCAATGTATAACGGTTATGAGATTACAAAATTTGGTATAAAAGAAGGTGTTTTAGATCCGGTTATTTTAGATTTTTACCCGCAAAAAAATGGTAATATTTATTGTACAACCTTTGGAAATGAAATATTTTACTTTCATAACAAGTTCAACGGATTTATACCGTATAAATACAATCACATCCTTAAAAAGTATTTAAAAGGTAGGCAACATATTATAAGTTTATATATAGATCAACAAGAAAATTTACATCTTACTTCCGTTTCGATGTTTAATAGGCTTGTCATTTCTAAAGAAGGAAAGGTAATTGAAGTACCTAAAGAAAGAGTTACGGATAAAGTAGATGTTATTTACATTCATTTGGAGAAGAAAGAAAAGAATGATTATTTCTTTTTTATGAAGATAGATAGTGTTCCAAACAAAGAACACACACAAATTATCAAGACAATAAACAAAAATAATATTGAAGCTATTCTTTTGAAAGACGGCAAGCATAGTGTATTTAAAGTTTTAAATAGTGTGAAAATTCTCAACGAGAAAGGCGTTATTGTGGCAACTATTGATGCCAAGAATGAAGCTTTGGTGTTAAAACCGATTGATGAAAATCATTTTTTTATAGGATATTCTTATGAAGGTTGCGTTATTGTAGATACAAAAGGAACTATTATCAATCGTTTTTTAGAAAATCAATCAGTGACCGATTTTTTAATTGATAACGAAGGCGGCTATTGGTTTTCCACATCACATTCAGGCGTTTTTTATTGCAAAGAGCCCAAAATAGAATTTGTGCCTACACCTATAAATGCTCCTATAGTTTCTTTAGCAAAAAATAATAAAAATGAATTATATATTAGTTATGACACAGGAGATGTTCTTAAATTAGATCATCAGCAAAAAACGTCTGTAGAATTTAAATCTGACACGAATGCTTTTCCAGCGTTTGTGGAGTTTGATTCGATTTGGGATCAATTATACGTTCATTCAGTAGCTGAATTTTATCGAAAAGATAAAAATAATAAAAAAGAAGATTTACAAGATTCTTTGACTTCCCATTACACTTTAAAATTATCCGAACCTTCAAAAAAAGGCATCATCATTTTGCAACAATCTCGTTTTATAAAGGTAGGGAACAACAAAAAAACACACACAAACACACCTTTTAGAATCCATGATGCCTGTTTTTGGGAAGATGAAATTTATTTAGGATCACCTTCAGGTGTGTATCTTTTTAAAAATGAACAAATTACACCTTTAGTTGATTTAAATCCTATTTTTAAAAATAGAGTCGATGATTTGGATGTAAACGAAGAAAAGAACGAAATATATTTTGCAAGTTTAGGCGCAGGAATCATTATTTATGATAAAAAGACAGAAGAAGTACGAACCATTACTGAGCAAGATGGATTGTTTAGTGATATCATTAACGAGTTGTATCTTGAGAATGAAAATGAATTGTGGGTATGTACCAATTCAGGATTAAATAAAGTAACATTTACGGAAAACGGAAACTTTGAAATTACGGGCTTAAAAAGTTCCAATGGTTTATTAAATGACGGAATAAGTGATGTAGAAATCATGAATGATACTATTTGGATAGCTTCCCGAAAAGGATTGATATATGCACCTAAAAGCTTATTTAATAAAAAAAATAAAAAAGATGCTTATCATCTTCAACTAAAAGGTGCTCGTGTGAACGATGTAGCGGTAAATATAGAAAAGCTTACAGAGCTCTCATATCAGGAAAATAGAGTTGATTTTTTGTTTGAAGGTGTCTCTTTTAAAGAAGCAGGTGAGTTACTCTACAAATATAAACTCGAAGGATTGGGCGATGATAATTGGTATTATACAAAACATCGGCAAGTAACCTATTCTGCATTGCCTTACGGGAAGTATACCTTTAAAGTTGCCGCTACCAATTCCGAAAAAGCAGCGATTGAACAATTTTTAGAAGTTCCTATCTTTATACAAACCTGAGTTCGATTAATATTTAGAGTATTTTTACTAGTAAAAAAGATAGATTTTCAGTAAATTAAAGTATTGAAATTCAATTTATTAATCCAAAAATCTATCTATGATAATCTACTCTAAAATT